>Ga0194121_10002033_pt1 | contig 32908 bp, 30 predicted proteins | sample TA2MahCa50mmetaG_FD_148609 | JGI IMG/M metagenome (GOLD analysis project Ga0194121, IMG submission 148609) | Freshwater microbial communities from Lake Tanganyika, Tanzania - TA2015020 Mahale Deep Cast 50m | ecosystem: Environmental > Aquatic > Freshwater > Lake | place: Tanzania: Lake...
CAGCTTTGTGAACGTTTCCATCGGTCGCCAGTCTCCTGTTCTCGTCTTGACAACAAGATCATCCGACAGACGACCGATGGTTTCAACATTTCAAATGTGTTTGGCTAGTACTAGGAACGCAGCGAGTACAAAGCTCAGATAGAGAAGGATAATCTCACTGATCGCCAAAGCGAGGGTACTGGCTGGAATGAAAACACGAAACAGCCGGATCAAAGGTCGATCCTCCGCTCCCGAGAGCGACCGGAATCAGCGATAAGAACCCGTCCAACTCTGATCATGATTGCCTTTGAGGGCGTCGTTCGCGCTGCGCATCACCGCCGAAGTGAAAGAAAACAAACTCTTTTGGATTATACACCAAGACCCGCACCCCTATCTTTCTTATCGGCAGGTCGCGGTCTAGAGATGAGAAGGATGATATTGGACTAAAACAGTCTGATTTCGGTTGCTCGAAGAGCACCTTTGCGATATAGTCTAATTAGGACCTGTTCAGTCGCATATCCGGGCCACATGCTGAAGCTCACCAAAAAAGCCGATTACGCTCTCATCGCACTGAAGCACCTGACGGTGGTGCGTCCGCGAAGCGCTAGCGCCAAAGAAATTTCGGAACGATTTCATATCCCGGTTCCAGTACTTTCGAAAGTGCTGCAGCGGTTGACCAAACACGGGTTTCTGGCCTCTGTTCACGGAACCAACGGCGGCTACCGTCTGGCCCAGGATCCCGATCGAATTTCCGCTCTGCAAATTGTGCGTGCCATCGACGGCCCGGTCTTCCTTGCTTCCTGCTTTACCGAAAACGGCAAGGACTGCAACCACCTCGATCATTGCAGTATTCGCGATCCGCTCCGGCGCGTCCACGAAGGCATCCTCGGCTTGCTCGAAGCGATGACGATGCTCGATCTGGCCGCCGATCCGCCCGCGGCAATCCCGCATCCCGGCGAAGCTCCTACGCATCTCACCATTCTGAATTAGCACCAATCAAACATGAAGCCCATTTACTTCGACAATCACGCTACCACGCCGGTCGACCCGCGCGTGCTTGAAGCGATGCTGCCGTACTTCACAGAACACTTCGGAAACGCGGCGAGCCGCAACCATTCTTATGGTTGGACCGCTGAAGACGCGGTAGAAAAAGCTCGCAAGCAGATCGCCTCTTTGGTCGGCGCGACGTCAAAGGAGATCGTCTTCACCAGCGGCGCGACCGAATCGAACAATCTCGCCATCAAGGGCGTAGCGGAGATGTACGCCGAGAAAGGCAATCACATCATCACGGCCGCCACCGAGCACAAGGCTACGCTCGATACCTGCAAGCACCTGGAGAAAAAGGGCTGCCGTATTACCTACCTCCCGGTGAAGGGCGACGGCTTGATCGACCTCGACATGCTGCGCGATGCGATTACCGAGAAGACGATTCTGGTCAGCCTCATGTACGCGAATAACGAAATTGGCGTCGTGCAGCCGATCGCGGAGATCGGCAAGCTCTGTAAGGAAAAGGGCGTATTGTTCCACACCGACGCGGTGCAGGCATGCGGTAAGATTCCGGTGAATGTAATCGCAGACGGCGTCGATCTACTTTCGCTCAGCGCACACAAGATGTATGGCCCCAAGGGCGTTGGCGCGTTGTATGTCCGCCGCAAGGGTCCGCGCGTGCAGTTGACCGCGCAGATGGACGGCGGCGGCCACGAACGCGGGATGCGTTCGGGCACATTGAACGTGCCGGGTATCGCCGGTCTCGGCGCGGCGTGCGAGATTTCGCAAAACGATATGCCCACCGAATCGGTACGGCTGCGCGGACTTCGAGACCGGCTTCGCGCCACGCTCGAAGCCAACCTCGAAGAGGTCTACATCAACGGCTCGATGGAGCACCGTCTCCCGCACAACTTGAACATGAGTTTTGCCTATGTCGAAGGCGAAAGCCTGCTGATGGGCATCAACGATATCGCGGTTTCGTCCGGCTCGGCCTGTACGTCGGCTACGCTCGAACCGAGCTACGTTTTGAAGGCGCTTGGCTTGGGCGACGATATGGCGCATACGTCGATCCGCTTTGGCATCGGGCGCTTTAACACCGAAGAAGAAGTCGACTACGTCGCCAAGAAGATGATCGACGTAGTCAATAAGCTCCGCGAACTCTCCCCGCTCTGGGAGATGTTCAAGGAAGGCATCGATCTCAGCAAGGTCCAGTGGACCGCTCACTAACGAGGAACAGAAATCATGGCTTACTCTGACAAGGTCGTAGACCACTACAATAATCCGCGCAACGTCGGATCGTTCGACAAGAGCCGCGCCGATATCGGCACGGGAATGGTCGGCGCGCCCGAGTGCGGCGACGTGATGAAGCTGCAGATCCAGGTGAACGCGGCGACCGGTGTGATCGAAGACGCCAAGTTCAAGACGTTCGGTTGCGGCAGCGCGATCGCCAGTTCGTCGCTGGCCACCGAGTGGCTCAAGGGCAAGACCGTCGACCAGGCGCTCGAAATCAAAAACACCGATATCGTCAACGAACTAAGTCTGCCCCCGGTAAAGATTCACTGTTCGGTGCTCGCCGAAGACGCCATCAAGGCGGCCATCGACGATTACAAGGCGAAGCAAGGCGCCGGCGCCCCGGCCGAAGCGGTGACGCACTAACATGATCGACGTCACCCCCAAGGCGGTGGAAAAGATCCGCTCCGCGTTCACCAAACAGGGTGTTGACGGCGGCTTGCGGCTCGGCGTGCTCGGCGGCGGCTGCTCGGGTTTGAGCTACCAATTCAAGTTCGACACGCGGCCGCGCTCGAACGATCACGTCTTCGATTTTCAGGGCGTCAAGGTGTGGGTGGATCCGAAGAGCATGAAGTTCTTGCAGGGCATGACGCTCGACTACAAGGAATCGATCATGCAGTCGGGCTTTGAATTCGTGAACCCCAATGCACAGAAGTCGTGCGGCTGCGGGACCTCGTTCTCCGCGTAGCGATGGAAGCGCCTCCCTCCGGCTACTACGAGATCTTCGGGATCGAAAAGAAACTGGCGCTGGACGTCGAAGGACTCCAGCGCCGTTTTTACGAGCGCAGCCGGGAGTGGCACCCCGACCGCCACGCTCGCGCGTCGGCGGAACAGCGCGAGTTCGCCGAACAAGCCACGGCGACGCTAAACGACGCATGGCGAGTGCTGCGCGATCCAGTAGCCAGGGCCGAATATTTCCTGACAGCTGCCGGCGTGAAGACGGACGCCAAGAAAACGCCCCCCGACCTGCTCGAAGAGGTCTTTGAATTGAACATGGCGCTCGAGGAAGCGCGCGACGGGGACACCGGGGCCAAATCGCAAGTCGCCGCGGCGTTGGTGCGTTTCACCGCCATGCTCGAATCGCTCGACGCCGATCGCGGTGCGCTATTCCTCCGCATCGACTTGGGTGACGCCGCCGCGATCCCAGCCCTGCGCGCACTACTCGACAAACGCAAGTACCTCCAGAATCTGGTCCGCGACGCGCGGGCCACAATGGAATAATCCATGTCACTTTTTCAAATCGACTTCGGCGGACAGAAGGAGCACAAGGTCATCGGTATCGACCTTGGTACGACGAATTCGCTCGCCGCCTTCATGGACCTGACCGGGCCGACCGTCATACCGGACCCGCAAGGCGAAGTCATCGTTCCCAGTGTGGTTTCCATCCCGGAAAAAGGCGAACCCATTGTGGGCCACGCCGCCGTCGAACGGCTAATTACGCATCCCGAGCGGACCATCTTTTCGGTGAAGCGGCTGATGGGCCGCGGCGTGGGCGACGTGCAGGATGAGTTGAAGCTCTTCCCATTCCACATCGCGCCCGATTCCGATACGGTGATCCATCTCGAATTGGGCGGCAAGAAGTTCACGCCGCCCGCCGTCAGCGCGCTGGTGTTGCGGCAATTGAAACAAAATGCCAAAGACTTCTTTGGCGAGCCGATCGAACACGCCGTTATCACGGTGCCGGCCTACTTCAACGACGCGCAGCGACAAGCGACCAAGGACGCCGGACGCATCGCCGGCATACAGGTCATGCGCCTGGTGAATGAACCGACGGCCGCCGCTCTGGCCTACGGGCTGGACAAGCGGCAGAACGGAGTCGTGGCGGTTTACGATCTCGGCGGCGGCACGTTCGACATCTCGATCTTGAAGTTGCACGACGGCATCTTCGAAGTGCTCGCCACCAACGGCGATACGCACTTGGGCGGCGACGACATCGACAACCTGCTGATGCGCATCGCACTTGAAGATATCGCCTCTGAGTGGGGCGTCGACCTAAGCAGCGATGCAGGCGCCGTGCAGCGGGTCCGCAGAGCCGTGATCGAAGCCAAACACGCGCTCTCGACGGCGATGGCGGCGGTGATCGAGGTCCATCACGACGGCAAGTCCTACCGCCGAGAACTGCCGCGCGAACTGTTCGAAAAACTCATCGCACCGGTGATCGACCGCACTCTCACGCCCTGCCGCGACTGCATGAAGGACGCTGGCGTTACACCCGATGAAATCGACGAAGTTGTACTCGTCGGCGGTTCGACGCGCATTCCGCTGGTCCGTCAGGCCGTGCGCAATCTCTTCAAAGCCGAGCCACACACCGAGTTGAATCCCGACGAAGTGGTCGCGCTCGGCGCCGCTGTGCAGGCAGGAATCCTGAGCGGCCATGTGCCCGACAAACTTCTGCTCGATGTCACGCCATTGAGCCTTGGCATTGAGACCATGGGCGGGATCGTGTCGAAGTTGATTCACCGCAATTCGACGATTCCCGCCAGCGCCGCCGAAACGTTCACTACGGCTGTTGACGGACAATCGAACGTCTTGATTCATGTCGTGCAAGGGGAACGCGAAATGGTGCGCGATTGCCGCAGCCTCGCGCGCTTCGATCTCAAAGGAATCGATCCTCTGCCCGCCGGCATGGCCAAAATCCAGGTGAAGTTCCTGATCGACGCCAACGGGATTCTGAACGTATCGGCGAAGGATCTGCGCACCGGCAAAGAGCAGACGATCGAGGTAAAGCCGAGTTACGGCCTCACCGACGAGCAGGTGGAAGCGATCGTACTCGAGTCATTCGAGAAGGCCGAAGAAGACTTCAGCGAGCGGCAGCTGCGCGAGGTACGCGTCGAGGCCGATCGCATCTTGAACGCCGTCGATAAAGCGAAGGGCGACGACGCCTACATGGATCTCAGCGACGAAGAGCGCGCTGGCGTCGATCAAGCGATCGCCGAGTTGATCCTGGCCTATCACGGCAGCGACCACAATCTGATCCACAACAAAATGGACGGCTTGAATCAGGCGACGCTCAAGCTCGCCGAGTTGATGATGAACACCGCCGTACAGGGATTAATGAAAGGAACCAAGATCGACGCATGAAGAAGCTGACTTGGACAGACTTTGAAGATATCGGCATCGCGTTGTATGAAAAGTTCCCGGACCAGGATCCACTGAAAATCCGCTTCACCGACATGCACAAGTGGATCACCGAGCTCGAAGACTTCGCCGACGACCCTGCCAAATCAAACGAGGGCAAACTCGAAGCGATTCAGATGGCGTGGTACGAGGAGTGGAAAGACAACCAGTAGCCCGCACAGTGGCATACTGCAAACATGGCCTCCAGCACCGCGCCAACACCGGTTCGCCCGCGTTGATTGGTGCGCTTCGGCCCATTCGAATTCGACACCGTGTCGAACGAATTGCGGAAACACGGGGTCCGTTTACGGCTGCTCGGCCAGCCTCTGCAACTTCTGGCCGCTCTGCTCGAGACTCCCGGCGAAGTCGTGCTGCGCAGCGATTTGCAGAAGCGTCTCTGGCCCGCCGACACTTTCGTCGACTTTGAAAACGGCCTCAACTCGGCCGCCAAACGTCTTCGCACCGCTCTCAACGATTCGGCCGACCATCCGGTCTATGTCGAGACGCTCGCTCGAACGGGCTACCGGTTCATAGCTCCGGTCACGTACTACGCGCCTGACTCTATTCCGGTCGTCTACGAGACACGGCCTCGTCGAAGTTACGTCTGGCCTGCCATCGCGGCGATCCTCGCGTTCGCGGCCGTTTGGCTTGCGGTGCGAAAAACCGAACCGCCGTCGTACCGTCAAATCACATTTCGGAAGGGCCCCGTCTTCGGCGCGTGCTTCGCGCCGGACGGCCATAGCGTAATCTTTTCCGCACAGTTTGACGAGAAGCCGCGGCAGATCTATTTAAACAACGGCGTCAGTCCGGAGGCACGCGCACTCGGCCTACACGGCGTGTCGTTGTTTTCGGTCTCGCAGCAAGGGCAGCTGGCTTTGTACGAATACGGCGGCACCATGCCGACATCGGGCGGGCGGCTAACAAGAGTGCCAATGAATGGCGGCACGCCGGTAGAAGTCAACAACAATATCATGAGCGCCGACTGGCATCCGGACGGCGCACAACTTGCCCTTGTCCGCGTCGCCAACGGGCAAAGCACTCTTGAATTGCCGGCGGGCAACGTGCTATTTCGCACCTCGGGTTGGATCTCCGGAGTGCGTTTCAACGCAGCCGACAACAAGATCGCCTTCGTCGATCACCCGGTCCGTCACGACGACACCGGCTGGATCAAAGTGGCCACGATTGGGGGCGGAATCGAAACGATCGGCGAGAAATGGCTCGCGGTGAATGGGGTCGCCTGGCATCCGAACGGCGAGGTTTGGTTTGCTGCGACGCGGGACGGATCGCCACGCTCCTTGTGGGCCGCGCCGTCGCGATTGGTTGGACGATTCCCCGGAGTCGTTTCGTTGCGCGACATATCCGCAACCGGGACCGTGCTGTTGAGCCGCGATGTTCGCCGGCTGGAGTCCTACGCCAACGGCGGCGACGTTTCATGGTTCGATTGGACGCGTGCCGTCGACATTACCAACGACGGCGCTCTCCTCTTCGACGAATCCGGTGAGGCGGCCGGCACCCGGAGCGTGGCGTGCGTACGCAAAGCGGGCGAGACCGAAGCAGCGCGTTTGGCCGACGGCTGGTTGGCGCAGGGCTTTTCGCCCGATGAGCGGCACGCCCTTACGCTGTCCTTCGACAACCGGCGGCAGCTCCGGCTCTATCCGCTTGCAGGAGGCCAACCGATCGACATCCAGGAGACCGGACTCGAGTATCAGTGGGCGAGATTTTTTCCCGACGGTTCTGCTCTGCTCGCCTTGGCCAACGAGCCTTCGAGCGGCCTCCGCCTGTACCGAGTTTCGATGAACGGCTAAGGCGTTACTCCGCTCTCGGCGCCCGGGATGGTCCGCTACGCCGCCCTCTCGCCAGACTCCAAGAGGGTCGCCTATCTTTCCGCCGACGGCGGGCTGATGGAACAGACTATTGGCGGCGAAACCCGCAAGTTGTTTTCCGCCGAACCGCTCGCGCCGGTGCAGTGGTCCCAGGATGGCAAACGAATTTACGTTCAGCATGTCCGGTCCACTTTCCTTCCTTCGCGGGTTTCGACACTCGACCTTGCAACAGGTCGCCTTGAACCTTGGCAGTCATTTGCGCCGGCCGACACGACCGGGGTCGACCTCATCAGCCGCGTGCTGATTTCGCCGGATGAACGACAAGTGGTATTTTTGGCGCGCCGGATACAGTCTGAGTTGTTTGTTGCTCGTGGCCTCCACTGACAGACAAGCACAAATCCAATGTGTTTTCTGTAGCTTGCCGTGACAGGCGCATTACAGGCCCCGTCTATTGTCCATTTCTCCTGGCCATCGCATACTCATTGGCCTATGGGGAATACTTGTTTGATCTCCATGCTGATGCTCCCGCTTCTGCAGGCACAAGCCCCACCCGCCCCAACCGCCGACCGCGTTGGATTCCCGGCCAACTACCAACGCACATTCAAGAAGTTGCTCACTTTTGACCGTCCCGACAACGACCAAATCCGCGTCGTCTGGGCCAACCAGAACGCCGCCGATACCGTGCCCTGGGCGCCATATCCGTACGGTTCGGTAATCCTGTTCGAGTCGTGGACCCCGAAACGCAGCGCCCAAAACACCATCATGCTTGACGAAAACGGCCGTCTTATCCCGGATACTTTGACGTCCCTCTTCGTCAAACGGAAAGAGTCAGGCCTGGGCGAAGCCTACGGGCCGAACCGCAATGGCGATTGGGAGTACGTCGCCTATCGCCCCGACGGAACCACCCAAACGGCGCCCTCGGCGAGCGGCAACTGCGCCATCTGCCACCTCGACGCAGGCGCGCAAAACGACTTCACCTTCCGCCGCGACCGCATGGCAAACGGCGCCTCCGGCGCGGCGCCGAATGCAACGATGTCGCACTATCGATTTATCCCCGGCGATTTGACGGTACGAAAAGGCGCAACGGTCACCTGGTACAACGACGATCAGGTGCAACATCAGATCTTCTCGCCAAACGGATTCTTCAACAGCGAGTACATGACAAATGGCGCTAGCTTCTCCAAGAAGTTCGAACAGGCCGGCACCTTTGAGATACGCTGCTCGATTCACCCCGGCATGCGCGCGCGGGTGATCGTGCAGGAGTAACAAGGTTGCGATATATTCAGGGAGGCCCTTATGAAACTCACAGCCTCCCTACTCCTCGCCGCGGCCTCGTTGCTCGCGCTCGATGTCCCCCCGAAAGAAGAACAAATTGCCGCGGCCGTCCTTGCCGCTCCGAAAGATCGCCGCGCCGCCGCCACGGTGCTCGGTTACAACGCGAAGGGCGAGTTGGGTACCCTTCGTCAGGGCACCAACGACCTAGTCTGCCTGGGCGACGATCCCGCCGTCAAAGGTATCAACGTCGCGTGTTATCACAAGGATCTCGAACCATTCATGGCTCGCGGCCGCGAGTTGGCAATTCAGTACAAAGGCCAGGCCCGACACGAACAGCGTTGGAAGGAAGTCGATGACGGCAAAGTGAAGATGCCGAAAGAGCCGCGTATGTTGTATGTGCTGACTGGTACGAGCTTCGACGCGGTCAAGGGCGAGCTTGCCGATTCGTACTTGCGCTGGGTGGTCTACACGCCGTACGCAACGCCGGAATCGACTGGCCTGCCGACCACCGCGAGCAGCGCTCCCTGGCTGATGTACCCCGGCACGGCCGGCGCGCACATCATGATCAGCCCGCCGAAGGAAAAGAAGTAACGGCTTAGCGCCGCACGATCGCCAGCCAGTCTTCGCCAGGATCAGCCGGCGGGGCGCCGAGTTCAACCGCTCCGCCGCCTTTCACTTTTGTGACCGAACCCTTGCGCAACGGCCCGCCAGCGCGCGGGTTGAACCATGACACGTTGAACGAACCGGTCGCGTCCTTCAAATCAAGCTTTGTCGTCCCACCGTCGGCAAGATAGACGAGGTAGATGTCGTTGGGCTTCACAAACGCGAACTTCGCGTTCGTGTGTTGTTCGTTGCCGATGAGACCGTCGGCGCCCTGCATGGTCCAGAACGGCATTCGATGGGCACGGAAGAACTCGTGCGCGATGCGGGCGTAATCCCAACTCTTGTCACGGCTGCGGAAATCCTCGGCGACGAGATCGTTCTCGGCCAGTTGATAGCCGAAGTAATACTCCACGCCCGCGCCGCCCGCCATGAGATTGCCCCACAGGACGCGCTTCCGAATGTCGTGCATGTTGTGAACCGGCTTGCCCTGCCGGTCCTTGCCTGCAAAGCCGTGATAACCATCGTCCGGCGGTACGCCGTGCGCGGCCGAACCTTGCTCGTCATTGGCAACCACCCACTTGCGGCCTGTTTTGGCCGAGGCCACGATCCACTGCGTGGTGCGCTGATGGACCTGATCCCACATCATCTGCAATGACGCGCCCGTGAGCACCGACTGTTCTCCGGTGAGCTTCTCGTAGACGCGGTCCTGCCAGTTCGGAAACGTGTGCACGACGATGTGGCTCTTGTACGGATCGGTGTCGCGGATGTAGCGGGCCATATCGCGCTGCTGCTCGGCCGTTTGCGTATTCTCTTCGCCGAGATTCCAATTGAGCGCCAACGCATACCCGAAGCGGGCGATCAGTTCGCGCAGATACAGTTTGCGCTCGACGCCGGTATCGCCCTTGTCCATCGCCGCTAGCACATCGCCGGTCTTTGCTTCAATGCCAATACGGTTATCGTCGTTTTCTTGCTCCTGAAGCTTGAAGTGCAGATACAGTCCGCGCGTCTGCGCGTGATCGAAGACGATTTGCCACTGATCGAGCTTCGACACATCCATGCGCAGCTTGTCTTCGGGCTTTACGTGCGGCCACACGTTGTCGCCATCGCCGCCGGTGTTAAACGTCAAAAACGAAATCGAATTAACGCCCTTCGACGCGAGGTAGTTCAATGAACCTATCAAGCCTTTGCCTTTGCCGTCTCTCCAAACCGGATCACTCGCACGCCAATCCTTCACATGCGGTTCATACGACTTCAACGGCGTCTTGCGCGTGATCGTGTTGTCGAAGTCTTTGTAGGCGAGTAACGTTTCTGGCGAATCGGTTCCGATCTTCAGGAAGTACTCACCATTGCCCGCGAAACGCAGAAAGCTCTCGCCGGTATAGGCGAGCCGCCCTTTGGCGCGAAAGTCGACGCCGCGCTTGTCGGACGCACCGATCTTGAATGTCCCCTTGTCTCCGTCGATGGAACTATCGGGCTGTCCCGCGGTGCTTTCCACGGCAACGCGCGGTCCTTTCACGAACGCCGCTTGATACGACCACTCGCCGGTCTTATCCGGTGAGAAATGGGCGCGCCACTGATTTCCAGACGACGCCGATGTTTGCGCGGCCTTTCCGTCAGCCGCAAAATAGCCAGGCACAAGAACACGCGTGCCCGATGAATGGGTAAACATGACGATCAGGCGGTAGTCAAGAAACGGATTGACCACGCCATCCTCGGCGGCCTCGGGACCTGTCCAGGTCAGCGTAACTTTGTGCCAGAGTTTGCGTTCGCCGCTAATGACGGCTGGGGCGGCTTGCATCGCCAACAGCGATGCCGCGAGCAGGAAGAGTCTCATTGGGATTGAATGCTCCAAAACGTGTAGAGTGCGGCGACGATGCCGGCGCAACAGAGAAGAATGATGCCATAACCGAAATACGATCCCGCCTGTTGATACTCCGCCCGGCCCGTGAGTAACGTGGCGCTGGCCGGATTGACGGGATCGTAAACAACATCGACGCGCGATCCCCTTGGGAAACGATCCAGGATCGCCTGCTGGCTCTCTCGCGTGTTCTCGCCTTCGGCACCGAATCGAATTCGATTGCCTTCATAGGACTGGCCATTCACCGAATACGTATATTCCACGATCGCCTTGTAATCGGTGGTCTTCGACTTCTGCGGACGAATCGCGGAGAGCCGTGTTTCCGTAATCCGTCCCTTGAGGGTTGGCCAGGTTGAACTGGCGTCGGCGTTGCGAATATTGCTCTCGTTTTCGCGAATCGCGCCAAAGGCGGTCCAGGCAATGACCGAACACGCGATCACAGCGACAACTGTGCCGATGAGTGGCAGGGCTGGAGGATTCAACTCTCCTATTAGACAGCACTTCGCGCCAGGCTGCGTGATGTCATAAAATCAACATGATGTTATTGCGCTTCGCCTTATTGATCGGGCCGGCGGTCTGCTGGGCCAACGAAAGCGTTTTTACCGAAAAGTTGCAGCCGCTGCTGGCGCGGCACTGCGCCTTCTGCCATACAGGCCGAACGGCGCAGAGCGGGTTTTCCGTGACCTCACTGGCTGACTTGGTCAAAGGCGGCAAGCGAGGCCCGGGAATCATTCCAGGCAATGCAAACGCGTCGAAGTTGCTCCAATTCGTCCGCGGCGACGCGGCCCCTCGCATGCCGCTCGGTAGCCCACCGTTGCCCGAGAGCGTCATCTCCGAATTGGCCGCCGCCATCGACGCCATGACGCCCGCGCCAGCCGCCGTTAGCACGGATCACGCCAAGTGGCTTTTCTCCAAACCCGCCCGCATCGCGCCGCCCTCGAAAACCGGCAACCCCATCGACGCTTTCATCCAAGCTCGGCTGAAGGAGAAAGGCCTGAAGCCCGCTCCGCCGGCCGACAAACGCGCTCTCCTCCGCCGCGTCTATTTCGATCTCATCGGCCTTCCCCCATCGCTCGAAGAAACCGCCGCGTTCCTCAACGACCCGTCCGCCAACGCCTATGACACACTCGTCGACAAACTTCTCTCCGACAAACGCTACGGCGAACGGTGGGCGCGCCACTGGCTTGATCTGGTCCGGTTCGCTGAATCCGATGGCTTCGCGATCGACGGCGAACGGCCGACGGCCTGGCGTTATCGCGACTACGTCATCCGCGCCTTCAATGACGACAAGGCTTACGACGACTTCATCCAGGAGCAACTCGCCGGCGACGAAATGGGCGGCCGCGGCGGCGGACAAAACCTCATCGCTACCGGGTACCTCCGCATGGGACCTTGGGAGGCCGACGCCAACTTCGACAACCAACTCCGCCTCGACTGGCTTAACGAAATGGCCGGAACAACGTCACAAGTTTTCCTAGGCCTCACCGCTGGCTGCGCGCGCTGCCACGATCACAAGTACGATCCGATCCCGCAAAAAGACTTCTACCGCTTGCAGGCGTTCTTCGCGGCTACTCGCACCGACGAACGCCCGGCGCCTTTCAGCGATGCCGAAGGCCGTCTTCACATGCGTTCGATGGTTCGCAAATACGAAGACGATTTGGAAGGGCTGGATGCCGCGTTCAAATCCATGGAGTCGGCGCTCAAGGCGAAGCTGAAGCCGAAAGAGAAACTACCCGAAGTTATCGCCGACGCAAAGAACGTATCGCTAACCGAAGCCGAACGCAAAGACTACAAAGCCCTACAGGAGCGCATCACGCGCATGCAGGGCGAAATGCGGCGTTATCAACCCTTGGCTTACGCGGTCAACGAAGTTGCTCCGCCGCAAATTCTCGAAGTCGCTCCAACATACGTCCTCGGCGGTGGCGAACTCGCCTCCAAGGGCGAACGCGTCGAACCGGGCTTCCTTCGTGCCGTCACCGGTAGCGGAGAGGACGCCAAGCTGGGCATGGCCAACCGCTACCGCTCCGGCCGCCGCAAAGTGCTGGCCGAGTGGATCGCATCGGCCGGCAACCCTCTCACCGCGCGCGTCATGGTCAACCGCATCTGGCAACATCACTTCGGCCAAGGTATTGTGCGCACGCCCTCGGACTTCGGCATGAATGGCGACCGCCCCTCGCACCCCGAACTTCTCGACTGGCTCGCCAACGAGTTCGTCGACAAGAAGTGGTCCATCAAGGCCATGCACCGCTTGATGTTGACCTCCGACACGTACAAACAATCCACGCGCCACGCCGAGTGGAAAGCTAATACCGAGACCGATAGCGACAACCGTCTGCTGTGGCGCGCCAACTGGTCGCGCCTCGAAGCCGAAGTCCTGCGCGATTCCCTGCTCTCTCTCAGCGGCCGCCTAAATTCGGAAGCCGGCGGTCCCGGCATGTTCTTCAACGTGAGCGACGAAGTCGCCAAGGGCTTCCAGATGTTCAAGTGGTATCCGTCGGAAGAGAAACAGCAGTTGCGGCGATCGATCTACGCGTTCCAACGCCGCTCGCTCGCGATGCCGATGCTCGAAGTCTTCGACGCTGCCAACATGAGTGAGAGCTGTTCGCGCCGCGGTTCAACAACCGTCGCGCCGCAAGCTCTGACGCTGCTCAATGGCGCGCTCACCGCCACCGAGTCCGAACACTTCGCCGCCCGCGTAATCGAACTCGCCGGACCGTCCATGGAGAAGCAGGTCGATCGCGCCTTCGATCTCGTACTCGCTCGCCCGCCCAAGCCCGCCGAATTATCCGAAGCGCGCAAGCTCTACGAAGGCCGTGCGCCGAAAGAAGCGCTGACGCGCCTGGCTACCGTTCTCTTTAACCTCAACGAATTCCTCTACCTGGAGTAGCGATGTCATTCGAACTGGCTCGACGCCAATTCCTCTATCACAGCCTCACCGGACTCGGCGCGATTGCACTCCGCGCCGCCGAAGCCAAACCGCATCACGAGGCCAAAGCTAAGGCGTGCATATTTCTCACGATGCTCGGCGGCGTCAGCCAAATGGATACGTTCGACCCGAAGCCCGCGCTCGAAAAATTCGACAACACGGTGATGGACTGGAGCAAGGAGAAGCTGACCGATCAAGTGGGCCTCTTCGTCAAGCCGCGGTTGATTTTGAAGAGCCCGTGGAAGTTCGCCAAGCACGGGCAATCGGGCCGCGACGTCTCCGAACTGCTGCCCCATCTCGCCACCTGTGTTGACGATCTCGCCTTCGTGAAATCCGTCGTCACCGAAAACGGCAATCACCCCGCGGCGACGTTTCTGATGAACACCGGCTTCGTGTTGCCGGGCCGTCCATCGGTCGGGGCGTGGACAACCTACGGCCTCGGTTCAGTAAACAAGAACCTTCCCGGCTTCGTTGTGTTGCCAGACTTTCGCGCGCTTCCATTCAGCGGCACGCAACAATGGGGACCGGGCTTTCTACCGGCCAGCTATCAAGGCACAATGATGCAATGGAAGGGCTCGCCGATCGCGGACTTGAAGCCGGCGGCGGCGATTACCGAGCGTGATCAAACGCAGCAATTGGAAATGCTGCGGGCGCTGAATACTTCGTACCTCGAAGGCAATCACACGAACCCGGAATTGCAAGGGCGGATTGATGCGTATGAGCTCGCGTATCGCATGCAAACCGAAGTGCCCGGCGTCTTGAACATCGATGGCGAATCGGAAGCGACAAAGAGGATGTACGGACTCGACGACGAGGTGACGAAGTCGTTCGGCACACGTTGTTTGATGGCCCGCCAGATGATCGAAAAGGGTGTGCGCTTCGTACAGCTCTACACGCCTAGCCAGTCCTGGGACAGCCACTCCGACATATTGAAGAGTCATGCCAAAAATGCCGCCGAAACCGACAAACCCATCGCGGCTTTGATCAAGGACTTAAAGCAGCGAGGTCTGCTCGACTCGACACTCATTGTCTGGATGGGCGAGTTCGGCCGCACGCCCGACAATCCCGCCGACACGCGCAACAAGCCGGGCCGCGATCACAACACAAAAGCGATGACTATGTTCTTCGCCGGCGGCGGCATCAAAGCCGGATCGACGGTCGGCGAGACGGACGAACTCGGCTGGAAAGCGGTCGAGAAAATCTATCGAATGCGTGATGTGCACGCGACGATCCTTAACCAGATGGGCCTCAACGACATGCGCCTCAGCTTTTACCACGGCGGCCGCAACATGCGATTGACCGACACCGGCGGTGTCGTCATCAAAGAAGTGGTCTAACCTGGAAGAATGAATCGAGTCATGCTGGCGCTGGCCTTCGCCGCGCTCTGTTGCGCCGAATCGGCATCCGGAATCAAGTGGGCCGCCCCCAAGGGTTGGACCGCGCAGCCGCAGCGCCCAATGCGCGCCGGAACCTATACCGTCGCCCCCGCCGCCGGCGACAAAGACCCCGGTGAATGCGCGGTCTTTTACTTCGGTCCCGGCCAAGGCGGCGGCATCCAAGCCAACATCGACCGCTGGCAATCGCAGTTCCCCGAGAAGTCCGGCGCCGCAAAAACGGGCAAGCTAGCCGCCGCTGGCTTCAACGTCAAGACACTCGATCTCTCTGGCACCTACGCCTGGTCGCCAAGCCCCATGTCGCCCGAAAAAGTAAACAAGCCGGGCTATCGTTTGCTCGGCGCGATCGTCGAAGCACCGCAGGGCGCGGTCTTCTTCAAGTTCACAGCGCAGGCGAAAACCGTCGCGGCCAACGAAGCGGCGTTCCTGCAGATGATCAAAGCGATCACCAAGGAGTAACTACAAATGCTCACACGACGCGCCCTGCTGGCCTCGACTCATCTCACCGCAGCCGATTGGCCGCAGTGGCGCGGCCCCGCGCGCGATGGCCACGTAACGGAATCGAATCTCTTGACCAAGTGGCCCGACGATGGACCCAAGAAACTATGGGAAACCGCCGGCCTCGGCGCGGGTTATAGCTCCTACTCGATCGCAAACGGAAGGCTCTTCACGCAAGGACAACAAGACGGAGCGCAATGGGTTTACTGCTACGACGCGCTGACCGGAAAACAGATCTGGAAAGTGAAGGCTGGCAGCCATTTTCCCCAAGACCGCGGACCCGGCCCGCGCGGCACACCGACGCTCGACGGCGCCACGCTTTACTCGCTCTCCGCCGATGGAACGCTGCTTTCGCTCATTGCCGCCACCGGCAAGCAGAACTGGTCGATGAATATCCTCGAAAAGTTCAAGGGGCACCAGATCAAGTGGGGGCTCAGCGAGTCGCCGCTTGTCGACGGCAACCGTCTGATCGTGCAGCCGGGTGGCGCCGATAGCGCCGTCGTCGCGCTGGACAAGACAACCGGCAAGCCGCTTTGGAGCGCCGGTTCCGATCCCGCCGGCTACAGCTCCGCCATCGCCTTCGACTTTGGCGGCCTGCGCAATATAGTCGTTTTCACCTCGCGTGGAGCGGTCGGCTTCAACGCCGCCAACGGTTATCAGCTTTGGAACTACAACAAGGTTTCCAACCGCACGGCCAACATCGCTACGCCGCTGTATCACGAGGGGCACGTGTTTTTGAGTTCGGACTACGGCACCGGCTGTGCGCTGCTCAAACTGGCCAAGACCGATAGCGGCGTGAGCGCGACCGAGGTCTATTTCACGCAGGACATGAGAAATCACTACTGCTCCAGCGTGCTTCACGAAAAGCACTTGTACGGCTTTTCGTCCGGCATTCTCACTTCGCTCGAGCTGATGTCCGGCGCGGTCGCGTGGAAGGAGCGCTCGGTCGGTAAGGGGCAGATTCTCTTTGCGAACGGCATGTTGGTGCTGCAGGGCGAGAATGGCGTAATCGCGCTAGCCGAAGCGACGCCAACCGCCTACAAGGAAGCTTCACGATTTACCTTCGGCCGCGGCGATTATCCATTGTGGACCCAGCCTGTTATCGCGAACGGGCGCATGTATGTGCGCGATCAGGATAAGTTGGTGTGCTTTAGCGTGGCGGCAGGGTAGTTCCCTTCCGCCGGATCCAGCCATGAAACTTACTCGCCGGGCATCGATATGTCCTCCGCAAGCCACACCTTTGCGTCCACGCAGCGAGTGTAGCTCCTGCGCCCGAACGAGGCCACGACGATCGTTCGTGTGAGTATGGCCTCGGACATATCGCCTACCGGTCAAAACAAAGATGCCACTATTCTTGGCACGGCTACGCAGCCCGGCGAATGCCGACAGGATACTCGCCAGCGCAAACTCACCGCGCCGCCCGGGCCAACCGCCGCACGAAGTCGATATCGCCATCGAGAAAATCAAGGGCCGGGAGATTCCGCGCCGCTGTCCATTGCATCGAAGCAAACACCTGGTTCACGGGCTCGCCATCGTAGGAATCGACGCGGTAGAAGATCAGCAAGATAGGCTTCTTTCCCGCGTACTCATACTCGTAGCGCGCGATCTCTTCGCCGATTTTCGCCTCGATCGCGAGCTCTTCGCGCAACTCGCGCCGCAGCGCCGCGCGCGGCTCTTCGTCGGGCTCGACCTTGCCGCCTGGGAATTCCCATTTAAATTCGAAACGGTCTCCCGCTCGGCGCTGGCATACGAGAATTTTGCCGTCGCGTTCGATAAGCGCCGCGACGACCCGCATCTCCACTCGCGTCTTCACAGGCAACTCCCGAACGTGAACGCGAACACCTGCATCGACGGCGAATCGAACGTGAGTTCCAATAGCGCCGAATCGAATCGCTCGCGCTGAATCACCTGATACATGCGCGGCCGGTTGACTTCGATCACGCCGATCTCAACACCGTTCTCGCGCACGCCGACACGTCCCACACCGGACATCACAACATTTACCTCCGCCGCGGAATAGAACAGAACGATCCGCGTACCCGCCGCCGCCGTCTGCAAACAATCGGGCAGCGAATGCCACTTGCCTTCGATCTCCGGCATCTCTTCTTGCGGCCCCGCCCCAAGCGTGTATGTGTGTTCCTTGTCCTCGACAAACCCGTTCGCGATTTGCCCGCGCTTGTGACCGAGATACAACTCCGGCGTCGGCCGCGGGCACATCGCCAGCGCGCCGGGTTGATCGAGCGCCCGCCGCAGCGGCATCAACGGCGGCAGCGCAACCGATGTGTCGATCTCGCGCAGCAAGTCTTGCAGTGCCTCTTCCGTTTCCTGATACGCCCCTTCACCGGCGTGAAAGTAACGCATGTAGCCGTCGGCATCGATCAAGTACTTCGACGGCCAATACTTGTTCGCGAACGCTTTCCACGCCGTGTAGTCGTTATCAAGCAGCACCGGATACTGAATGCCAAACTCTTCGATACCGCGCTCCAAAATCTCCGGCGCCCGGCCAAAGTAGAACTCGGGCGCGTGAACGCCGATCACTTTCAAGCCCAGCGCGGCGTATCGTTTGTGCCATTCGACAACATAAGGCAACGTGCGAATGCAGTTCACGCACGTGAAATCCCAGAAATCCACGAGCACGACGCTGCCTCGCAACTGTCGTAGCGTCAGCGGAGGCGAGTTGAGCCACACGGGCCCAATTTCGGGCGCGTGGATCGTTTTCGGATCGAGCCGCATCGGGTCCTTTATACTGGGGGAATAGGGCATTATCGCATGTACTCCGCGCGGCTACTCCAGTACTTTAACGAACCCAAATGCGTGGGCCTGTTACCCCCACCCGCCTTACGAATCGAGGCGATGAACCCTATCTGCGGCGACATCCTGCAATTCTCGGCGCGCTTCCAAGACGGCATCGTGGAGCAGGCCGGCTTTCTCGCCAAAGGCTGCACGGCGTCGATGGCCGCCGGCGCCGCGCTCGCCGAATGGGCGGTCGGAAAATCGCGCGCGCAGTTGACTGCGCTGACCGCGGCCAATGTGGAAGCGCTTCTCGACGGCCTGCCCAATGAATCGAAACATGCGGCCCAGCTGGCCGCCGACGCCGCCCACCTGCTGGCCTGCGCATGAGTTCTCGCGTACTTGTCGTCTATACCGGCGGCACCATCGGGATGACGCCGCGCGAAGACGGCGCCCTCACGCCTGGTAACAAACAGGAGCTTTTGAAGTATTTGCCCTTTTCGCGCGACGGCATCGACTGGGACCTCCTCGCTCTTACGCCCGTCGACTCCACCGACATCGGCCCCCGGGACTGGCTCTCTTTCGCTGCCGTCATCGAACGCGAATACGCCTCTTGGGACGGCTTCGTCGTGCTGCACGGCACCGACACGATGGCCTACACCGCTTCGGCGCTGTCGTTCTTGTTCGAAGGTCTTTCGAAACCCATCGTGTTGACCGGTTCCCAGACACCGCTCTTCCACGAGCGCACCGACGGCCGATTGAATTTTCTCAACGCCCTGCGCGTCGCCGGCGGAAGGCCAGTGGTTCCCGAAGTTTCAATCTGCTTCGGAAACGTTTTATTGCGCGGCAACCGCGCGCGAAAGATGTCGACGCTCGAAACCGATGCCTTCGAATCCCCCAACTTCCGCCCGCTCGGCGCCGTCGAGAGCGAAATCGTCATCGAGCGTTTACTTGTACGCGGGCTCCCGCAAGGCCCGTTCCAAGCGGCGTGCGCGCTGTGCGAAGACATCTCCGACATCACCATCGTGCCCGGTCTGAAGCCATCGCTGCTCCGCGATCTCCTTTGTAAACCGCCGTTGCGCGGGGCCATCTTGCGGACGTTTGGCCGAGGCAATCTACCGGCATCGGAAGAGATCTACAACGTGCTCGCCGAAGCGGTCGACTCCGGCAAAGTAATCGTCAACGTGACGCAATGCGCACGCGGCGCGGTCGATATGCGGCTCTACGAATCGGGCCGCCGGCTGCTCGACATCGGCGTCACTAGCGGACTCGACATGACACCCGAAGCCGCATTCACCAAACTCGCCCGGCTATTGGGTCAAGAGATGACATTGCAGGAAGTGCGCCGCCGGATGCAAAATGACGAGCGGGGAGAACTGACACAACCATGCGATTGATGCTCCTGTTGGCCGCCGCCGCGCAAGCGCAGATTCCGCGTATGCAGGCTGTGCCCCTGCCCTACGAAGAGATCTCCTTCCGGCGCGACGGCAAGGAACTCACGCGCCTCCACTACGGCGCACGCATGGACCGCCCCTTCCTGTACCCGGTCTACTCGGCGAAGGGCGATGAGATGACACGCATCGGCCATCCGCACGATCCCCACGGCCACCGGCATCACTACAGCATCTGGTTCGCCGCCACGCCTGTCAACGGCGAGGACTTTTGGGCCGACGGCAAGGGCCGCATCCGCGCCAAACGCGTCGTCAAAATCGACGACGGCGCGACGAAGGCGACGGTCGCACTGGAATCGGCATGGGGCATGCTACTCGAGGAACAGCGAACCATCAGCGTAATCGATCTCGGCGGCGACTGGATGATCGAAATGAGCATGACGTTGAAAGCTACGAACGGCCCGGTTGTCTTCGACGCCAAAGGATTTGGCCCTGTCGGCGTGCGCATGGCGAAATCGATCGGCGTGAAAGACGGCGGCGGCAAGATCGTCAACTCATCAGGCCTCATCAACGAAAAGGCTGTATTCCGACAACCCGCGTGCTGGGTCGACTACTGCGGCCCCGTGCCATCCAGCCTCGCCGGCATTACGCTCTTCGATCACCCATCGAACATTCAACACCCGCAAGCGGTGCACGTCCGGGACGATGGCTGGATGGGCGCCGCGATGACTGAGAAAGGCGCGGTGACAATCCCGCGCGGCGAGACGGTCACGCTTCGCTACGGCTTCTTGGTGCACACGGGCGCGCTCGACAAGAACGTTGTCGAAGCCGCATGGAAAGCTTTCGCGACGCGCTAAGCGCCTCGTTTCTTGATTTCGATATTCAGCCGTTTGATCTTCTGATTCAACGTCGAAAGCGGAATCGAAAGCCGAAGCGCCGCCTCGGTCTGCGAATAGCTCACCTGATCGAGGACATTCAAGATCGTCTGCCGCTCAAAGTCCGCGACGAGTTCGTAGAGATTCGCGTCGCTCGTCAGAAGCCCCGCCGCGTCGCGCCGCACGCGGACGCCGCTTGGATGCAGCGCCGTATCGGGCAGCACCGTCGCCGGTACCGAATCCGCCGTCGCCAGCACAACCGCGCGTTCCACCGTGTTTTCCAACTCGCGCACATTGCCGGGCCAGTTGTGTTCAAGCACAAGCTCCAGCGCCTCGGCGTCGAAGTGCAGTCCCGCCTTGCCGTTCTCTTTCCCGTACCGTTCGAAGAAATGCGCGGCCAGCAGCGGGATGTCTTCCTTTCGCTCGCGCAACGGAGGCAGGCTCACCTGAATCACGTTCAGGCGATAATACAAATCCTCACGGAAACGTTTTTCCTCGACCAGCTTGCGCAGGTCTTCATTTGTCGCCGCGACGATGCGCACGTCCACCTGCACCACATCGTTCGATCCCAACGGCGTGAACTCGCGCTCCTGAATCACGCGTAACAACTTCGCTTGAATATCGGGCGGCACGTTGCCGATCTCATCGAAAAAAATCGTTCCGTGATTGGCTGTTTCAAACGCGCCCTTGCGCGTCGCGATCGCCCCTGTAAACGCTCCCTTCACATGCCCAAACAGCGTCGACTCCAGCAGATCCGGCTGCAGCGAACCACTATTCACCGCCACGAACGGCCCATCGGCGCGCGGCGAGTTCGTGTGAATCGCCTTGGCAATCAACTCCTTGCCCGTGCCCGTTTCACCGGTAATCAACACCGTCGCGCGCGACGGCGCCACCTGCGCCACCGTGTCCAACACGCGTAGCATCCGTTCGCTCTTGCCGACAATGTTCGGAAACGCGTAGCGTTGTTTCAGCGCACGTTTGAGTTCGACGTTCTCGCGTTCGAGCCGCCCCTTGGCGATCTGCCGCTCGATCTCGATCAGCAGTTTTTCGTTGTCCCACGGCTTCGAAAAGTAATCGTTCGCGCCACGTTTCAGCGCCTTCACCGCGACGTCGATCGACCCGTATGCGGTGATCAAGAAAATCGGCGTTTCCTTATCGCGCTCGCGCACCTCGCCGAGAACTTCCATGCCCGACTTATCCGGCATCATCAAATCGAGCAGAACCAGGTCGTAGGTCGACGACGCCAGCTTTTCCAACCCCTGCATAGCGTTGACGGCCAGCGTCACGTGATAGCCCTCCAACGAAAGCAGCGTCTCCAAACTCTCGCGGATATCTTCTTCGTCGTCGATGATCAGTATTCGGCCGTCAGGCATTCACGGTTTTCCTTACCACGGGGAAGTCCAACTGGAAACGCGTGCCGCTGCCCGGTTGGGACTGAACGGCGATCGAGCCTCCGTGTTCTTTCACGATACCGTAGGTAATGGAAAGGCCGAGTCCGGTGCCTTTTTTCGCTCCCTTCGTTGTGAAGAAGGGATCGTAGATCCGCGCGAGATTTTCATCCGGAATGCCGCAGCCGGTGTCGATGATCGTGATCGTCGCCTGTGCGTCGTTCGATTCCGAAATCACCGTTAGCCGCCCGCCGCCTTCCATCGCGTCACGCGCATTGAGCAACAGATTCAGGAACACCTGTTGCAGTTTGCCGGCGTTGCCCCGAACGGCGCCGAGACCGGCCGCCAAATGCTCATCGACTTCGATGCGCGCCTTCACCAACTGCGGCTGAATCAGTTGCAGGGTCTCACGCACCACGCGGTTGAGATCGATCTCCTCATACGCGGTCGACGAGGTGCGCGAAAAATTCAACAGCGAATTGACGATCTCGCTCGCGCGGAACGTCTGCTTGGCGATCTTCTCGAGCAGTTTCGCCTTCGAATCGTCGCCGTTGACCTGCTTGGACAGAAGTTGCGCGTAGGTCGATATCACCGCCAGTGGCGTATTGACTTCGTGCGCCACGCCCGCCGCCAGCAATCCAAGCGACGACAGTTTATCGGCCTGCATTAACCGCTGCTCCAGAACCGAGCGCTCCGTAATATCGTCGAACAGAATCAGCCGCCCGATCTGCTCCTGATCGCGCGAAACCAGCGGCGCCAGCACGATGTTGATCACCCGGTCGGCGTCGGCCGGCCCCGGCAATGGGAACTTGTAAATCGTGTGAATCCCCGCTTCGCCGCGCAGCGTGTCCAACCGCTCGGTCAACTCGGCGGGCAATAGGTCGAGCAGCCGCCGCCCAACCGCATCCTGTCGCGTAATCCCCGTCATCGATTCCATCTGCGAGTTCCAGCTCTCGATGCGATCCTCGAAATCGGCCGCCGCGATGCCCACGTTGATCGACTCGACGATGTTCTCGCTGAACTCCTTCAGCCGTTCGTACTCATCGGCCTTGCGTTGCAGTGAACGATACAGCCGCGCGTTCTCGATCGAAATGCCGACGTAGCCGCAAAGCGTTTGCAACAGTTCGACATCGTCGGACGAAAGGAAATCGCCCTCGGTCGTGCGACTCACCCCGAGATAGGCAATCACACGCCCGCGCGCCGTGCACGGCAGGTAATAGGTCAGATCCAGATCGGCGATCGTGTGAAGCCCCGGTTGGGGCCAATCGCGCAGCAGCGCATCATAAGGACCGCGCGTTCGCTCGAAAAACAGCGACTCTCCGGCCTTGCCATCCAGGAACGAAAGGTCGATCAGGTCCGGCGCTGGCTTCTGCCTCCCCGCGGTGAGATAGAGCCGGTAGGTATCCTGTTCCGACTTCTCATCGTTTAGGAAGAATGCGAGCCTGTCAATCGACAACGTGCGAATCAACCGGTCGGCCACCGTGTTCAGCGTTCGGTTCAGATCGGTCTCGCTGCCCAACTCGCGGGCGAACTCGATCAGCGTTCGGCGATAGTCGTAGCGATCTTTGTAGAAGAAGTGCCGGTCAAGCACCTCCTGCAGCCAGTTGCGCACCGGCTGAAAGATGAACGCCGCTATGAGAATCAGGCTTACCAACGCCGCCGGATTCAAGTCGTCCACGCGCGCGCCCGGCTGTCCTTCCGGATGCGGAATCGACGAGGTGATCGAAAACACAAGGCCGTAGAAGACAGCCAGCACCGCAAGCGTCGCCAGCGTGTAAACATAGCCCTGCTGGAAGATGATGTCGACGTCCATCAGCCTGTAGCGGAAGATCGCATACGCCCACGTCAGCGGCACCAGCGCCAACGGCAGAACGGCCATCTCCATCTCCGGCCCCAACACCGCGCCCATCAAATACGGCATCACATACATCACCGCGAATGGAAGTACACCGAATACCGCGCCGTTGCGCAGCCACTTAATCTGTTGCCGCACAACCGCGTCGGCCGCGTTTCGATGCCGCCAGGCGAGGATTCCCGCGCCGATCAACTGTCCTCCGGCGACGAACGCCAGCCACCCGCGGTCGAACAGCCACCGCAGTTCCACCGGACTCACCGCCACGCGAATATACCCGGAAACGATGCCCGCCCACGCCGCGCAGATCGCGAGCGAAGGAACATAGAGCAGCCACGAACGCCTCCGCAGCCATATGGGCGTATCCGGAAACACAAGCGCGAAGTGAATGAACAATACCGGCATCAGCAAACCCGCGAACACGTTGCCGAAGTAGATCACCTGATCGAAGCTATTTAGCTTGCCAGTATAGTGGAACGTGTAGAGAACGAAGCTCGCCAGGCAAAGCAGATAGAAGTGCAGCGCCTTGTGCGCGTCGCCGCGTCGAAAGAACACAAACAGGCCGACAAAAAGATACGCAACGCCGACGAAGTACTGGTAGTAGACCGCGTCCGACGGCGCCCGCTCGGCGATATTCACCGTGTACTTCACTTCTAGCGCCAACGCAGCCCCGTCCCGCGTATAGGGGTGCTCGATGATGTACTCCGCCTTTTTCCAAACTCCGATACCGACCAGAATCTCGGCTACCTCCACCGCGTGCGTCACCGGTAGATTCGAGATCGAATGCAGGATATCGCCCTGCACAATGCCAGCCTTGGCGGCGGGTGAATCGGGCGACACATGAAGCGCCACCACCGTGTTCTTCCGAATCGGCGCGCCATTCGGGTTGGTCCCGGCCACCGCTTCGCGGTCCACCCACGTCACGCCGTCCTCGGGAAGCTGAAACTTCCGTTGCTGCTGGAAGTTGATCCCGGCCGCAATAACGGCCGCGATCGTCATGATGACGATCAGCGCGCCCGACAGTTGCCGCTTCACTTCCCGCATGGAGACACGAATCCCTTCCTGTAGCCTAGCAATTTAGAGACCACTCGCGTGGGCAGTTAGTTACCCGCGAACGCCAGCAAAATGAACGGTTTATCCAAGCCACTCGCGCCCGGTTCTACAGGAAACGGAATCGGTATCCAGGAATCGGAATTTTGTCATTAGACACGCTTCTACAGAATGGCCAAACGTGTTACGATCACCCGCATGCGCATCCGTAACTTCGGTCCTTCATCGAGCGAACACTGAAGTCGTGATGACTCGCTCGATGACAATCGCGGCCTGCCTGGCCCTCTTCGCTTGCGGACCGAGGAAGCCCGAGCTTTCTAAAGCCGAAGCGCTGCCGAAACTTCGCAAATACATCTTGGAGACACCGGCTGTCTTCGGCCGGGTGATCTACAATCCCCCAACCATTCCCGACCTCGATACGCAAATCGAGAACGAAATCGAAAAACGCAACTTTGGCCGCATGCCACACAACGATGCGAACGCCAAGCACCTTGCAACCTCAATGGCGGCCACCATTTGGGGACGATATTTAGACACCCCCGATGGACGCGCCGAAGTCGAATCCCGCATCCGCAGCCATTGGGACAATCCCGACGTAAGCACCGAGAAGTTGAACGGCGTCGTAGCCGACCTCGGCCTATGTCCGGGCTCGCTGCAACGAGGCGCACGCGGAAGTCTGGAGCTCCGGAACTGCGAGTTCTTCGACCATGGCGAATTGAAGACCGCTGAATTGGTGCGCCGGTTACAGAACCTCACCGCACAATACCCAAACGCCAAAGCCTACAACCTCTCCGTCACATTCACCGAATACCGCTCGCCGAAGGCGGTGCACTACCGCTGGGAACCGTCGAGCGACCGGCTCTATGTGACCATCAAACGCACGACGTATCGCTCCAAGGCGCGGATCGGCGGCTTCGACAAACTGCTCTCCGGTGAATCCACATCGCGCACCGGCCAAATGGAAACGATCCCCGGCAATCTCCGCGTCGGCCCGCCACGCTGACGAACACCCGCCACCGGCCGCTTCGCCTGCACTAGAGTGGTTAGGAATGAAACTGGCCGTCTTCCTCTCCACCGTAGCTCTCGCCGCGCCGCCCGTGGTGAGAATCGACAAACCCATGCCGCCGCCCGACTGGGCGCTGGCGCAACGCGCGTTGCTGAAGGCCTACAGCGACGCCGCCGCTGAGTTCGCCGCACGTTATGTCGACGACCGCGGCTACTTCCGCTGCGTGGAACGCTGGGGCGGCAACGACGGTCCCGACGATGTCATGGGGACCTTTCATTCCTGGCCCCTTCTGCACGCCCTCGGCGGCGATGCCAAGGTGCTCGATCTCTATCGTCACATCTGGGAAGGCCACATCCGCCAGTTCACCGCGGCCAAAGCGCCCTCGGCCAGCGCCGCTCGCGACGGCATGTTTCACAAGGAATTCGTCACGTCGTTCGACTGGGAGCACACCGGCGAAGGCCTCGCGGCGTTTCACTTTTACGCGTTGTCCGGTCCGCGCGACGCCGAGTACGTCAAGCGCGTTCGCCGCTTCACGGCGTTCTACAACGGCGAAGACAAAGACGCGCCGAACTACGATCCCAAACACAAGATCATTCGCAGCATCTTGAACGGAAGCCGCGGGCCTCTGATCACGGCCGCCACGGTCCACGACTGGGGTGGCGAAGCCGTCGAAGGCCACCCCGAACGCCTCGATCGTTACAGACTCGCCTCCAACGTCCGCGGCGATCACCCGCTCAACATGGGCGCCTGCTCGCTCGGCTTCAACGCGTTCGCGCTCACCGGCGAAAAGAAGTACCGCGACTGGGTGCTCGAATACGCCGGCGCCTGGAGCGACCGCGTCCTCGCCAACAAAGGCAACATTCCGACCAACATCGGACTCGATGGCACAATCGGCGGCGAATGGGGCGGCGAGTGGTACGGCGGCACGTTTGGATGGAACTTCGATCCGTCCACCAGCGGCCGCAACTACTACATGCGCGGCGCGCGAACGGGACTCGGCACGGCGCTTCTTCTGACCGGCGACATGTCATTCGCCGAACCGCTGCGCCGTCAGATCGCCAATCTGTATGCAGCTTCGAAGACAGAAAACGGACGCGTGCTCTTTCCTCAGAAACACGGCGACAACGGCTGGTACGGCTACACGGCAAATCAATACTTCGACGTCCAGCGCGACTTGTATCTGTGGTCGATGAACGCCGCCGACCGCGCGCATCTCGACAGCGATCCCTGGCTGCGCTTTCTCGACGGCAAGGACGACGGCTACCCGATGCGCGCGCTGCAAACGGACTTCGAACGCCTTCGCCGCCGCGTCGCCGCTATGCGTGCCGATACCAGCACCGCCGACACACGCCCCTCCGACGGCGCCCAACGTTTCTCGCCCGTTGCGACTGAGACGCTCGTGAACCTCATGCTCGGCGCCAATGAACCCGGCGCGTCCGGCAACGTGTTGCACGCGCGCCTGCGCTACTTCGATCCCGACGCGCGCCGCGCCGGACTACCGCCCGATGTCGCCGCGCTCGTCTGCAAGATCACGGCGGATTCGGTGGTGGTGACGCTCGTCAACATCAACCCCGTCGACGCCCGCGATGTGATCGTCCAGACTGGCGCCTACGCCGAACACAAAGCGACGCAGTACGACGATTCACAGTTCACCGTGCGCCTCGCGCCTGGCGCGGGCGATACGCTGACAGTCCCGATGAAGCGCTACGCCAATGCACCTACAGCTGCGTTTCCGTGGGATCGTTAGTTGAGTCCGCAGACGCCGTCGATGGCGCGGTCGAAAATGGCGGCTTCATGCGGCGGCAGTGGCCCGTACGAAATCGTTTCGGTTAATCGGCCCAAGAATCGCCATCTCTTTCCATCCGCGGTAACACCGCGTGAGTCAACGATTGGAACCCGGCCGGCCGCGAAGGACACCTCACGGTATTCAACGGACGACCATTTTTCGGTATCTTCAGGAAACCCCAACGACAAGTTGATCCCAGTTTCGTGTAGCATTCGCGCCGCGTGGCTTGACTCCAGCGCGTATACGCGGTACGAAGTGTCTCCGCCTTGCAACAACGATTCCAACTCGACTACACCTGGAGCGTAGGAAATTCGAAAGGCGAAAGTGGCTAATGTCGGCTTGTCAAATTGATGGCCTACGCACGCAGAAAAGCGATTTAAAGAAATCGTCGACATCTGAATTCGGACATCCTTTAACTCGCCCGGGCGTCGGACGATACTAGCAAATCTATAATGCCGAAATACGACGAACGGCGAACTCGTCGACAAGCGAAACGTACCATCCGCGGGCGTCTTGAAATCGCCGCCCGCGTGCATGACATGGACATCCGGGATCGGCTTGCTCTGCGCGTCAACCACCACACCCGAGATCTCGACCATGCTGCGCTCTTGCGAAAAGCACACAGGCAAAACAGCCAGCAAGACCCATCGCGCCATTCGCCCTATTCTGGCACGGTCCCGCCCAGCGCAATGCCGTGCCAATCAAGTCCAAAACGCAACTGGTACTTGCGCAAGCAGTCGGCATCGTTGGCCGACTGCTTGCTCGCCCGTGAGGCCCGCAGCAACTTGTGCCCCGCGTCGCTTACCTGTAACAACAGTCTCCAACTGTGCGCGAAGGTAGTTTAGTAACCCTTCTGCTTATCGACAACGTTGATGAGCGGTTTGCCGTCGACGAAGCGGCGGATGTTCTCCTTAATCGTTCCCACCATGCGGGCGCGGTCCTTATCAGAGCGGCCTGCGATGTGCGGGGTGACAATCGCGTTGTTGAACTTCCACAGCGGATTGCCGGGGGGAAGCGGCTCGGGATCGGTGACATCGACACCGGCGCCGGAAAGTTTCTTCGAATCGAGGGCTTTGATGAGCGCTGGAAGGTCATAGATACCGCCCCGGCTGACGGCGATGAAGAAGCTGTCTTTCTTCATGAGGTCGAACTGTTTCGGGCCCATCATCTTGTGGCTCTTTTCGGTGTGCGGCGCGCTGATGAAAACGACATCGGCGGTGGGGATCACTTCGTCGATCTGATCGGGCTTCACGGTGCGCTTGATGAAGGGCGAGAACGGAATATCCTCGGGATCGATGCACGTGATGTTCATGCCGAAGGCCCAGGCGCGGAGCGCAATCTGGCTGCCGATACCACCGCAGCCGATGATGACTCCGTTGCGCCCGCTGAGTTCGATGCCGGGATAGGGGCGGGGCTGCCAGATTTCTTTCTGGCGGTGGTCGATGAAGGTATGCAGGCCGCGGGTAAGCGTTAGCAACATGGCCATGGCGTGGTCGGCGATCTCGGGGCCTTGCACGATCTGGTTGTTGGTGACGATGATGTTGGAGTTCTTGAGAGCGTCGGAACCGGACTTGTGCAGGATCGTCTCGACGCCGGCGCTCATGATTTGCGTCCACTGAAGCTTCTTGCCGGCTCTGACCCATTCGGGCTTGATCGAGCCGATGAAGGCATCGGCGTCCGCGATCTCGGTCATGATCGTGTCGTTTGTGGCGACAACGAGATTGGCTTTGTCCGAGGCGGTCTTCAACTCGTCGGCCACGGCTTGTTCGCCAAGATAGACGATCTTCTTTTTCGGCTGTGCCGAGAGGCTGGCCGCGAGGCAAGCCAGGAGAAACAGTGTTGCGCGCATAGTGGTTTGCATCATATCGTAGTTGGCGGCCTCCGTGCACGAACCCTGCGTGCAATAACAGAGATGCGCGACGGCGAAGCCGGAAACGTGCAGCCGGCTAGACGCGTACCGGTCTCCACGGAACCTCGTTTTGTCGGCACCGACCGCATCGGCACGCGCCGGCGAACGCGGTTCCATCTCTGATGTACCATCGTCACGATGCGCAATGCGACTCTCCTGATTTTCCTCACCGGCGCCCTTCATGCCCAAAACCCCGTTACGCCCGGCAAGTTCAACGTCGAGCATCCCACGCTGCTCAACCTCGGCTTTGACTGGTCGATCTCCGGCGACACCAACCGCAACGCCACCGTCGAAGTCCGCTTTCGCAAGACCGGCACAACCGCCTGGCGCGCCGCCCTTCCCCTCCTCCGCATCGGCGGCGAACGCGTCTACCGCGACCGCGAGTCGATGACCTACACCGTGCCTCACGCCTTCGCCGGCAGCATCCTCAACCTCGAACCCGCCACCAGCTACGAATGCGAATTCACCATGAAAGACCCCGACGGCGTTAACGGTCAGGCCCAGCAGCGCGTCACCGTCTCCACGCGTGCCGAGCCCAAGTCCTATAGCGGCGGCCGCGTCCTTCATGTCTATCCCAACGATCACGAAGGTCCCAAGCTGGAGCCGAATTTCATCGGCATCAAAGCCGCCTACTATGGCGAAGGACGCGGTGACTGGACCGCCGTCCGTATGCGCAAGGCCCAACCAGGGGACACCATCCTCGTCCACGCCGGCCTCTATCGCCCCGAGCGCTATAACTACGTCGATCCCCTCAGCGCGCCCTTCACCGGCTCCTGGTCGCTCTCTCTCAAAGGCACCGCCGAAAAGCCAATCACCATCAAAGCCGCCGGCGACGGCGAAGCGATCTTCGACGGCGGCGGCAACGCCAAGCTGTTCGACATGATCGGCAGCGCCCACCATATCATCGACGGCCTTACGTTCCGCAACACGGAAATCGCTATCTTCGCCGGCGACAAGGAAGTCATCGGCGCGGTCGCGTTGACCGTCCGAAACTGCCGCTTCGAAGACATCGGAGTGGGCGTCTGGACCGAATACGCCGGATCGCGCGACTTCTACATCGCCGACAATATCTTCCTCGGCCGCGAAGATCGAATGCGCCTAATCGGCTGGAATCAGGCTGGTCAGCGCAGCGCGGGCATCTATCCGCCTCACCAGCTCCGCAGCTTCTTCGCCGTCAAGGTCTACGGTCCGGGCCACGTCATCGCCCACAACGCCGTCGCCTATTTCCACGACGCCATTTGTATTTCCACCTACGGCCCGCCCGAGGACGATCCCGAACGCCGCGCGTCCTCCATCGATATCTACAACAACGATATCCACCTCTCTAACGACGACTTCATTGAAACCGATGGCGGCACCCACAACGTCCGCGTCTTCAATAATCGCGGCGTCAACGCCGCCCACAACGGCTACAGCGCCCAGCCCTTTTTCGGCGGCCCCGTTTACTTCATCCGCAACATCCACTATCACGTCCCCGCCGGCAATCCGTTCAAGCTCAGCGCCGTCCCCGCCGGAATCATCGCCTATCACAACACTCTGATTGGCGAGCAAAATTCGACGTCCACTTACTCCAACGGCCACTTCCGCAACAACTTGTTCCTCGGCAAAGATATCCCCAACCGGGGCATTATGACCTGGGCCAACGCCAGCGAAAGTTATAGCTCGGACTACAACGGCTTCCGACCAAATAAGAACGTGAAAAAGCAGTACACGTGGATCGCGGACGGCAAAACCACAGACTTCGCTACCTTCGCCGAGTTCAAAGCCGCGACGAATCAGGAAGCGCACGGCATCGAACTCGACTACGATATCTTCGAAGACCTGAAGCCGCCCGATCCCGCCCGCCGCTATCACGTGTATCACTCGATGGACTTAAACTTCCGCCTCAAGGCCGGTTCCAAAGCCGTCGACGCCGGCGTCGTGCTTCCGACGGTCAACGACAACCACGCGGGCCGCGCCCCCGATCTCGGCGCGCTCGAACAAGGCCGGCCCGAACCGCACTACGGCCCGCGATGGGTTACGTGGAAACCGTTTTACCGGTAGCGGTTAGTCACTCGCGCGAACTCAACAACGCCGGCGCTACATCCGGAAGCTTGGCAGAGTTCACACGGGTGATCGAACAATCACAAAATGACTCAACGGATAGGAGCGCCGTGGCGTCACATAATTACTCCGCCCCTTCCGTGTTGTAGGCGAGCGAAGGCGAGCATGAGAACGTCCAGCGGCATTATGTCTCTGCCACTTTCAACTGACTGCACCAAGCCTGAACCTCTTCGCGGCGGACATCGTCGATGAGAGCCTCGTCGAGTGCCAACAAGATTGCTTTCTTCTCGAACTTGGTATTCAATTGCATCATGACCACGCACGCAACCCGCGCATAGTCGGCAACCGCTAGAAGCAATTCACGAACGTCTTCAGCCGATCCCTCTTTTCGTGGAACTCCGTGGACATATTTGCTGCGAACGTCGTACGCCCGACTCATGTTTTTCTTGATTTCTAGTGGCTTAAACCCTAGGCATCGGAGCAGGGAGACTATACGAAGCGATAACCGAAAATTCAGCTCAGTTTTCGAGTCCCCGAATAGTGCCTCCAAGCAGGCAACGGCCCACGCAATCCTGGCTTCCCACGGACCCGACTCCAGAAGGGATCGACTGTACCAATCCAATGCAGTCGATATATAGTCGTGAGGTCGGTCTGTTTCTCCGTACCGGCTTGGCGTCAGCGGCCCCAATGTCTCAAGAAGAGCCGCCAAACTTTCAGCATCATTACCTGAGACCTCAGACACATGACACCCGATGACATTCGGGGCCCGCATGGCGTGGCTTCCTCGGGAATAGAACGATTCCGAAATCGTGTCAATTCGTGAGCTAGCAACACTTCCGAGTCGGAACAATCGCAAAATAGTAATGAGCCGGTCGGCTTCAACTTGTGCAGTCCGTTCGCCGCTGAGGGTCATCCGAAGGTCTGCAAGGCAGGTGAAAGAGAACGGCGGAAGGCCCGAGTACGCCGGCTCACGGCTTTCGGCGGGTACCCTAATCTGCAAAACCCGCTTATTCGGGCGCCTCAAGGTTAGGGCTTTCGAGACCAGGATTTCATCGTCGTTGAGTTGCAACCCCGTAAGCCAGAGCTTCATCCGAAACTCACGGGGCGCATGGGTTACGTCGCACACCA
>Ga0194121_10002034_pt1 | contig 32902 bp, 26 predicted proteins | sample TA2MahCa50mmetaG_FD_148609 | JGI IMG/M metagenome (GOLD analysis project Ga0194121, IMG submission 148609) | Freshwater microbial communities from Lake Tanganyika, Tanzania - TA2015020 Mahale Deep Cast 50m | ecosystem: Environmental > Aquatic > Freshwater > Lake | place: Tanzania: Lake...
ACCACTTGGCGCAGTCGATCGAGCAGCACCGCGCGCTCGGGATCGTGCGCATCGTGGGGCAAGAAGCCCGCGTGGAAGGTCACGAGCCCGAGGCCGAGCGAGCGCGCGACGCGCGCGTCGCCCCTCGCGATCTCGAGGTTCGTCGTCCAGTGCGCGCTCGGGCGCAGGCCGCCGCTCACGCGGATCGTGTCGAGCGTCGAGTAGTCCTCGCCGTGCGGAGTCATCATTCCGGAGAGCACGGAAACTCCCGCGCCCCACAGGGCCTGGAGCGTCTCGCTCGCGTCCCACGAGCCGTCGCGCAGCGGGTCGAGGTGCAGCTGGCAGGCGCGCGCGCCGACCTTGGACAGCTTGTGAGCAAGGTCCGCCGGGGAGGTCGGCTGGAGCGACCACGAGCAGACGCCGAGGCGATGGAGCACTTGCATGTGGCACCATCCCAACGCTCCGCGCGCGCGGCTGCAAGCGCCGAGCGCGCGCATCTCGGCTCATGGTTTTCCAAACACCGCGGGCGCGGCCAACGCTGGCCGCGCCCGCTTTCGTCTCGACCGAGGCGTGCCTCAGGGCCGCACGGTGAACTCGAGTCCGTCGGACAGGTTCGTGGTGCCCGGTGCAGCGGGATCGCGGAACCACGCCTGCGCCTGCACGAGCTGGCCCGACACGAACGGGTTGCCGAGCGCGGTGGGGCGCGTCGCGCGGAACGCGTTCCAGTCGATCGTGAGGACGCCCTGACAGGTGTCGGAGCTGCCGCCAGAGTTCTGCGCGAGCGTGCGCTGGACCGGCGACTTCACGCACAGGAAACTCGAATTGTTGGTCGACCACGGCGCGGCGTTGCGGCCGGTGATGCCGTAGAAGATGAGGCCTAGGCGGTTGCCCTCGACCTGTGTCGCCGTGAGCACGAAGCCTGAAGTGGCGCTCGCACTGGCGACTCCCGAGGCCGTGAGGTCCGCGAAGCAGAAGCTCGAGGTCAGACCCGCGGTGCAGTAGCTCGTCGGGTTGGACCCGCCGCCGTCCGTCACATTGCCCGTGAGGCACAGGCCGAAGCCTTGGTTCGGCGTCGGCACGTTCGTGGCCGTGACCGTGAAGCTCCATGTGCCGACCGTCGGGGCCTGCAGCGCGACGCGCTCGACATTGTTCTTGAGGTCCGCGCTGCCGGCGGTGGTCGACCAGCCGCTCGCGAACACGTTGCCGCGATAGACCGCGCCCGTCGGGCTCGTCACGGTGAGGTCGAGGTTGTTGACGACCGGATTCGAGGCATTCGTTGAGCCGGGAGCGTCGTGCCACGCGAGCGTGACTTCGAGTGGCGTCGTGCTCGCGTTCACTTGGAACTGCCGTACGTAGGTCGCGCCCGTGACGAGCCCCTGAGCCTTGCGCACATCGACCGCGATCATCTTGGCGGCGTCGCCCGTGAAGAACAGCGACTCGTCGAGGTTGGGGCGGCCCCAGCCTTCCTGATTGCTCGGATAGCCGGAGATGGATGTCATGTCCTGCGCGGTGTTGACGAGCACCGCCTTCACGAGCGCGCCGGTCGGTGTGAATGCGTTGGCCACAACAGCCGCGCCCGTGGGGTAGAAGCCGTCCATGAAGTACTCGCGCACGAGCGCCGCCGCGGCCGTCGCCGACGGGCAAGCCATGCTCGTACCGGTGAGCGAAGTCGTGCCGCACGAGCCCGTGCTCGCCGACACGGTGCCGCAGCCCGGCGTCATCACTTCGGGCTTGCGCCGCCCATCCGCGGTCGGGCCCGTACCGCCGGAACAGAACGAGTTGACGTTGGGCGTGTCCTGCGTCGCTCCGACAGCCAGCAGGTTCTTCGCGTTTTCAGGGTTCTTCAGCGTCGACGTGTTCGTGGTGGAGAACAGCACGAGGTTGTCCTCGTTGTTCCACTGGAATGTGTCGATCGAGTTGCAGAGCGAGTCGTAGGCGGTCGTCGCGTCGTTGCCCCACGAATTGGTGTGCACGCGCGCTCCGACATTCGCGTGCGCGACGCCGGTCGTGTTGAAGCCCGAGATCGGAAGCTCGGTGTGCGCGAGCTTGGCGAGGTACGCGAGACCACGGTTGGCCGTCGAGCCGTTGACGGGCTGCGCATTGCCGGCCGCGGTGCCCGCCGTGTGCGTGCCATGGCTGTCGGAGGTGCCGCTGCCGTTGCGGTACACGATCTTGCGGTGCGTGGGGCCGACGGGAGCGCCCGTGGGATCGGAGAAGTAGCACGAGGTGCTCGACAGCAGTCCATCGACGTGCCCGATCACCTGTCCCTGCCCGTTGATGCCTTGGCTCCACACGCGCGTATTGCCCGAGATGTTCGTCTGCACGACCCACACGATCGAATCGTTGCGCAGCGTCATCTCCGGTGCCGGCTCGATCCACTGCATGTCGCGCGCGCGGGCGAGAGCGCGCGCCGCGAGCGGGCTCGCATTCACGCGCACGAACCAGCGACCGTACTCCTCCCAGCTCTCTTCGATCGTCGCGCCGCTCGCGCTCACCTGCTCGGCGAGCACGTCGAAGCTCGTGCCGGGGAAGCCGCCGATGACGAGCGGGCGTGCGAGCGCGGCGAGCGTTTCATCCTGCGACGCGAGCAAGAGCCGCGGCTCGATGCGATACGCCGGATGGAAGTCGCCCGTCCACACATGGGCTGCCACCTCGGAGACCGCCGTGCGCACGCGCGCGTCGCCGCGCACGACGAACGCGTAGTTGGGGATGTAGTCGAGCAGCTCGGCACCCGCGGCCGCGAGCTCCGCGCGCAGGTCCTCGGTGATGGCTCCGGAGAATTGGGCGAGGAAGTAGCCCGCGTCCGCCTGCGGTTCGAGCGCCAGATCGGCCGGCAGCTCGGGCAGGCCGCGAGACGTGTCGAACTCGGCGTAGGAGAGTGAGAGCCAGCGCGGCTCGGCCGCCAGCCCGTTGGCCTCTTCGAAGGTCCAGCCCCGCTGGGGGCTGTCCGGAAGCTTGGGGACCTCCTGCGCGAAGGCGGGAGCGAGTCCGAGGGCGGCGAGGACGATGGCGAGGTGAGGTGTGCGGCGCATGGGGTGGGGATCGTCCGGAACCGAACAAGCTACGGGAGGTCCAACACCCTGGACGCAGCGAAGGTTCGGCTTGTTCGCCAGCCGGAGCGCGCAGGTCGCCGCAGCCTAGGGCTGAACGACGAACTCGACCGCGTCGGTCAGGTTGCCCTGACCGGGCGCCTGCGGATCGCGGAACCAAGCCTGCGCCTGCACGAGAGCGCCGGGGCCGAAGGGCGCGCCGAGGGCCCACGGTCGCGCGCTCACCCACGCCGACCAGTCGGTGAAGAACAGTCCGTCGCAGCCGCCCAGCGTCCCGCCGCTCGTCTGCGCGGTCATGCGCTGCACCGGAGGACGCACGCACCAGAAGCTCGAGCTCTGGAATGTCCAGCGCACGGATGTGCGACCGCTCGTCCCATAGAACACGATGCCCTGTCGCTGGCCCTCGACGCCGCTCGCCGCGAGCGTGAAGCCACCGCTCGCACCGGCGCGCGCGACGCCCGATGTGTGCAGGCGCGGCGCGCAGAAGTTCGTCGTCTGCCCGCTCACGCAATAGCGCGTCGGCGACGAGCTGCCACCCGTCGCGATGTCTCCCGTCGCGCACAGGCCGAGTCCCTGCGGACCCTGCGGCACGTTCGCGCCGCGCACGCGGATCGTCCACGCGCCGAGCTCCGGCTGGCGCACGACGACGCGCTCGACATTGTTGAGCGGATCCGCCGCGCCACCGGTCGTCGAGGCGCCGCTCGCGAAGACATTGCCGAGGTACAGCGCGCCGGAAGGCGCGAGCACCTCGAGATCGAGGTCGTTCACCACAGCGATCGCGGCGTTGACCGAGCCCGGCGCGTCCATGAACGCGAGCGTGACCTCGAACGGCAGCGCGCTCGACTGCACGTGCACGGTCCAGCTCGTCGTCGCTCCGGTGCCAAGTCCCGCGGCGTGCCGCAGCTCGGTCGCAAACAGCTTCGACTCGTCGCCGACGAAGTGCAGCGCCTTGTCGAGGTTCACGCGGCCCCAGCCCTCGCGCATCGACGGATAGTCCGGCGCGCTCGCGACATCCTCGCCGCAGCTCACGAGCACGGCCTTCAGCAGCGCGCCGCTGGGCACGAACGCGTCCGCCGCATTCGCGAGCCCGCTCGGATAGAAGCCGTCGAGGAAGTACTCGCGCGCGAGCGTGGCCGCGCCGCCGATCGCGGCCGTCGCCATGCTCGTGCCGTTGAGCGTGCCCGTCGCGCATGTGCCCGGCGCCGCCGAGACCACGCCGCAGCCCGGCGCCATCACCTCGGGCCGCCGCCGCCCGTCGGCGGTCGGACCGAGTCCGCCGAAGCAGACTTGATCGGCATTGGCGCCGTTTTCCGTCGAGCTCACCGCCAGCACGTTCTTGGCATTCTCGGGGCTCGTCACGAATGCTCCGTTGGAGACCGAGAACACCGACAGGTGCTCCTCGTTTGCCCACCCGAAGGCATCGATCGACGCGCACAGCGCGCTGTAGGACGTCACGCTATCGACGCCCCACGAGTTCGAGTGCACGCGCGCGCCGTAGCTGCCGTGCAGCGTCGCGGTTGCCGAGTAGGACGCGACGGGCAGGTCCGTGTGCGCGAGTCGCGCGAGGTACGCCATGCCGCGGCCGAGCGTCGAGCCCGTCACCGGCTGCGCGTCGCCCGCGAGCGTTCCGGCCGTGTGCATGCCGTGCACATCGGCGCCGCTGCTCGAGAGATACACGACCTTGCGGTGCGCCGGACCGACCGGCGTGCCCGCCGGATCGCGCAGCCAGCAGTTGTTCAGCACCGAGATCGCGTTGTCGATGTGCCCGATGACCTCGCCTTCGCCGCGCAGGCCGCGATCCCAGACCTTCGTCAGCTGGTTCTGGTTCGACTGCACGACCCACGCGACCGAGTTGTTGCGCAGCGTCACGGGCGCCTCGACCTCGATCCACTGCAGGGCATCTTCACGCGCGAGGCGCCGCGCCACGGCCGCGCTCGCGCGCAAGCGCGCGATCCAGCGTCCGTGTTCCTCGATTAGCTCCGTGACGCTCGCTCCGTGTCGACGCAGGGCGAGCTCGAGCGCGGCGCGCGGGCCGCCTCGGAAGCCGAGCGCGACGAGCTCGTGCTGCACGGAGGCGAGCGCGGGATCGAGCGCGCCCTCGCGCAAGCGCGACTCGATGCGCCACGCGGGATGCAGCTCGCCGCTCCACGCCACTTCGGGCTGGCGCTCGAGCTGTGCGCGCTGTGCCGGTGTCGCGCGCACGAGGAACGCGTTGGACGGCAGGTACTCGAGCAGCTGCGCGCCCGTGGCGAGCGCGCGTGTGCGCAGCTGTGGCGTCACGACGCGATCGAACTGCACGAGGAAGCATGTGGCGCCGCCGCGCGCGCGTCGCTCGCGCCGCAGGTCGACCGGCAGCTCCGGCTCGTTGCCGCGCGTGTCGAAGCCGCCTGCGCGCAGCGCGAGCCAGCGCGGCGAGCGCACGAGCTCCGCGGCTTCCTCCGGCGCCAGCGCGACCACGGCCTCCGGCGGCAAGGACTGCCCGAAGAGCTGCCCACCGGCGAGGAGAGCAGCCCCCGAGAGCGCGAGGGTCAGGCCGGGAAATCGCATCGCTACGGGGCTCCAGCCGAGCCCCACGCTCAGCCGCACGCCGAAGCTCACTGTAGCCCCGAAAACAAGCCGCGGGGGCGCGCGCCCGCGTGCGCGGCCCCCGCGATGCGGAAGCCCTTTCCCAGCTCGCCCGATCAGACCTCGGCGGTCGCCGGACGGGCGGCGGGGCGGCGGTGGTGGTGCTGGAGGCGGCGGACGAGGTATTCGCCGCCGTGCAGCGCCAGCAAGGCCTGCACGATGGCGGAGATGCCGGCGCGCGTGGTGATGCAGGGAATGCCGCCCATGATCGCGGCGGAGCGGATCTGCTTGTCGTCGTAGCGCGTCTGCTTGCCGAGCGGCGTGTTGAGGACCAGCTTGATCTCGCGGTTCTTGATCACATCGACCACATGGGGGCGGCCTTCGTGGATCTTGTTGATGCGGCTGGCCTTGATGCCGGCATTCTTGAGCGCGTTGTAGGTGCCCTCGGTGGCGCACAACTCGTAGCCCATCTGCGACAAGAGCCGCGCGTCCGAGAGGATCGCGCGCTTGTCGGCATTCTTCACCGACACGAACACCTTGCCGCTGCGCGGCAGCTTCATGCCCGCGGCCTCGAAGGCCTTCGCGAAGGCGAAGCCGAGGTTCTCGTCGATGCCCATGACCTCGCCGGTCGAGCGCATCTCGGGCCCGAGCAGCATGTCCGTGCCCGGGAACTTGTTGAACGGGAACACCGGCGCCTTGACCGAGTAGTAGGGCGGCACGACCTCGCTGGTGAAGCCGAGCTCCGCGAGCGTCTTGCCGCACATCGCCTTGGCGGCGAGCTTGGCGAGCGGCACGCCGATCGCCTTCGAGACGAACGGCACCGTGCGCGACGCACGCGGGTTGACCTCGAGCACGTAGACCTTGTCGCCCTTCACGGCGAACTGCACATTCATCAGGCCGATGACCTTGAGCTCGCGCGCCATGGCCTTGGTCGCGCGCACGATCTCTTCTTGCACCGACGCGTCGAGCGTGTGCGGCGGAAGCACGCAGGTCGAGTCGCCGGAGTGGATGCCGGCCTCCTCGATGTGCTCCATCACGCCGCCGATCACGACCGTCTCGCCGTCGCTGATGCAGTCGACATCGACCTCGAGCGCGTCCTCGAGGAACTTGTCGACGAGCACCGGGCGGTCGGGCGAGGCCTGCACGGCGTTCTGCATGTAGTGGTCGAGCGCGGCGTCGTCGTAGACGATCTCCATGGCGCGTCCGCCGAGCACGTAGCTCGGTCGCACGAGCACGGGATAGCCCAGTCGCCGCGCGTGCTCGAAGGCCTCGCCCGGCGTGGTGGCGATGCCGTTCTCCGGCTGGTTGAGCCCGAGGTTGCGGATCATCTCCGCGAACAGCTTGCGGTCCTCGGCGCGGTCGATGGACTCGACCGATGTGCCGATCAGCGGTGCTCCCGCCTTGTGCAGTCCGTTGGCGAGGTTGAGCGGCGTCTGGCCACCGAACTGCACGATCATGCCCGAGGGCTCGATCGCGCGCGCGATCGCCATCACATCCTCGTGCGTCAGCGGCTCGAAGAACAGGTGGTTGCTCGTGTCGTAGTCGGTCGACACGGTCTCGGGGTTCGAGTTCACCATCACGGCCTCGTGGCCGAGCTCGCGCACCGCGAAGGCCGCGTGCACGCAGCAGTAGTCGAACTCGATGCCCTGTCCGATGCGGTTGGGGCCGCCGCCGAGGATCGCGATCTTGGTCGCGGGAGAGGGCCGCACCTCGCTCTCCGCGTCCTCCCATGTGGAGTAGTAGTACGGCGTCTTGGCCGCGAACTCCGCCGCGCAGGTGTCGACGAGCTTGTAGGTGCGCTGGATCTTCCACTCATCGCGCAGCGCGGCCACATGCTCCGCCGTGGCGCCGACTGCGAGCGCGACTTGGCGATCGGTGTAGCCGAGCACCTTGGCGCGTCGCAGCAACGAGGGCGTCAACAGCGCGCCCGAGAGCTCGCGCTCGAACGCGACGAGCTCGCGCATGTTCTCGAGGAACCACGGATCGATGTTGGTCGCGTCGTGGATGCGCTCGGCGCTCCAGCCGGCGCGGTAAGCCGCGCGCACGGCGAGGACGCGGTTCTGGTTGGGCACGCGCAGCGCGCGCACGAGCTGCTCCTCGTCGGCGACGAGCGACTCGGTCGGGTCGCGCGGGTCGAGGCCGAGGCCCGGCCGTCCCGTCTCGAGGCCGCGCAGCGCCTTCTGTAGCGCTTCTTTGAATGTGCGACCGATCGCCATGGTCTCGCCGACCGACTTCATCTGCGTCGTCAGCGTCGCGTCCGCGCCCTTGAACTTCTCGAAGGCGAAGCGCGGGATCTTGACCACCGTGTAGTCGATCGTGGGCTCGAAGCAGGCCGGCGTCGACTTGGTGATGTCGTTCTGGATCTCGTCGAGCGTGTAACCGACGGCGAGCTTGGCCGCGAACTTCGCGATCGGGAAGCCCGTGGCCTTGCTCGCGAGCGCGGAGCTGCGCGACACGCGCGGGTTCATCTCGATCACCACCATGCGCCCGTCGTCGGGGTTGATGGCGAACTGCACATTCGAGCCGCCGCACTCGATGCCGACCTCGCGCATGATGCGGATCGACGCATTGCGCATGTCCTGATACTCGCGGTCCGAGAGCGTCTGCGCCGGAGCCACGGTGATCGAGTCGCCCGTGTGCACGCCCATCGGGTCGAAGTTCTCGATCGAGCAGACGATGACGACATTGTCCTTGTTGTCGCGCATCACCTCCATCTCGAACTCCTTCCATCCCGCGAGGCATTCCTCGACGAGGATCTCGGAGTTCATCGAGAGCGAGAGGCCGCGCCCCGCGATCTCCTCGAATTCCTCGACATTGTAGGCGATGCCGCCGCCCGAGCCGCCCATGGTGAAGCCCGGGCGGATCACGCACGGCAGGCCGATCTCGGCCATCACGCGCCGCGCGTCGTCCATGTTGTGCGCCACGCCGGAGCGCGCGCTGCCGAGCCCGATCTTGGTCATCGCGGCGCGGAACATGTCGCGGTCCTCGGCCTTGCGGATCACATCCGCGCGCGCGCCGATCATCTCGATGCCGAGGCGATCGAGCACGCCTTGGTCGTAGAGCGCGAGGCCCGTGTTGAGGCCCGTCTGACCGCCCATGGTCGGCAGGATCGCGTCGGGCCGCTCGGCCTCGAGGATCTTGGTCAGCGCAGCGACCGTGATCGGCTCGATGTAGGTGGCATCGGCCGTCTCCGGGTCGGTCATGATCGTCGCCGGGTTCGAGTTGACGAGGATGACCCGATAGCCCTCCTCGCGCAGCGCCTTGCAGGCCTGCGTCCCGGAGTAGTCGAACTCGCAGGCCTGACCGATGACGATCGGCCCGCTTCCGATGATCAGGATCGACTCGAGGTCGTCGCGTCGCGGCATGGGGGTGGAGTGATGAGAGAGCGCGGCGGCGGCAGCCGAGGAGTGGGACGATTCCCCTGAGGCGGCGACCCCGAGGCGTAAACGTGCGGATTGAAGCACGCTCAACGGGCGCTGTCGACCGTCGCGAGCGCTTCCCAGGGCGCCTTCGACGAGAATCTCGCCCTCGGCCTTTGGGGCGCCATCCGGACGGTCCGAAAACCACCGTGACGGCCCCCTGCGGGCCCTCGAGCACCATGCCGATCCTGACCGTCGAGCTCGCGATCCTGCTCGCCGCAGCCTTTGCGGCCGGCGCCGTCGCTTCGTGGCTCGCGCAAGACCGCCGCGCTCGCTCCGAGCGCCGTCTCTTCGAGCTCGAGACGCAGCGCATGATCGACGCCCGCCGCGAGACCTACGAGGCCCTCGAACGGCAGGTGCGCGCCCTCGCGGAGTCCCGCGCGCGCGAGCACGACGACATCGCAGTGCCGCTGCCGCAGCGCGAGCGCGCATCGCTCTAGGACTCAGGCGAGCAGCGCGAGCAGCGTGGCGTCGTCGAGCGTCGCCGCGAGCTCGAGCGAGCCCGCGGCGCGCGGCAGCACGAAGGTCGGCCGACCCGCGCTCGCCTTCTTGTCGTGGCGCATGGCCGCGAGCAATTCCGCGGCAGGCAGGGCTCCGTGGCGCATACGCAGCTCGCCCGGGGAGCACGGGAGCTGCAACGCTCGCAGCAGCGCGTCGATGCGCGCGCGCAGTCCGCGATCCTGCAGCAGCCCTGCGCGCTCGCTCGCTTCGAGCGCCAGCGCGAGACCGCACGCGACCGCGACACCGTGCGGAATCGAGCCGAAACCGGCCACCTTCTCGAAAGCGTGCGCGAATGTGTGGCCGAGGTTGAGCGCTTTGCGCGGGCCGCCCTCGCGCTCGTCCGAGGCGACGATGCGCGCCTTGGAGCGCACGCACTCGGCGATCACGAGCTCGACGGCGGCGAGCTCGCGCGCCGCGAGCGCCGCCGCGTTGCGTTCGACGAGCGCGAGCAGCTCTTCGTTCTCGACCAGCGCCGCCTTGACGACTTCGCCGAGCCCCGAGCGCCACTCCTCGTCCGGCAATGTCGCGAGCGTGCGTGTGTCGGCGAGCACCGCGCTGGGCTGGTGGAATGTGCCGACGAGGTTCTTGCCTTGAGCGATGTTGATCGCGGTCTTGCCGCCCACCGAAGCATCGACCATCGCGAGCAGCGTCGTCGGTCCGTACACGACGCGGATTCCGCGCATGTAGAGCGAGGCCGCGAGCCCGCCGACATCGAGCGTCGCGCCGCCGCCGAACGCGAGTGCGCTCGAGCCGCGGTCGAGTCCGTGCTGGGCCATCGCCGCCAGCGCGAGCTCCAGCGTCCCCCAGTCCTTCGCTGCTTCGCCGGCAGGCACGGCCGCCAGCGCGAAGAGCGGTGCCGCGAGCGCGCCGTGCAGCTCGAACACGCGCTCGTCGACGATGCCGAAGGGCCGCTCGCCCGCGTGCGCACGGAGCGCGTCCAGCGCCCCCGCGCCGATCACGACCGGATACGCCGCGTGGCCCGGCAGCTCGACATCGACGCGGATCACGCCTGCGCCGCCGCCTTGATGCGCCGCTCGCGCCGCCGCCGCGTGAGTTCAGCGTCGAGTTCAGCAGCCTTGGCTCGGTCGCGCCGCAGCAGGTACCAGAACAGTGCCACGATGGACGCGAACGAGCCGCCGACGATGTAGAGCACCGTGCTGAACACATTCTCCTTCGGCAGCTCGTAGGGCTCGAGCGCCGTCAGCACGAACACCGGTGCCTTGCGCGTTCCGCCGACCGCTTCGTACTGGTTCATGCGCACGAAGAAGCCGCGCGCCGTGACCTCACTGCCGATCTTGTAGCCGGGATCGGGGAGCAGCGTCGAGAACTGGATCACGGGGTTGGGCGTGCGCAGCCACTCGTTCGCGCCGATCCAGCCTTCGGTGAGCGTCGTGACGCGCGCCGGATTCTCGCGCTGGCGCTGGGTCCAGATGTCCTGAATGCGGCAGGGCGGGATGCGCAGCGGCAGCGCGAGGAAGCTCGCCGGATCCTCGCTCAGTTCCGCCATCGCCGCCGCGTCGAGCGTGCGCGCCTTGCTCCAGTCGATCGAGGCGGGATCCACATCGCGCGCGTAGCTCACCACGCGCCAGTATTCCTCGCGCTCGCTGGTCGAGACCTCGTCGTAGCGCCTGAAATCCTCGCCCCAGTCGGCGCGCGCGAGGCTCGCGACCTTGCCAAGCGCTGGATAGGAGACCTGCGCGCGCGGCCCGACCACCAGCGGCGCTTCGACCCACGCTCCGGCGATCTCGCGACCGAGCGTCTTCAAGAACAGCCCGTCCACGTGCACGTAGTCGCCGTTGCCGAACTCGTAGTCGACGCACGACTGGAACACGACGAAGACGCGGCCGCCGTCGTCGAGCGTGAGCAGCGCGCGGAAGTGCGCGGGGAGCGAACCGGCCTCGGGGAACGAGACGAACTCCGAGATTCGACCGCGCAGGCGCAGCACGCGCGCGCGCGCCGCCGCCGGATGGGCCGCGAGCTCGGCGGCCAGCGGCGAGGTGAGTTCGACGCCGCCCATCGGCGCGAAGTGATCCCAGACGTACAGGCGCGCGTCCTCGAGCGCGAGCGCGAGCGCCGCGGGCTCGATGTCGGCGCGCTCCTCGCGCGTGCCGTCCACGGTGAGCGCGGCGAGTTCGTTGCGGCGGAAGGTCGGTGTGGCGATCTCCGTTTGCGGCGCGCTCTCGCGCCTGCGCCGGTTGTCTTTCTCCGGCGCTTGCCCGCCGCCGGTCACCCAGCCCCAGATCATGCCGCCGCCGACCACTGCGAACAGCAGCGTCATGAAGAGCAGCTTCTTGCGCTCGCGGTCCGTGAGGAGCTTGCCGTCCGCGGGTCCGGCGCTCGGCGCATGCGAGAGCTTGAACTTCATCCTCGGCCTCCTACCTGCGCTGCGACCTGCGGATACCGGCGCGCGATCGAGCGCTGCGCGGCGGCGAAGACCAGCGCGCGGAACAGCCGGTCGTGGGCCGTGCCCTCCGGCGCCAGCTCGGGATGCCACTGCACGCCGAGCACGAACGCGTCGCCTTCGAGCTCGATGGCCTCGACGAGACCCTCGGCGTCGCGCGCGCAGACCTTCCAGCGCGCTCCGATGTCGCGCATGGCCTGATGGTGGCGCGAGATCACATCGAGCGCGGGGACATCGACGACGCGCGCGAGCCGCGAGCCGCGCTCCGGCGTCACCGCGTGCACCACGCCCCCGGAGTGCGGATTCTTGCCGCTCCATTCTTCGGGCAGGTGCTGGAACAAGGAGCCGCCGCCGACGAGTCCGAGCAGCTGCATGCCGTAGCAGATGCCGAGCGTCGGCACGCGCAGCTCGAGTGCGGCCTGCGCGAGCGCGATGTCGAAGTCCTGCTTCGCGCTCGGCACCGGCTTGGCGGCCGCGTGCGTCGGACCGAGCCCGAGTCGCGCCGTGTCGAAGTCGTCGCCGCCGGAGAGCACGAGCCCGTCGACGCGCTCGAGCAGCCGGCGGAGGTCGCTCGGGCCGCCGACCGGCGGGATCGCGACGGGCACGCCGCCCGCCTTGAGCACGGCGTCGGCGTAGCGGTTCTTGAGCGTGACCGCCGGGCTCGCGCCGTCGATCAGCTCGCCGTTGATGGCGACGAGCGGCCTCTCGCGATCGATCATGGCCGCATCTTACTGCGCCGCTCCTAGCGCACGACGCGCACGATCAGCGGGTAGCTCCAGCGCTCGCCGCTCGCCGCGCGCGCCGCGCCGACGAGCAGCGCCACGAGCTTCACGAACGGCAGCGCGACGAGGATCGGCAGGCCGACGAGGCAGCAGCACAGGAGCGGAAGCGCGAGCAGCTGCCACGCGAGCAGGTTGAGCTGCAGGTTGAGCGCCTCCTTGCCGTGGAAGTCGCACTCGGCGTCCGCGTCGCGGCGCGCGAGCCACACGACCAGCGTCGCGAGCACGCCGACGAACAGGAATGACACGCCGAAGTCGAGCAAGCCGACGAGGTGGCAGGCCGTGGCCCAGCCGCTACCGGGCGGGGCGCCCGGCTCGCAGCGCCCAGAATTCGCGGAAAAAACGCCCTCAGGCGCGCTCGCGCCCGCTCCAGCGGGCTGTGCGGCGGCTGCCGACGCGGACATGGAAGGCGCGTTTTCTCCGAGGTTTTCCGGCGCTTGTTCGCTGCCCATGGGGCGCCCCTACAGCGACGGACGGCGGTCGTTACCGCGATGTGCCGCAGGCTCACTAGCGCGGGAAACGCAAGGAAACCGCGATTCACGACGGCGACCCCGCCGATTTCCCGCGCATTTCGCGCATTTCGCCACCCGGTCTCGAGTGCCGGAGGCCGCGCTCCCGAGCGCCGCGGCCCCGCTCAGGGCCACGGACCGACCTGTCCCGCGACAATCCGGAGTTTTTTTTTCGTCCCCCGCGGGCGCGGAGCGCGCGCCGTGGCCGTTTGCAAGCGCGCATCCGGAGTTCTCGGAACCTCTGCAAAGCCTTGCTCGACAGGCACTTACGGCTGGAGGTTCGCGCCGCCCGCCGATGCCGCCCGGCCGCGGACGCCATCCCTCCCTCACGGCCCTCTGGCCCACAACCTGTAGGGGCTGCTCGCTTGTTGTGCCTCAAGAAATTGTGCCGCTAGCATCCCGCCCGCGTCACGAGGGGCGGCGCTGCCGAGGAGGGGTTCTGAGGTGGTGCCGCACTTCCAAGTGCCGCGCCGCGTCTCGCCCCCCCCCGACGAGTGCGTTGTTCCTCCACCGCACACCACCCGCTACCGCCGCCACGAGCCAGAGCAGTCTCATGGATCTCGCATCGCAGGCCACATCGCACACGCTCCATCAAGTCGAACTCCAGCCGCAGCAAGCACAGCAGGGCGAGGCCGCACCCCGCGCAGCCGCCACTGCGAGCGGCGAGACGCGCATGCGCGTGCGCAAGCGCGCCGGCGAGCTCGAACCCGTCGATGTCATGAAGATCGTGCGCGCCATCGAGCGCTGCGCGGTCGGCCTGAGCGAAGTCGACTCGATGCGCATCGCCACGCGCACGATCTCGGGTCTCTACGACGGCGCGACGACGCGCGAGCTCGACCAGCTCTCGATCCAGACCGCCGCTTCGCTGATCGCCGAGGAGCCGCAGTACTCGCGCCTCGCCGCGCGCCTGCTCGGCGCCTTCATCGACAAGGAAGTGCGCAACCAGAACATCATGAGCTTCTCGCAGTCGGTGCGCGCTGCCCAAGAGAACGGCCTCGTGTCGAAGGCCACGGCGGATTTCGTGGCGCTGCACTCGCGCAAGCTCGACCAGGCGGTGATCGCGGAGAACACCGACCTGTTCGAGTACTTCGGCCTGCGCACGGTCTACGACCGCTATCTGCTCGTGAACCCGCATACGCGCGAGGCGCTCGAGACGCCGCAGTACTTCTTCCTGCGCGTGGCCTGCGGCCTGTCGCACAACCCCAAGGAAGCGATCGAGTTCTACCAGCTGGTCAGCTCGCTCGAGTACCTGCCGAGCTCGCCGACCCTGTTCAACTCGGGCTCGGTCCGCTCGCAGCTCTCGTCGTGCTACCTGCTCGACTCGCCCCTCGACGACCTCGCCTCGATTTACTCCAAGTACGGCGATGTTGCACAGCTCTCCAAGTTCGCCGGCGGCATCGGCCTCTCCTACACGCGCGTGCGCGCCCGCGGCTCGCTCATTCGCGGCACCAACGGCCACTCCAACGGCATCGTGCCGTGGCTCAAGACGCTCGACAGCTCGGTCGCGGCCGTCAATCAGGGCGGACGCCGCAAGGGCGCCTGCTGCGTGTACCTCGAGACATGGCACGCCGACATCGAGGACTTCCTCGAGCTGCGCGACAACACCGGCGACGAAGCGCGCCGCACCCACAACCTGAACCTCGCCAACTGGGTGCCCGACCTGTTCATGCAGCGCGTCGAGGCGGACGCCCTGTGGTCGCTCTTCGACCCCAAGTCCGTTCCGCACTTCACCGACCTCTACGGCCGCGCGTTCGAGCAGGCCTATCTCGAAGCCGAGGAGAAGAAGCTCTTCATGCGTCAGGTGAAGGCGCGCGAGCTCTACTCGCGCATGATGCGCACGCTCGCCCAGACCGGAAACGGCTGGATGACCTTCAAGGACGCGTCCAACGAGAAGTGCAACCAGACGGGCCTCGAAGGCCGCACGGTGCACCTCTCGAACCTGTGCACCGAGATCATCGAGGTCACGAGCAGCGACGAAACTGCGGTGTGCAACCTCGGCTCCATCAATCTCGGCAAGCTCGTTCGCAACGGCGCCTTCGACTTCGCGCGGCTGGGCGAGATCACGCGCGGCGCGGTGCGGCGCCTCGATCGCGTGATCGACATCAACTACTACCCGACCGAGACCGCCAGAAACTCCAATGTCGCGTGGCGTCCCGTCGGTCTGGGAGTGATGGGCCTGCAGGATGTGTTCTTCAAGCTGCGCTTGCCGTTCGACAGCCAAGCGGCAGTCGAGCTCTCATCTCGCATTCAGGAGGAGATCTACTTCCACGCGCTCTCGACCTCGTGCGAGCTCGCGCAGGAGGCAGGTGCGCACCCGACCTACTCCCAGACGCGCGCCGCGCGGGGCCTCCTGCAGCACGACCTGTGGGGCGTGAAGCCCTCTGAGGAGCGTCGCTGGGACGACCTCAAGGCGCGCATCGCCGTCCACGGCTTGCGCAACTCGCTCCTGATCGCGGTCGCGCCGACCGCGACGATCGCCTCGATCGCCGGTTGCTACGAGTGCATCGAGCCGCAGGTCTCCAACCTGTTCAAGCGCGAGACGCTCTCGGGCGACTTCATCCAGATCAACCGCTATCTCGTGGCTGAGCTCAAGGAGCGCGGCCTGTGGAGCGAGGACATGCGCAATCGCATCAAGGCGGCGGAAGGGTCGATTCAGGACATCGATGACATTCCGGCCGACCTGCGCGCTCTCTACCGCACCGCGTGGGAGCTGCCGCAGAAGTCCCTGATCGACCACGCCCGCGCGCGCGGCGCGTGGATCGATCAGTCGCAGTCGCTCAACCTCTTCATCGAGAACCCGGTGATCGGCAAGCTCTCCTCGATGTACATGTACGCCTGGAAGAACGGCCTCAAGACCACCTACTACCTGCGCTCGCGTCCCGCGACGCGCATCCGTCAGACCACCGTCTCCACGCCGGCCGCCGCCACGGCTCCGGCTTCCGACGCTCAGGCCGTCGCCTGCTCGCTCGAGAACCCGGGTGCCTGCGAGGCCTGCCAGTAGCTGGGAATGGACCCCAAGAACTCCCTCACGCGAGCCAACGCCATGTCCGTCGCCATCGCCCAGCGCCCGATGATCCTGAACCCCGGCCTCGACCTCACCCTCAGGCCGATGCGCTACCCCAACTTCTACGAGATGTACAAGTCGGCGATCCGCAACACATGGACGGTGGAGGAGGTCGACTTCTCCAGCGACCTCGTCGACCTGCGCAGCCGCCTCTTGCCGGCGGAGCGCCACCTCGTGCACCGCCTCGTCGCGTTCTTCGCCACGGGCGACTCGATCGTCGCGAACAATGTCGTGCTCAACCTCTACAAGCACATCAACTCGCCTGAGGCGCGCATGTACCTGTCGCGCCAGATCTACGAGGAAGCGCTGCATGTCCAGTTCTACCTGACGCTGCTCGACAACTATGTGCCCGACATCAAGGAGCGCGAGAAGGCCTTCGCCGCGATCCACAACATTCCGTCGATTGCGCGCAAGGCCGAGTTCTGCTTCAAGTGGATGGAGGCGGGCCTCGTCGTCGATCGCCTCGCGACGCCGGAAGACCGCAAGCGATTCCTGCTCAACCTCATCTGCTATGGGTGCTGCGTCGAGGGCTTGTTCTTCTACGCGGCCTTCGCCTATGTCTACTTCATGCGCAGCAAGGGCTTGCTCAACGGCCTCGCCTCGGGCACCAACTGGGTGTTCCGCGACGAGAGCATGCACATGAGCTTCGCGCTGGAAGTCGCCGCGACCGTGCGCCGCGAGGAGCCCGCGCTCTTCGACGCGCAGCTCGAGCGCGACATCCACCAGATGATCGAGGACGCCGTCGACTGCGAGACGCGGTTCGCCGAGGACCTGCTGCAGGGCGGCATCCCGGGACTCTCCTCGCGCGACATGCGTCAGTACCTCGAGTATGTGGCCGACCAGCGCCTCGGCAACCTGAGCTTGAGCAAGCGCTACAACGCCAAGAACCCCTTTGCCTTCATGGAGCTGCAGGACGTGCAGGAGCTCTCGAACTTCTTCGAGCGCCGCGTCAGCGCCTACCAAGTCGGCGTCACGGGCGAAGTCGCCTTCGACGAGTCCTTCTAGGACGCGTCCAGCGCACCAGCTCCTCCGGCGCGCCTCCGAGTCCTGCCTTGCGCGGAGCCCCGGGGCGCGCGCATTGGAAACCCGCCGAGGTGGTACATAGGATCCCGCGCAGTGGACCCGCACAAGGAACTCGAGTTGATTGCCCGGCCGTTCTCCGCGCGCGTCGTGCGCACGGGTCTGCGCTCGCTGTCCGAGCCCGAGCGCACCGCCTACCTCGTGTGGTGCTTCGCGCACGAGCTCGACAACGGCGGCCCCGACGCCTTCTTCTACAACGCGAGCGGTCGCTTTGCGGAGCAGACCGTCGACGCGCTGCAGGCGATCGCGGCGCGCGACCTCGCGGGCGCGCTCGAGGAAGTGATCGAGGGCTTCCCTGGCGGTGAAGTTCCCGACGACCAGGAGGAGCGCACGGAGGCGCTCGACGAGGCGGCGCGCGACCTCGAGGATGCGTTCGACCGTCTGCGCGAGGCGTACGAGGAGAAGGGCGCCGAGCGCGTGCGCAAGGCGACCCTGCGCTACTTCCACGCTCAGACCGGTGGCGCTCCTGCCGAGTAGGGACTCGGCGCGCATGAGCCTCGAGTCCGCGATGCTCGGGACGAGCGCGGTTGTCGCCGGTGCCGTCGTGGGCGGCATGGTCAACATGGGCCTGATCGTCGCGGGCTCGCAGCTCTTGCCGCCGCCGCCGGGCGTCGACATCAACGATGTGGCGAGCATCGATGCGCACATTGCCGAGTACTCGGTCGCGCAGCTGCTCGCGCCCTTCTTCGCCCACGCGCTCGGCACGCTCGTCGGAGCGTTCGTCGCAGCGCTCGTCGCGCCGCTCCGTCGCCTGCGCGTCGCGCTCGCGATCGCCGTGCTGTTCCTCGCCGGCGGCATCATGGCCGTGTCGATGATCCCGTCCGCGCCGCTGTGGTTCGACGCGCTCGATCTCGTCGTCGCCTATGTGCCGATGGCGCTGCTCGGCGCGCGTCTCGCCGCGCGCCTGCGGCCCTAGCCGCTCTCGAACACGCCCGTCGAGCGGTTCTTGCGCACGTCGGCCCAGCCGAGCGCGCGACCGTTCATCGCGACATAGGTTCCGCGCGGCAGCGACTGGGCGAAGGCCAGCGCGCTGCCGAGGTTGAACAACCCGTCGGAGCTGCCGAAGGTGTAGGGGACCATTGCCCCGGTGAGCACAATGGTCTTCTCGATGCCGGCCGCGCCGAGCGTGCGCGCCGTCTGCTCCATGGTGTCCGTGCCGTGGGTGATCACAATGTGGTTCTCGGGAGCGCGACGGCAGGCTTCGAGGACGCGGGCGCGGTGCTCGTCGGTCATCTCGAGGCTGTCGATCAGCATCAGCGTTTCGACCACGATTCCCAGCTTGCAGCGCCCGAGCCCGAGCATTTCTGGCATGTGCGTCTCGCGAAACTGCAGGCGCCCCTCGAGCTCGTTGTAGTTCTTGTCGAATGTCCCGCCGGTGACGAGGACGCGGATGGCGGGCGTTTCCATGGCCGCGCGCATCCTAGCGCGCCGCGCCGCGCCCGTCAGGAGTGCAGGACTCGCCGCGCGCGAGCACGCGGTCGAGGATCGTGATCTTCTGCCAGATCTTGCGCGAGAGACCGTCCGTCAGATCCTCGATGTCGCCCACGGCGGCGAGCGTCTCGCGGTCTTCGAAGCGCTGGACATGCAGCGCCGCGGCCTTGCTCAAGAGCGCCAGCGCCTCGGAGCAATAGTCGAGATAGCGCACGAGCTCGAACGGCGTCATCGCGCGACTCGGCGACGACACGGTCGCGTCCTGCGGCGGGCGCGTCACCATCTCCGGGTCCTTCGTCAATTGGTGCATGTCGATGATGTGCGCCAGCGAACGCAGGCCGTGCAGCGACTTCAGTGCCTTGCGCCGTCGCCTCCGCGGTTCGAGCTGCCACAGGAACCAGATCGCGACCGCGATGAACCCGAGATTGTTCACGCCGGCCTCGAGACCTTGCAGCAACTCCGACCATTTCTCGAAGCCCCCGCGCAGCGTCGAGAAGAAGTTCCAGCCGAGAATGAACACCACGGTCGCGAGCAGCGCCACGAACAGCGCGATCAGCGCGCGCAGCCCCAAATGCGGCTGCGCGAGCTCGGCCTCGATTCGCTCGACACGGCGCATCGTCGCCGCGACCTCACCGCACACGCGCGCGAGGCCCGAGGTCGGAAAGCGCTCGAGAACGCGGCGCTGCAGCTGCCACGCGGTCTCGACCAGCCGGGCGGGAACCAGCTCGCAGTAATTGGAGTTTCCTTCTGCGGCCATGACGCGCGCCGAGGATAACGCCCGCTCCGAGCGCTACCGTGCTTGTGCCGCCGCAGAAATCTCCCAAGAAACCTCCCCGCGGCGGCGTTCCTCCGAAGAAGGACGCGAACGACCCTCCCATGGACCAACCCTCGGATGGCGCGCTGCTCTCCGCCCTGCGGCGGGGAGAGCGGTCGGCGGTCACGGCGCTCGTCGAGCGGCACCAAGGCGTGCTGCTCGGCCACGCGCGCGCGCTCGTCGGCCCCGGCGGGCCCTTCGAGGACGCGGTCCAAGAGGCGTTCCTCGCGCTCCTCCGGCAGCCGCCGGAGCTGCCCGCGCACGCCGCGGGCGATCCCGAGGCCGAGCGGGCGCGCCTGCGCTCGTGGCTGCACAAGGTGACGAGGAACTGCTGCATGGACACGCTCCGATCCGAGAAGCGGCGCAACGCGCGCGAAGAACGCGCGGCGGCGCCCGAGGCCTATTCGAGCTTTGAGGTCGAGGCGCGCGACACGCGCGCGGCCGTCGAACGGGAGCTCGCGAGCTTGCCGGAGGACCAGCGCGAGGTACTCGTGCTGCGCCTGCTCGGCGAGCGCTCGTACCGCGAGATCGCGGAGATCACGGGCAAGAAGCTCGGCACGGTGGGGTGGCTCGTCAGCGAGGGCATGCAGCGACTCTCGATTCGCTTGGCGCCGTTGGTGGATGGATGCGGGGGACGCGCGTGAGCGCGGGGAGGCACGACATGCGAGACGAACTGAACGGGATGGAACTAGACGAAGCGCAGCGCGAGCGCGCGCTGCTGTGCGCGTACCTGCTCGGCGAGCTCGAGGCTGAGGAGCGCGCCGAAGTCGAAGCGCGACTGGCGGCGAGCGCGGAGCTGCGCGCGGAGAAAGCGCGCCTCGAAGCGACGCTCGGGCTCGTGAGCGAAGTGCTCGCGTCCGGCGCGAACGAAGAGCTGCCGCCGTCGGCGAGCGCCACGCTCCAAAGTGCGGCGAGCGCGCGATGCGCGGCACGCCCGTGGTATGCGTCGAGCTGGGTGCGCGTTGCGGCGGCCGCGGTGCTGTTAGTCGGCGGCACGCTCTACTTCCAGAGCTCGTTCCAGCGCTCGCGCACGGAGCTCGAGCTCGCGCAGGCGCGGCTCGAAGTTGCACCGACGGCAACGCCGGCTCCCGGCGCGCCCGTCGTCACTCGCAAGTCGCAGGCTGTCGTGAGCGGGGCTGAGTTCCTTGCCTACGACTCCGCTGCTGCGGGCGAGTCCGGACGCCTCGCGAGCCCCGCAACGGGGATTCCCTTGGCCTCGAAGGCGAATGCGCCCGCGCCGCAGGCTCCGATCGCGGGTGGCGGCGGGGGCGGGAGCGCAGCGCCCGCGCGCCGTCGCCTCGAGCTCGCGCGCGACGCCGAGCTGGGCCTGATCGCTGGAATGCCCGCCGACCGGGCGCCCGCGGAGACACCGGATCTCCGCGACAGCGTCGTGACGCTCTCCGAGCCTGGCAACATCGGCGGGGGGCTTGGCTATATCGGGGAGGATTTTGCGAGTGACAAGCAGCAGCGCGCGGGGCGACCGGAGGGCAACTGGGACGCGCCGCGGGCCCTCGAGCGCCTGCGCGAAATCGAGCGCGGCTGCCTGCGCCCCGCCCACGAGTCGCCGCGCGACATGTTCTTCCGCTACTGGGGCGACAACCCGTTCGAGCTCACCGCGCTCGATCGCGTCTCCACATTCTCCGCGGATGTCGACACGGCGAGCTACGCGCTCGCGCGCCGCTACCTCGCGGACGGACACCTGCCGACCAAGCAGCAGGTGCGCACGGAGGAGTTCGTCAACTACTTCCGCGGCGATGTGCCGCCTCCGTCCGAGGGCGCGTTCCGCCTGCAGATGGAGCTCGCGCCGAGCTTGTTCGGCGACTCGGGCGACATGTGGATGCTGCGCGTCGCGTTGCGGGGCCGCGAAGTGACGAAGCAGGAGCGCACGCCGCTCGCGCTGACCTTCGTGATCGATGTGTCGGGCTCGATGGAGGAAGACGGTCGACTCGAGCTCGTCAAGCACTCCCTGCGCATGCTCGCGAGCCAGCTCGACGCGGGAGATACGCTCTCGATCGTGAAGTTCTCCGCCGATGCAGCGCTCGTGCTGCCCGCGACCTCGGCGCGCCAGCGCGACCTGATCGAGAGCGCGCTGCAGCCGCTCGCGCCGGAGGGCGGGACGAACACGGAGGCCGGTCTGCGCATGGGCTACGCGCAGGCCGTCGCCGCGCTCACCAAGGGCGCGCAGAACCGCGTGGTGCTCCTGACCGACGGCGTCGCCAACATCGGCATCACCGATCCGGACGCGCTGCTCCGGCTGGTCGAGACGAGCCGTCGTCAAGGCATCTTGCTGAACACGGTCGGCGTCGGCATGGACAACCACAGCGACCACCTGCTCGAACAGCTCGCGGACAAGGGCGACGGCGTGTGCAACTATGTCGATGACCAGCGCGAGGTGCGGCGTGTGCTGGTCGACAACTTCACGGGCGCGTTCGAGACCATCGCGCGCGACGTCAAGCTGCAGGTCGAGTTCGATCCGCAGCAGGTCGAGCGCTACCGACTTCTCGGCTACGAGAACCGCGCGGTGGCGGACGCGGACTTCACGAACTCCAAGGTCGACGCTGGCGAGGTCGGCGCCGGGCATCAGGTCGTCGCGCTGTACGAGCTCGTCCGTACGCGCGGCGGCGATGGCCCGCTCGCGACGGCGCGCGTGCGCTGGAAGGCCCCGTACAAGGACGGCGTCGCCGATGCGGAGAGCGACGCGGTCGAGCAGCAGCTCGAGACGCGCCTTGGCGTGCGCGATGCGATCGGCGGCTACGCGCAGGCATCGGATGGGTATCGGCGCTCGGTGCTCGTGGCGCAGTTCGCGGAGTTTTTGCGGCGCAGCGTGCATGCGCGCCGCGACTCGCTCGACCTGCTGGTCGCCGAGGCCGAGCGTCTCGAGCGCGAGCTGCGCGACTCCGACTTCACGCAGTTCGTCGAGCTCGTGCGCCGCAGCCGCCAGATCCTGCTCGCGGAGCTCGCGCGCCGCGACTGGGTCGATGACTGCGCGGATCTCATTCGCCATCGGCACTACCTGCGCGAGCTGCTCCGCGACCTGCGCGAGCGCCGGGGCGAGCAGGGTGGGAGCGACGACGGCCCCACCGTCCGGCTCGAGGGTCTCGACGGCGAGTTCGAGCGCGCGCCCGAGCAGGCCTCGCGCGAGCTCGTCGAGCGCCTGATGGCCGAGAACATCGCGCTGCAGCGACGCGTGCTCGAGCTCTCCGCGCAGGCGGCGCGCGAAGGCAAGTAGGCACGGCGCGGACCCACTCGAATCGGACAACCGTCTCGCGTATCGTCCCCGGTGGCGATGGCGACGAGCCCGAACGACGAGAGGCGCACGGAGCAGCCTGCGGGCCTCCGTGCGCGGCTGCACACGGCGCTGTTCGACGCGGAGACTCCGCTCGGAAACTTCGTCGAGACCGTTCTTCCGTGGACGGTCGTGGCAAGCGTCGCGGTCGTCATGCTCGACACCGTCGAGAGCGTGCACGCGCGCTGGCGGGGCGAGCTGCGAGTCGCCGAGCTGGGCTTCACGGCGCTCTTCACGCTCGAGTACCTCGCGCGCCTGTGGTGCTCACGCGAGCCGCGGCGCTACGCCACGAGCCTGCTCGGCGCCGTCGACCTGCTCGCCGTGCTTCCGACCTATGTCCTGCTCTTCACGGCGGGCATCGCGCAAGGCGATTCGATCCGCATGCTGCGTCTCATGCGCGTTTTCCGCGTGCTCAAGATGGCGCAGCATGTCGGCGAGGCCAATGTGCTGCTCGGTGCGCTCATCGCTTCACGGCACAAGATCTTCGCGTTCTTGACCAGCGTGCTCGCGCTCGTGTGCATCGAGGGCACGCTCATGTATGTGATCGAGTCCGGCTCGAACCCCGGGATCACCAGCATTCCGGAGGCGATCTACTGGTCGATCGTGACGGTCACGACGGTCGGCTACGGCGATGTCGTTCCGGTGACGGTCATGGGGCGCCTGCTGGCGTCCTGCATCATGATGACGGCCTTCACCCTGCTCGCTGTTCCGACCGCGATCGTGACGGGCGAGATCGCGCGACATGTCGTGCGCGAGCGCCGTAGCGGACGAGCGTGCGTTCGTTGTGCTCATGAGCCCGCCGAGCTCGACGCGCGCTTCTGCACACGCTGCGGCGAGTTGCTGTGCGAAGCGACGCCGAGAGGGCCGACGCGACGCGGCCCTTGAATCGAGGGCGACGAGGGTGCAGCTTGCTCCCATGTCCGAGCCGGTCCGCGAAGCGCAAGTGTCCCGCCCCACGCTCGAGGCCTTGCCCGTGCTCGTGGCCACGGCCCTGCTCGCGATGGCCTTGTTCGTGCGTTCGATTCCCGGTGGCCCGCCGCTCGATCCCTCCGACCGCACGCGCGACCGGGACGCCCTGCGCGAGCCGATGCAGCTCCTTGGGCGCGGCGCGGCGACGCGCGTGGCCGAGCTCGACGAGCGGGTGAGCCTCGAGCTGCGCGCGGAGTGGACTCGGCTGCGGCAGGCCGTGTTCGCGGTTTCGCGCTGTCCGCGCACGGGCGACTGGCTCGACACGGTCGATGGACTTGCCTTCGAGCGGCTGTTTTCCGAGCTGCGGCGCGGCTCTCGCGACGACGCTCTCGCGGCGCAGGTGCTGCTCGTCGAGATCGCGCGGCGCACGAAGTGGGCGCCGGGGCTGCTCGCGCGAACCTCCGATGCCGAGCGACTCGGCGCGCTGCTCCAAGAGTGGATGCGCACATGGGGCTCGCGCGCGGCGAGCGACGCGCAGCTCTCCGAGCCGGCGCTGGCAGGACTCCTGCTGCAGGCTCGGCTCGAGCGCGCGACATACCTGCGCGCGCTCGGCCGCGACCGCGAGCGCTACGACCGCGCTGTGGAGACATTCCAGCGCTTGCTCGAGGACGCGCAGGGCCAGCCCACGGAGCTCGCCCGCGCGCTCGACGCGCGCCACCCCGGACTCGGCACGGGCCTCGCCGGGCGCAAGGATGGACTCGAGCCGCTCGACACCGTCGCGGGCCGCTTCTTTCCCGGCCTGAACGGAGAGTGCGAATGAGCCCGCAACCGCGCGAGCCGCTCACGGCGCGCCAGCTGCTGTATGCGTGCGTGCTGGTTGCGCTCGGCGGCCTGTTGCTCGGCCTGCAAGTCGATGGCAATGGCGAGTTCGTTGGCACGGGCTACAGCTCGCTCGGAGTGGGCGCGCTGGTCGCCCTCGCCGCGGTCCTCTTCGGAAGCGGTCGCGACACGCGCTCTCCGCGCGATCTCGTCGGCGCGTTCTCGGCCGTCTGCGGCTTTCTCGGCCTTGCGTTCCTCGTGTCCGGCGTGCTCGCTCCCGGCGGTGGCTGGATGTTCTTCGAGGTGCTGCTGCTCTCGATCGCCCTCTCGCGCGCAGGTCGCGAGCAGCCGGTGCTCTCGCGCGGCATGGTCGCCTTGCTCTCGCTGCTGCTGCTCTTCCGCCTGTGGATCAGCTACCAAGGCAGCCAGCATCGCTGGGAAGTGGTGAGCCTCGATGTGCCCGTGCTCTCCAGCCTGCCGTTCGACTTCCTCGCACCGATCCAGTCCGTCGAGCTCGGCGAGTTCACTCCGCGCGAACTCGGCTTTCCGCCTGCGGGGCTCGACTTCGCGCCTTCACTTGCGCTGTGGGCCGCGGGCTTCGTGCTGTGCGTGGTGGGTCTCGCGTGGCGTTCGCGCGCGGCCATCGAGTACGAGAACGACCGGATCCACGCCGTCATCGGCGAGCTGCCACCGACGCTCGCGCACATCGTCGAGCGGGTCTTGCCTGAATCGCAGTGGGTCGAGCTCGGGCTGCACGGTCTCGCGGATCGCCCGCTGCGCAAGCGTCTCGAGGAGCTCGTTGTCGCTCGCATCGCCGCGCGTCGCGAGCTCGAGCTTGCGACGCAATCCCGCGAGCTTCTCGGCGTCGCCGACCTCGGCGGCTTCAGCGGCGAGATCCTGCGCGCGCTCACCCAGGGCCCCGCGCCCACGAAGGACACGCCATGAGATTGTGGACTTCGATCGGCGCCGTGCTCGGCGCGCTCGCCGTCGCTCTCGGGGCCTTCGGCGCTCACGCGCTGAAGGACTCGCTCTCGCCCGAGCAGCTCGGCTGGTGGGAGACCGCTGTGCAGTACCACGCGTTGCACGCGCTCGCGCTGGTGCTCTTTGGCCTCGCGGCCGAGCGCGGGCGTACCGGAGGCATCGCCGGCGCGCTGTTCGCCTTAGGCATCGTGCTCTTCAGCGGCACGCTCTACGCCATGGCGCTCGGCGCACCGCGCTGGTTTGGCGCGATCACGCCACTCGGCGGCACGGCGCTCATCGCCGCTTGGCTGCTCTTCGCCGCCAGCGGCTGGCGCCACGGCCGCTAGACGCAGCTCACTTCGACTCCGGCACGACATCGGCCGTCACGAACACGAGCAGCATTCGGTCGCCCTCGCTGGGAATCGGCAGCAATGTCGTGGCTTTCGGGGCGACCGTGAGCTCGATCTGCACGCGCCGGTTCGAGATCTCCGGCAGCGCCACCTCGACCTCGCGGCTTCCGAGCTGGACGCGGGATGTGCGCATGGGCTTGGTGATCGTCGCGCGCCCGATCTCGAGGCTGAGCGACAGCTTGTCTGCGGGTAGCGGCACGGCGCGGGCCACCAAGGACATGCCGAGCCGAACTTCCATGATCCGCGGATCGAGGACTTCCGCTCCGCCCGTTTCCACCTTGTGCACGCTCCAGTCTTCGACGTAGTTCACGGTGTCACCCACATAGAGGCTCGCTTGCTGGAGGGGCAGCATGAGCACTTTCGGCGAGGACAGCATGTCCGCATCTTCGGACATCAGGGACTCCAGCAAGATGTCGCGCTCCTCAATCGTCGCCAAGGTCGATGTCGCATCGATTCCGAGCTTCCGCGCTGCAGCCTTCGGGAGCTCGATGTAACGCGCCTCGATCATCACCAGCTTGTCGAACGCGCGCATGCACGCGAGCAGCTCGTCGAGGCGCGCCTGCCCGGCTGCATCGAGGCTTGCGGTCAGTGCCCCGTCCTCGCTCACACGCAGCCACTTGGCGTTTCCAGGCGCCGCAGCCTCGAGCCGCAGCTGTCCACGCAAGATGGACTCGAGCTTCGCACTCGCGGCGGTCCTGCGCCGCTTCTCAGCCACCGCATCCAGCTCGGCCTCCGTTCCGGCTGCGAGGTCGCGCGCCACCGTCTTGGCTTGAATCGGCCGCGGCACGCCCAGCCGCGGAGCATCGAAATCGGTTCCCATGCGCTCGAGAATGTCGCGCGCCTCGACGCTCTTCACGCCGGTCGCCTGCTGTGCGGACGGAGCGAGGAGCAGCGTGGCTAGCAGCAGAAAATGGAGCTTCATTCGTCGATCCCGTGGACGCTGCGTGTATGGACGAGACGACAAACGGCGTCCACGACGCGCGCAAACGGCGAGCTAGGTACCTCGCCCGGGCGGCGGAGGTTGCGGGAAAACGGCGGAGCGGGTCGCTACCGTGGCACGCTGCGAAGGCCTGACCATGACGCAGAACCGCCCGACGAACTACTGGGACTACATCAAAGTCGAGGAGCTTCTGGCGCTGCAGAGGGGGCTGGAGCGGACGGACGCGGGGGTGTCGAACGACGAGGTGATGTTCATCACCGTCCATCAGGTGTACGAGCTGTGGTTCAAGCTCGTGCTGCGCGAGATGCGCTCGGCGCGCGACCTGTTCGCGCGGCCGCAAGTTGCGGAGCAGGAGCTCTCCGGCGCGGTGCGCGGCATGAAGCGCATCACGACGATCTTCCGGCTGTGCGTCGACCACTTCCAAGTGATGGAGACGCTCACCACGCGCGAGTACCTCGCCTTCCGCGACAAGCTGATGGGGGCCTCGGGCTTCCAGAGCGCGCAGCTGCGGCAGATCGAGATCCTGTTCGGGCTCGACGACAGCGCGCGCATTCCGCTCGGCGTCGACGGCGACTACAAGCAGGCGCTGCGCAGCTTCGGTGGGGGTGCGTCGCCCGCGCTCGCGCGCGTCGAGCGCTCGCTCGCAGACACGCCGACGCTCAAGGGCGCGATCGAAGACTGGCTCTTCCGCACGCCGATCGACGGCGTGGGTCCGCACGAGCCGGGGGCCGAGGCCGCGCTCGCGCGCTTCGCCGAGAAGTTCCTCGCGGCGCACGCGCGCTGCGTCGACGCGGCTCGCGACCGTGCGCTGGCCCTCGACTGGGGCGACGCCGACCGCTCGCGTCTCGCCGAGCGCTACGAGACCGAGAAGCGCTCGACGCGCGCCTTCCTCGAGCCCGAGGACATGCGCACGCGCCGCATCCGCTGCGCGATGATCTTCATCGAGACGTATCGCGACTTGCCGCTGCTCGCATGGCCGCGCGAGGTGCTCGACGCGCTGGTCGAGCTCGAGCAGCTGTTCGTGATCTTCCGCCAGCGCCACGCCCGCATGGTGGAGCGCGTCATCGGCCGCCGTACGGGCACCGGCGGCTCGGCGGGCGTCGAGTACCTCGACAACACCGCGCTCGCCTATCGCATCTTCCGCGACCTGTGGGCCGTGCGCACGCTGCAGGTGCCGCACCTGGCCGCCCCGCCGCTCGACAACGCGGACTTTTATCGGTTCTCGCGGGGCAAGGGATGACGCGCTTCGACCCGCGCGCCGACCTAGCGCAGCTCGACACGCTCTACGCGGAGATTCGCTCCTGGCTCGCCCTGCCGCGCGAGCGCGTGCTCCGCGTCGCCCCCGCGCTCTCGGGCTGGAATGCGGAGCAGCATGTCGTCCACTGCTCGCTGGCGAACGAGCTCGTTGGCCGGAACCTCAAGAACCTGCTGAAGGGCTCAGGGATGCTGGTAGTCGACACGGGCGAGCCCATCGAAGGCGCCCTGGAGATCCTCGCCTCGGGCTGCATTCCGCGCGGAACGGCGCAGGCCCCGCGCATCGTGCGCCCACCGGAGCTCGTCGAGCGCGCGTACCTGCTGGAGTGGCTCGACGGCAACGAGCGCGAGTTCGCCGAGGCGAAGCAGCGTCTCGACGAGCTGCTCGACGCGCCCAAGCGCATCCCGCACCAGATCCTCGGCCCGCTCACGGCCGTGCAGTGGCTGCGCTTCGCCGCGGTCCACACCGCACATCACATGTCGATCGCCCGCGAGCTGCTGTAGCCAGCCCTCAGCGCGCCAGCCAGCCGAGCACGGCGAACCACGCGATCCAGAACAGGCGACAGCGGACGATGCGGTCGAGCATGACTTGAGTCCTCACTTGGGTTGCGAGCGCGCACTCTCGCCTCCAACCTTGGACAATGGCTGTCCAAGGTCCAATCCGATCGAGGTTTCACCCTCGCGTCCGGCGTCCCGGCCTCAGCGGTGCGCCTGCGCCATGCGCGCGGCCTGTTCGCGCACATCGCGACGCAGGCTCGCCGGCTCGCGGACCTCGACCGTGCCGCCGTAGCGCAGCACCTGCCGCGCCACCTCGAACAGCGTGTTCGAGAGGAACGAAAGCGTCGCCGAGCCGTTCCTGTGCTTGCGGACGACCTGCTTCTTGGCCCACGAGCGCTCGTCCGCGATGTGCGCGTGCTCCGGCGGAAAGAAGAGCTCGACCGACTCCGGCTTGCCCTGCCCGTGCATGGCGTTGAAGCCGTGCTCGAAGTAGGCCTGCGCCGAAAACGAGGGATCGACCTCGAAGCTCTCCTCCGTGCGCGCCGCGCGGCGGATGCGCGGCAGGTAGAAGAGCGCGAAGTGCCGGCCGTTCTGCGTGCGGCCGACGAGGAACCACTCGCGGTCGCGCACGACGAGCAGGTAGGGGTCGATGCGGCGCGTCTCGGCGCGGCCCTTGCTCGGCGTGAAGTAGTCGATGTCGAGCTTGCGGTGCGAGAGGATCGCACCGACGAGCTCGCTCCATGTGCGCGTCGGAATCGGCGTGGCCGGCAGTCCGCCGAAGTGCACGGCCTGCGCGGCGAGCGCGTGTCTTGCGCGCAGGCTCTTGGGTAGGGAGCCGAGCACGCGATCGAAGGCGCCGCGCAGCTCGACCGCCAGCGGCGTCCCCTCGTACTGCGCCACGGCGTTCTCCGTCACCATCAGCGCGAACAGGTCGCGCTCGGACAGCGCCGTGGCCGGAATCTGGAAGCTCGCTTCGCTGTAGCGAAAGCCCTTGCGGCTCGCGTCGTACTCGATCGGCGCGGCGAGCTCGTCGCGCATCGCGTCGATGTCGCGATAGATCGACTTCGACGACACGCCGCAGGCCTTGGCCAGCTTGGAGGCGCTCGGGAAGTTGCCCTCGCGCAGGAGCGCGTCGATCAGGTGAATGCGCTTCCAGCGCGAGAGATAGTCCCCGTCGGGACCGCGGTAGAAGGCGGGCGGGCGCATGGAATCCGTCGCGGTGCGAGCGCGCGGCACTCGAATGCTAGCCCCGCCGCGCACGGGGCTCCATTCGACTCCCCCGCCGGCCCGTCAACTCCGATCTGGAAAGTGGGGAATAGGGGGTCGGTGGGTGCTCGGCCGTCAGTCTCTCGTCCTACTCACTTGTGCAACTCGCGAAAACGTGCCTAGCGTCCGGGTGTAGGTCCCAGCTTGGCACGTCGATCCTCCCACTGTCGCGAAGTAGCCACCGAGCGCCCCCAGCGCGTCGCACCGGGCACTGCGTTGCCCAAGCCCCCGAGCGTCACTCTGGAGAGAGGCGCGACCGCCTCGCTGCTCGATCCAGACTTGCCGCCCGAATCGGGCAGCCCGCCGCCGCCGGGGAGCGCGCGCGCGTTTCTGCGGCGCATCTGCGACGGCGACCCGCTCGGGCTCGCGCTGGCCGTGCGCGAGCGCATGGCCGCGCGGGCGCTGCTCGTCGAACCGGCGCTCGTGGGCGACAAGGTGGCGGCGCGCGCGGCGTTCGAGATGGCGTGCGACGGCCGCTGGCAGGACGCGCCGGAGCGCCTGCGCGAGTGGATCGACCGCGGGCTCGCGCGCGAGGTCGAGGACCAGCGCGCGGCGCTCGAGCACCCGATCCCATCTGCACCGGGCCCGTTCCTCGCGGCCGTGGCCGAGCGCGTCGGGCTCGACGCGTTGCTCATGAACGAGGGCGCGGTCGTCTTCAACGGCCTGCCCACGAGCGTACGACACGCCTTCTACGCGACTTTCGTGCGCGGCCAGTCGACCGACGACCTCGTGGCCACCGGCCACGCGGATCTCGCCACCATTCGCCGTCGCCTGCGCTGCGCGCTGCTCTCGATCGCTCGCCTGAGGCCTAGCGAGGTCGATCCTCAGGATAGGAGTTCCAGCGATGAGTGAGCTCGCCGCACTGCACCCGGAGATCGAAGGTCTGCTGCGCGAAATCGCGGCCGACCCCGAGTCCAACCTGTTGCGCCTCCCGCGCGCGGACCTAGCCCGCAGCCTGCGCGCCGGCACCCTCCCCGACCGCGCCCCGACCACCGGCCTGCGCCCCGCCGAACGCGAGCTCATGCGCACCTGCCGTGACGAAGTCGCCTACCTCTTGCTCCTCGCCTGCTACCACCAGCAGACGAACGCACCCCAGAACCGCTACATCGTCTATTCGACGCGGGTCAACGGCGACATCTCCGAGGACATGGACGTCCGGTGGATGCGACTCGCCCGAAAGAAGCTCGGAATGGAGTCCGACGCAAGGCTGACAGAGGCGTTTTCCCTGCTGGCGCGCTGCGCTTCCGTGGACGGACGGGGTTGGCCGACCATGTTCGAGCTAGCGGCAGCTTCGGCGCGACTTGTCCCCTCGACCACGCCGCGCAACTACGCGGCCTTGGGCCTCATGCTTGGCGGTAGGGCTCGCACCGGCGTACGCATGCTCAAAGGACTCCGCTACGACGCGCCCAGAATGCAATTGATGGCAGCCTGCAACCGGGTCTTTGGTCTCGAAAAATGCGGACGTCTGGACCTCGCCTACGACGCGATCCTCACGTCGGAGTGGTGCGACATCGGCGCACTGACGAGAGCCTTCTTCGGAGTCAGTCTTGCTGCCCAGGTGGGACGATCCTCGGAGACGATCCGGTGGGCGTCCGAGTTGAAGCACCTGTCGCCGACGCGTTACAATCTCGCCACGCTGCTCAGGGGCCTTCGGGCGAGAAGAACCATCGGTACGTGGGCGCCGACCCCTGATGCGTTCGCAACTCTCGATCAGGCAAGTAGGGTCGTCGGAGGCCCAGTGGAGGAAATCAGAGATGCATTCATGTAGGGCGATTGTTCTGTTGTGCTTCGTGGCGTTGGCGCCTCACATAGCGAGTGTGCTACAGCCGTGCTTCGCGATCCAAATGGGCCACGACGTCGCGCCGCCGATGACATTCTCAGCATCGATGCCCGTGCGCCTGCCTGCCGCGTCTCAACCGCGAACCCCATAGTTGCCATGAGGAACAGCCGTCTAACGATCATCCTTGGGTTAGCGGCCGCGATCGGCGCTCTGTGCCTGCTTCGTTGGGCGCAGACGCCTCTCGATGCGGCGTCGGCAGACCGCCGAGACATCCCGGAGATAGCGCCGCCAGCCCCAGTGCAACCATCGGAGCAGCTCGAGAGGACGCCGCCGAGCACGGCCGCGACCACTGGCCGTGCCGTCCTCGTGCTGCGCACGCCAGAGGGCGATCCGATCGAGGGCGCCGAGATCCTGATCGTTCGAAGCAGGCGCATCTCCCTCCGCGACGCGATGCTGCAGCACGGCGCATCCCCTGATCCAACGAGCGTCCTATGGCGTGGAGTTTCTTCCACGACCGGCACCTGCGAGCTGCCCCGAGAGTTACAGGAGTACGAGTCACAGGAGCTCGAGTCACAGGAGTACGAGTCACAGGAGCTCGAGTCACAGGAGTTCGTCGAGGGCGCTTCGGAACTTGCGGTTTGGGTCGTAAAGCCGGAATTCAGGGCACTGTGTCTCGACCTGCGCGAGGCGCTGGATGCGGACGTGACGACTCTGGAGCCGGACCAGATCCCGCAGCATGCGCGGGTCGTCCTAGGCGAAGCACAGCAGGCCTCGCAGCTCGTCGTGATCCAGCGGCTTGCGAGCATCTCGTCCCATCCAGACTCTTGGACCGACGTCACCGTCAGCGCCATCGAAATTGCGCATCCCTGTCCACAGACCCATGTCGTGCGGCTGATCCGGGCCGCCGTGAGCAACACCGTGCAAGCCCGAGCAACGGAGGCCTCTTCCGCCATTGCATCGGCGTCCGACGGGCAAAACGTGACGCTCAGCCTGAATGGCGCGTTCTCTGCGAGCGGCGTGGTCAAGGGCGATTCGTTCGATTCCGAGCACCCCGGGCTGGTTGAGTACTCGATACAAGATGGGGGTACCGACGCGGTCGTGGCACGGACGAGGGTCGAGTCGAACGGTTCGTTCCAATTCGTTGAGCTCCCCGTGATCACAGCGATCACACATTCGTTCCGCTTCATC
>Ga0194121_10002037_pt1 | contig 32881 bp, 30 predicted proteins | sample TA2MahCa50mmetaG_FD_148609 | JGI IMG/M metagenome (GOLD analysis project Ga0194121, IMG submission 148609) | Freshwater microbial communities from Lake Tanganyika, Tanzania - TA2015020 Mahale Deep Cast 50m | ecosystem: Environmental > Aquatic > Freshwater > Lake | place: Tanzania: Lake...
TTTCTTGATCTAAATTTTCCAACCGATACCGAGGCGTGGCAAAACCAGCTCAACGGCCAGTGGGATCAGGGAGGCAATTTTCTTTTTGAATTTGGCAATAACCCTGAAACCATTGTTCGAGCGGCGCGAGCGCCTATTGTACTGCTCGCCGTATTGTGCGCCTTTTTACTTTTTTTCTGGGCGCGGCATCTGTACGGAAATCGGGTAGCTGTGCTTGCAGTATTTTTCTTTGCGTTCTCGCCCACCGTACTTGCCCACTCAGGCCTTGTCACTACCGATATCGCAGCTGCAGTTGGTTTTCTGGCAGGCATTGCAATGTTTGTAAAATTTTTGCAAAAACCAACGCGAAAGAATATACTTTTGACTGGTATTGTTTTCGGAGTTGTACAACTTTTGAAATTCTCGCTTTTCTTACTTGTTCCCTTTTATATTTTTCTTGCCACGGTCTGGCTGATCAGTACGGGGCAGATGCGCCATATTTTTGGATTAGGGAAAAAAGTTTTTGCGATTTTTGGTATCGGCGTAGGCATCATCTGGATTGGGTACACCTGGCATGTGTGGGATTATCCTCTGGAGCGGCAGTTGCAAGATGCGAAAGCGCTCACCTCATCATTTCGCGCAAAACCCATTGTAGATCTTGAATTGTGGCTCACCGAGCAGCCGCTGACGCGCCCCTTGGGTCAATACTTGCTTGGCGTCATGATGGTGACGCAACGCACCGCAGGCGGCAATAGCGCTTACTTTATGGGCGAGGTTGCTGCATCGGGCTGGCCCGAATATTTCCCGACCGTTTATCTCATGAAAGAAACGCTTGGCTTTCATATTCTTTCATTGCTTGCTCTTATCATTGCATGCATGCGCATTGTTCGCGCCAAAGAAAAATCATGGCGCGCTACCCGCGCTTGGACCGCGGAAAATTTCCCGCTTTTTGCATCTCTTGCGTTTGTTGCCTACTACTGGCTCTCATCGGTCACCAATCCGCTCAATATTGGCGTACGGCATGTTTTGCCCACATTTCCTTTTTTGTACATGCTAGTTTCTCGAGAACTTGTGATCTGGACGTCACACCGAACTATTGTGCCGAAGCGCCCCCGACTGAGCGACATTATCGCATCACTCTATCGGATGCTCATTGCACCGATTCCAAAAATCCTTCTTGTGAGCATTCTTTGTTTGTGGATTTTTGTCAGTGTGATTCTCGCATACCCTCACTATCTTTCGTACTACAATGCACTCGCGGGCGGTACCCGAAATGGCTATTACATTGCCACGGATTCAAACTATGACTGGGGGCAGGATTTGAAACGCCTATCAGAAACATTAAAAAACTATCACGGAACTATTTATCTTGATTATTTTGGTGGAAGCTCGCCAAATCACGGCGCGCAATATTATTATCTGGGTTCACGTTACAAGGCCCACTATTCGAGCTTTGGCCCCCCGCCCTCTGGTTCCATTTTTGCAATTTCTATAAACCAGCTCATGGGAAACTTGGCAACGCCGGTCAAAGGATTTCCACCACACAAGCCAGAAAATACCTATTCCTGGCTCCGCGACCTCACACCCATCGGCCGAGGCGGTACTTCAATCCTCATATTTAGAATGCCTTAATGAAAAAAGTTGTTTTCTTAGTGTTTGGTACGTTGCTTCTTTTTGTCATTCTGGGGCTCGGTATCTTGATTTTTTTAAGAAATGATAAAATTGTCGCTGGATATGTAACCGACTGCCAAACGCAAGAACCAATTTCAGGCGCTACAGTCGAAGTAAACCAAAGAGGGTGGGGTTTTGAAAAATATTTGATCTGGGATAAATCTTATATTTACAAAACCACTACGAATACTTCGGGATACTTTAAAATTACCTATAACGTTGGCAAATCTGCACATATCGTTGCTCATAAGCCAGGATATTTAAAGGCCTGGCAGTTTGAAAACCCATCAGAAGATATTTCTATAGGTATAACGAAAGGAAATAAAGAAAATGAATCTACTCAACGATGCAGGCTTTCTTCGGAATGTATAATAACAACGACCGAAAATAACGTGAGTATAATTCGAAATATCTGTGAGTAACGGATTGCTTGTAAAAACAAATTCATATCATTCCGCGATAGCAAAATGATATGGCCTTATGTAAATCTTATCTACAGACGAAAATATTGTAGGAGCATTTGCTCGTTAGGTATTTTTTCTGTCTCAATAAGAAAAAGATTGCCATTCGGAATATGAAAGAGGTCGCGAATGATCGCAATCTCCTCTTCGCATGGGAACGGGCAAACAAAAACGCTCTTTTGTAACGGATAAAAATCCCACTCTCGAAACTTCAGGCGTAACGCATCCCTACCTCGCTTATTTTTCTCGCTGATGTCAGAAAAAATAATTCGCCATTTTCTATCCCATCGCTTCGGTCGTTTCGGAGCAACTTCATTTGTTTGAAACATGCGAACCCTTCTTTTTCCTGCAGCCGAAAGTTCAAAAACAATCTTTCCATCTTTTCGATAATAATAAGAAAGAAGCTTTGTTCTTTCAAGCCTCGTGAGCGCGTAATAAAGGGTCTTTCGAGAATATTTCTTCTTTGATTCACCAAAAAGAACCTCAAGCGCCTGAACAGCGTTTGGCGCGAACACCGCTACTGGTGCTAAAGCAACGAGAAATAAAACATCTCGTGATATGCCAACCCTTGGCAATCCTGGCATATTTATATGTTACCATACTCCCTCTTTAAATGACATATGTTTTTGCTATAGCGAAATGGCATGTAACTCTACCTTCCTCCATAACGTACTGTGTAGGGTTTGCGAAGCAGAAGAAACTGCAGCTAACGGAATTTGTAGAAAAGCTTGTTGCCGACCCTGGCATCAATGTACTGGAGGCTTGAGACGCGATCTTTGATTTCGGTATCAAGCGCGAGGCGTACATTGCGATAGGTTTTTTCGTAATCGTCTTTTGCAAGCAGTAAAATATCCCAACCATCTTTGGTTTGGATGCGTACCGTCTCTTCACCATGAACCAGCGTCATCGTAATATGTTTGAATTCTTCTTTGCCCTCAAAATAATTTGCAATTTCCATCAGACGCGATTCAATTACTTGCGTGCGCAGCTCTTTTGGTGGGGCGTTTCGCTCATACACTCGCGGTACTGATTCGGCAAGCGCACCCGAGAGATTTTCAAAAGCAACGCCGCGCTGGTCAATCCACATGCAATGTTCACCCTCACCCATACAAAAAACGCCCCACCGCGCATATTCCATGACTTCTATGTGTAGGGTTGAAGGAAAATCTTTCTTGAGACTCACTGATTGAATCGCCGAAAATACGGATGCAAGAGCATTTTCGACATCAGTGGTACCGATAAACCAAAGATTTTGGCGCGGAAAGAAAAACCACCTGCGCTCGCCAAGTTCTTGTTCAAGCTCGGCTCGTATATCATTTTCATTCACGCGCGCAAGGCCCGAAAACCTGACTTCCTGCACATGAAATTTACTTTGCGAAAGATAAAAAAGGAGTCCCGCTCCTATCACAACTGCAGCACTCAAAATAACAAGGAGCCTTGTTTGTAACTGTTTTCGCCTTCGTTTGGTTCGACTTGAACGAATATGTGCCTGAAGATCTCGCTTCATTGATACTAAGGTTTTTTGATTTCGGTTTTACCCACGTACGGCACGAGAACTTTTGGAATTTTTACCGAGCCGTCTTCCTGTTGGTTTTGTTCAAGAATACTCATCAGAATGCGCGGGGTCGCAATGGCGGTAGCATTGAGCGAGTGCGCAAAGCGAACAACTCCTTCGCTATTTCGATATTTGATTCCTAAACGACGAGTTTGAAAATCATGAAAATATGACGTCGAATGCGTCTCGCCGTACGCACGCCGCGCCGGAAGCCAGGCCTCGATATCGTACTTTTTCACTTGTCCTAACCCTAAATCTCCCCCGCAATTAACCACAACGCGATACGCAAGCCCCAAGAGCTGCATAATCTCTTCCCCATTTTTTTGGAGTTCTTCGTGAAATTTTACTGACTCCATATGATCGGCGGGCCCGAGTATAATTTGCTCTACTTTCATAAATTCATGCACCCGATAAAGACCCTTGGTATCTTTACCGTGTGCGCCTATCTCGCGTCTAAAACAGGGCGAAAACGCCACAATCTTTATAGGTAAATCTTTTTCGTCAAAAATCTGATCACGAAACATACCCATAATAGATACTTCTGAGGTGCCGATCAGATATGTGTCATCCTGCGTTTTATAAACATCTTCGCGGCCTTGAGGGAAATAGCCGGTACCCAAAAAACTCTCCTCGCGCACGAGAACAGGAGCCGTGTGTGGCTGATATCCTTTCTCAACCAAATGCTTAAACACAAACTGCCAAATCCCCATTGTCAAAAGTACGGCATCATTTTTGAGAAAAAAGCCGCGAAACCCCCCAACAAGCGCTCCTCGCTCAAAATCAGCAAGATCAAGTTCATGAAGAATATCAATATTGCTTTTTGGCTCAAATGAAAATTCGGGCTTTACACCAACTGTTCGGATTTCTTGGTTGTCAGCATCGCTTCCTCCATCTGGAACCGAAGGATCGGGAATATTGGGAACTTCGTACATCAGACGCTCGAAGTCTGACATGATCTCAGTATATGCCTTTTCCTTTTCCCCTATATCTTTTTTGAGCGCACGCATCTCCGCGATAATCCGTTCTTTGGCATCTTTATCTTCAAGCTGCGCGATTTGATCAGACGTCGCATGAAGCTGTGCACGCAAGGCATCAATTTCAATCTGCCGCTCTCTACGGATTTTATCTACCTCGAGAAGCTTCTCGACATTGAACGTAATGCGCTTTTTGCGCGCGGCATCACGTATCAAGTCTGGATTTTCGCGGATAAACTTAATATCCAGCATAATGATTCATTATACTGGATAGAAAGCGAAAATCCAATGAAGATTTTACTCGACAATCAATCGCCCCTTCATGCCCATTGCGCGGTGGGTGCCGACGCTGCAATAGAACTCAAATGTTCCCTGCTTGTCTGCCGTAAATTCGACGGACGTTTTTTGGCCATCGTTCACGCGTGAAGTTCGGGCATCAAATTCATCAACCACCCAGTCATGGAAGCCCTGGGTGCTTTGGAAATTGATCTTTACCTTATCACCCCGCTTCACACGAATTTCCGACTGCGAGAATGCAAAGTTTCTGCCGGTAATATTGAACTCTTTTGTCTGTGTCGTCGACCCGGGCGGAGGCGGCGTGGCTGTGGACGGTGATGGAGATGGCGATGGCGCCGGAGCTGGTGGTGGCGGAGGACTGGTAACCGTATTTGCCGGAGGTGGTGGCGGATTTTGGTTACCGCTTTCTGGTGTACTGTGCATGAAATAATATGCTCCACCTCCAATAAGCACTAAAACAATAACTATACCGAGTATTTTACCCATTCTATAAACTCCTAGTCTTCTAATTTTTACTATAACGGTCATGGGTGTCAAATCATTTTTACACAAAAGAAAAAGCGCTCCTACAAGGAGCGCAGTTGAGCTGCGATACGGAGAAGCTCTCTGCCTTCTTCGGCAAGATGCGGATGCCGCCACACTCGCACAACTTTTCGTATAGCTCGCTCGTCAGCACGCATATTCCAAGTATGGAGTCGAAGTCCACAGCGTGGAAACGTGCTTATTGCCTGCGATTCATCATACATGATGCCGATGTGTTCAGTACCTTCCCAAACCGCCCACACAAGGATATCTCCCGGAATCGGCTTTTCCCCCTCAAGAAGTTCGATCCGTTCCCAAGCACAATCAGGAAAATCTCGCTCAAGCCCTATGACGCTTGCGTGACATGTTTTGACGAAACGACCCTGTTTGGGCGCAAACCAAATGAGTAACCGCGACATTGCAATCGCACATGCTCGAGCGCCTTCCTCAACGATGTTTCGTACAATGCCGTCGCTACAAACCCAAAGCGACCTATTGAAAACCGGCGACCCTTGCAAATCGTGGCATGCATTGAGCAGGTTCACCAAGATACACTCCCTTTGAGGAATGTTCATCTTTTTTCACCTCCACAGAAAAGAAGTTTCTAAGAAAAGATTACTGTGAGAGTGAGCAATTGTCTAGTGTCCCGTGGTGCCGAAGCCGCCGCGAGTTTTCTTACCGAGCGCATCAACCTCTTCCCATTCTGCGCGTTCAATGGGAACAATAATACCTTGACCCAGGCGATCACCTCGCTTGATATCTACCTGCGCCTTCGAAAAATTAGTGACTAACAAGTGAAGCTCGTCTTCAGGGCCGTGATAATCCTGGTCAATGATGCCCACGCCGTTTGAAAAACGCAAACCGCGCTTTGAGAGGCCGCTTCGCGCTGCAAGCATAAGCATATGCCCCGCCGGTACTTCAATGATCAAATTTGTTGGTAAAAGCTTTAGCTCACCAGCTTCCAGCGTTACATCTTTGCTTATATACAAATCAAATGCCACGGCACCTTCAGTATGATACTCCGGTAACGGCAAAGATTTATCGATGCGCCTGATGCGAACTTTCATGCAAGCAGATGATTGTATGCAATAAGTAAAACTGAAAATACTGAAAACAAAACCGCCATGAGGACTGCAGCAGATGCAATATCTTTACTCGTCCCAATGCGCTCGTGACTTTCGGGGTGTAGGTGCCCGAGAGCCTCTTCAATCGAAGTGTTCAGTAATTCAGTGGAGAGGACGAAGAAATATGAAAAGACCAAAAGCACAAGCTCAAGATTTAAAAGCGGCCAAAAATAGTAGCCCACCGCACAAAGAGCAAGCCCCGCCCATACTTCGAGCTGAAAACTTAAATCTTTTTTATAGGCTTTTTTGAGCCCCCGAAACGAATTTCGAAAACTTCGCCCAACCTTGTTCATAGGGTTTCAAGAATTTCTCTGCACCTTAATAAAAGCTCATCGCCGCGCTTAACGCTTTCTTCATTTACGTCTTTTGATTTTGATATCTCCTCTCTCAGCGCCAATGCCTGATCGCGAAGCTTAGCCCCTTCTGCTTTATTCGGAACCATGTCAGCAATGTGTTGAGCATAGCCAACAACGAGTTGAAACCAATTTTTTCTAAATTTGTTGAATCTCTTTGCTTCGGTTACCGTTTGATTTTTGTAATCATCACCTTCAATCCTCGAATCAGGCAATGCGTGCCACTTATTGAGTATCTCGTCAATTTTTTCCTTCAAAAATAATACATCTTCCCTTTCCGAAGCAACTTTTGGTGATTCCATATTTTTTTATTATAGCAAAACGAATGTATCAATGCACGGTGTCAGAAAAGTCTGAAGACCTCTTATCCAGCGATAGCGTGATAAAGGACCAATTTCAAAGATGAAAGTGCTTTTTAAGTTCCTTTTCCCGTGGCATGCTTTTTGTCTCAATAATAAATAAGCTTTGTGTCGGTATGTGGAAAAGGTCGCGGATTATGGTCATTTCCTCTTCGCATGGGAATGGGTACGCAAAAACGCTTTTTTGCAAAGGATACATTCCCCACTCGTTGAATTTTGCGCGCAAAGCATCTCGTCCTTTTTTGTGTTTTTCGCTGATGTCAGAAAATATAATACGCCATGTGCCGTCCCAGCGGCGCGGACATTTCGGCCACACCTCATCTGCCTGAAACATAAGTGCTTTCGTCTTACCGGCGCTTGAGACCTCAAAGACATATTTGCCGTCTTTTCTCTGGTAGTATGAGAGAAGATGTTTGTGTTCCAGCCGTTCAAGCGATCTCGAAATATTTTTTCGCGTGTACTTTTTATCTAAATTGGGAAATAAAAAAGTGATGCCTCTTACTGCATTCGGCGCAAAAACAGCAACCGGGCCCAGCGCAAGCAACACAAGGATATCTCGCGATATACCAATTCTTCGTGTGCCCGACATACCGTTTAGGGTACCACATCATTCCTTCAATGGGTATCTTATCAAGCGATAGCATGGTAAAGGGAATAGTTGGATCGTAGAGAAGTACGTGATAAAAACAATGAATTGAATCGAGATGCTTTCATTGCAAGCTACACAAGATCGTGCTATGAAGAGGTTTTTTTCTTTTGTGGGCCGTGCAGGAATCGAACCTGCGCTCTTTCGCGTGTGAAGCGAACGTTTTACCATTAAACTAACGGCCCGAGTGTTAGTTAACGCCTAATTTGTTCAGCAAGATTTCATGGGGGTTATCAAAAAGGTCTTTCAAGAAACGGTCGTACATGCCATGGCGATACTGAAATTCTTGGGTAGCCATAATTGCGTATATCAATTCTTTTCCGAGATCAGCCTCCATTGAGCGAAGCGCTTTTTCAATTTTGGTTTTCTTGAGCGTATCACCAACCACAAAAACATCTACCTTGCTGCCATCTTCGTGGAGCAAGCGGCCTGCAATAACAATCAAATTTACCTTTCCGCAGCTTTTGAGACTCGTCAAAAGTTTTTTGCGCGCATGAGGGGTTTCAGATGCCAAGAGCTGCGCAACTTCATTCAAATACGCAAAATCGCGGGCCAGCATATAACCCGCGATTTTTTTGCGTTTGAATTTGTGATTTTTCTCTTCAACCGTGACAACACGCGAACTGCGCTTGATAAAGCCAATATCTTCGAGCGCCCGGAGGTCGCTTGTAAACTGCAACGGCTTCAAATCAACCCGTGCCGCAATCATTTTCTGATCGTAGATATCCTCAGGATTGAGAATAAACAGCCGCAAGAGGCGCACTTTGGCAAGCGAGCCAAACAATTTTTCTAGTACGCCAGTATTCGCCATGCATCCAAGCTAGCCGTTTTGTTATTTTAATTCAACGGTTGCGCCAGCGCCTTCAAGCTTGCCTTTGAGCTCTTCGGCTTCTGCACGAGCAACGCCTTCCTTGATCACCTTTGGAGCGGCATCAGCCAAATCTTTGGCTTCTTTGAGTCCGAGGCCCAATGCTTCACGAAGCACCTTGATCACCTGGATTTTTTGATCACCCGCAGCTTTAAGCTCAATGTTTACCATTCCTGAATCACCACCTCCTTCATCGCCACCGCCTGCATTTCCGCCCGCAACTACCATAGCCGCCGCAGCTGAAACACCAAACTTTTCTTCCATGGTTTTTACAAGCTCGGAAAGCTCGAGAACTGAAAGCTTTTCAACGCGTTCAATTATTTCATTAAATTTATCGTGTGACATAATTTTTTACTATTACTGATAAAATTACTGACCTTTTTCCCCGACGCTTCGGTCGGGGTCCCGACTTCATTATATTTTATTTTCAATAGCGCGTCGGGATTGCCCTATTTGATCTAACAAAACTACAAACTTTCTCGTATTGCCTTGGATGACGCTCATGAGCTGCGCAAGCAACGCTTCGCGGCCAGGAATTGAACCAAGACGAACAGCCGTTTCTGCATCAAGAAGCTTGCCTTCAAAAAATCCACCAATCAGTTTCAGCGCTTCTTTTTCTTTCTTGGCAAACTCTGCAGCAATCTTGAATGCGGCAAGTTCGTCGCTCATGGAAGCCGCAATAGCAACCTCTCCTTCTAATCCCCGTGGTACATCGAGCCCTGCTTGCTCGCATGCTTTTTCCAAGAGAGATTTTTTTACTACAAAATACTCGGTATCTTCTGCCCGGAATTTTTTGCGAAGCGCATTGGTTTTAGAAACCCCGAGGCCATGAAAACGAACAATCAAAAGCGACTTGGCACGGCCAAGAACGTCCTTTACTTTTGCTACTACTTCTTCTTTTTTTGTACGTGTTATTGGCATATGATTATAGGTTAAAAAAAATACGGCCAAAAAGCCGTGAACGCCTCTGCAGGTCTTATACCCATTATAGGGGCCTGAGCCGACGCCTTTTTCGGGTCGGCTCTCCGACTTTACGTCGGAGCGTTCTATGGCTTGATAACCATATACTAGCAGGCGTTTGATTTTTTGTCTAGTACGTAAGGAGCCAATTACCGAGGCGCAACAATGCGCCATCTACCATATATTGGAGGCTTGCAAGAATGCCGCTCGGGCGGGTTTCTTCATCTCTTGGAGCAGAACTACCAACTGCAACCTGTGGCGCACATTGGCGCTCGATCTCAAGACGCGTTTTGATGAGCACTTTACCATATTCAGCATCACCCAAATTTGGACCTGAAACACCAAATTGTTCTTGGAATGCTTTTACGGTATTGAATGTTTTATCGCCAAAATATCCGGTAACGAAATCGCTTTTTTCAGCAGTGTTGTTGAGATTGCGCCATGCTGTTCCCTGGAACTTCCCCCGGTATTGCCAGAGAAAATTTTGCAAGGAGGTCACCTGACCTCTTACGCGTACGACGGGATTACGGGAGATGACCAAGTCTTCATTTGATTGGCGCAAATCAGATACGATTGCGGGCGTTGGGCATACTATACCAGCGGTCGGCGGAGGAGGTGTCGGCGATGGCGGAGGCGGAACTGGCGCTGGTGGCGGAGGCGTTGGAGATGGAGGAGGAGGTGGAGGCGGTAGAGACGGTGGAGCAGGTGGTGGTGGTGGTGGTGTTCCGACGAAAGAAAGCAAGAAAGTTTGACCAGTATTATCAAAATCGCCATGGATGTCCCACCAATTGCGAACATTTTTTCCATTGACTGTGAGCGTATTGCCACGGCCCGGCATATTTTGCCACAACCATCGAGAATAATTGAGCGTGGGATTGTCTGCAATACCATTCCATGCGCATCCCCAATCATGGCAGCTTATTTGTGATAACGTGCCTAATCCTTCCGGCTGCCAATCCTTGCAGTCAGAAGATTGCGGATTTGGATTTGCACGATCATATTCGTTGCGAGCATTGGGAGGATTGTGCGCGTTGCCACATCTACCTGTCCTATTTTCTTTCTGAGGGTAGCAGCTCAATCCGGGTTTGTTATAACACGGCCCAAGAAAATCATCCGCCATGTCATTATCTGTCGCCCAAAGTTCACGCTCCAATTGGTGACCCCAAACCTCCAAAAATACACCGTCTGCGCGCGGAAAATTGTGTGTATAAACGCGATAGGTCTTTCCACAGTTGGGCATTTCATTGGTGCCCCAGCTGTTGCTGATATCACCTCGCGGCCCCGACATTTTTGATTCTGAATAATAATATTCGCCACTCGTATCGTCAATATCGGAGACAAATAGCCAGACTTCTCCTACGTTGTGCGCATTGACGTAATTACAGATGTTGCTTTCATCCATCACGCGCGCGTAGTCAAGATACCAGTCCCAAGGCCAATTCCATTGTGGCTTCGGACGGATCCAGGGAACCGGCGCTATACGCTCAATGGTATCTACAATATGGTAGCGTAGTGCTGGAGGGTTATTGGGTTGTGCATAGCCGTGATATCGAGAAGCATCCTCAAGCGTTTTGCGATATATTTCGGTTGTCTCCGTTGTAAACGCGCGCATCTGTGCCAACGTCATGTTGTTTGTCGCCATTACAGGATCAATGTCGACCCCGTTTTCATTGAGCGGGAAATACCTAATGACAAGCACGTTCATATCATAGCTCGTATCGGTAGTTGTTGGCCCGCCAGAAGGTGGCGGAGGCGGTGGTGGGGGCGGGGGCGGCGGAGGCGTTGGAGATGGAGGAGGCGGGGGTGGCGGTGGAGCAGGTGGTGGAGGTGGCGGCACTGGCGCCGATGTATCTACGCGAAAAATAACTTTGAGGCAATTATTGCCTTCTTCGGACTCAACAATATTTTGCTGAACATCAGCACAAATATTCATTGCATGGGTACCAAGAAGATTTGCAGTCCATATCTCCTGCCACAAAACCGGCCTCAAATCACCCGCTTTGATACTTCCCGTACTTTTGCTGTTTATTACTTCGCAGTTGGGTCCAAAATTGTACTGATCAATACACAGCAACGTTTTGGTAGAACCGGCTGATTTGGTTCCCGCATTTCGTATTTGTGCAACAACGTTTATCGGAGTTCCCACCCGAATAACTGGAACTGAGTCCGATAAATTGCCATTGATTGAAATAGCATCAACAACAAGATCAGCCCCGAGTACTGAAGCAGCAGATGCATCAAATGTCGCAAACGCCTCGCGTGTAGCTTTTCCCACTACACCTGCCGGATCTGATGTGACACCTTTTTTCTTTTGAAACCTTGCGACTGCATTTTTGGTAAGCGCTCCATAATAACCCGTTACCAGGCCCTCAGGATACACGCTCGAATCCTTGGCAAGAATTGATTGAAGATGCTGGACCTCATGCATCTCTCCTGATTTTGCCGGGCCACCGCTCCCCTCGCGAAGATCGAGCGTGAGCGCTGGGGGAGCAAGCTCCGGATAATTTTGAAGCCACACAAGTTCATGCGCACCCGACACTGAAGGCACCAAAAAAATTGATCCAATAAAAAGCGCTACAATTTTATACTGACGGACGTGAATCATACCTTAATAGGCAAGCAACCAATTTCCAAACCTCAGAAGCGCATTATCAATTGCATACTGAATATTTGCCATGACGCCAATGGGACGAACTCGGGACTCTTCGACCGCTAATCCGCCATCAACCGTAATAACAACGCTCTTTGCATCCAGAATGCGTTCATCTTGAATAATTTCTACCATAACTTCAGCGGGGCCATTTGAAAAGTTTTCATTTTCAAAGATTTTGGTGCTGATGGTATTTGAGCATGTACCCACAGGAACTACGCCGGTTCCCTGGCCGCATGCAACAAGCTTAGTAGTGCCGAGCGATCGCAAAGAACCCTGTACCGTCCAGGCACGAAGCTTGATGTTGTGGAATGCCCGGCCTGAAGCATTGATAAATGCGGCACTCACATTGCGGGCCTGCCCGCCTACGGTTAGTCTTGGCGCAGCCATAGAAACACTTGAAAGTCGAATTTGCGCGGGCGCAACTTCTTTCAAAAATTCTTGCGCTGACCAGCCAGGATTTTTCTGGTCATACTCGACATACCACCATGTAATGCCGTCAGCAATCAGAGGACCTTGTCTGACAATTCCCTGCGCGCTTGGATCTTGGCGTGATTCGATACTTGCAGAAAGTGACGGTTCTTGGCGAACACGCAATTGTTCAGTTGAGGTAACCTCAACGCGGTCTCCGATTTCGATAACTCCTATCGGAGGGGGTGGTACTGGTGATGGAGGAGGAGGAACGGGCGCTGGCGGTGGGGGTACTGGTGCAGGAGGCGGTGGAACAGGAGCAGGTGGAGGCGGAGGTGGTAGTGGGCCGCCCTCGCGCGCGAGATCGTATGAGGGCACCCAAGCATCTTGGGGTTTATTGTCAAAATTGATCAAATACCAGTTGAGTCCAAGCGCAACAGGGCCTGATGCCACCGTTCCTTTTTGATTTCCTCCAACACTATATTGTCTACCCGAACTCACAGACGGACCTCGATAAGCGCTAATATCATAGGAAGTGGTTACTCTATCGCCAACTAAGAACTGTACCGCAGGCAATACAATCTGCTGCACGCTCGGAAAACCAGTGGCGCTTGCGCTATAGGGTAAAAGATTTACGCGAGCATTCTTGGAAACTCCGGAAGTATTCGAAATTTTGAGATAATATGAACCATTTGGATTCAAGACGAGCGCGTTTGCAAGGCCGCAATTGAACGGCGCATCCGAACTTCCATGCACAACCGTGATACCCGTCTCGCATTCTACGTACAGGCGAACTCCCTCTGATGCCTGCGTCCTCCAATCAAATTTGAGAGAGCCGCCATAGTTTGTGACTGCTTCAGTGGTAAACGAGGTAACCACTGAAGGAACAGCTGGCGGCGTCGGCGGCGGATCACCCGGGTAGGTGACTGCAACGCGAAGACCATCAGAGTTTACCGCAAGCGGCGTAATGGAGATGCCCGTGTCAGGATCAGTAAACCGTCCGCCAAATTCTACGACAGCATCGGTAAATCCATTTGCTATTGGTGATCCATCGATCAATACCGTATCGGCTCCTCCGCCAGGAAGGCTCAAGCGCGAAGGCGGTATGACGCGTACAAATGCACCATCTTGCTGACTCGGCGTCAGTATATTTTCTTGTCGGTACTCAATAGAAAGACGAAGTGCGCCGTTTTTCAAAACCTCAAGACCCTTCTTGGTTGCAGTGGCATTATTAACGGAACCAATCACATATTCTCCTGATTGGGTCACGGTCACTGTTTCTGATTGTTCAATATATCCGATTCTTTTTCTATGATGAAAACTAAATTCTCCAAGCTTTCCACTAGTTCCCATGGCATCATAGGCATCACCGTATTCGGAAAGGACGCAAGGATAGGGAGGAGAAACATTTACCGCGTTTGGAATAAGCGAATCATTTACACAATCAATAGTAGCGGCGTGAGCAATATTGAGGTTGTGGCCAATTTCATGAGCCATAGTACCCGGCCCTCCTTTTACTGCATTCGTGGTACCACCGTACACCGAAATTCCGCCCCATCCGCAATTGACACCCGGTACATACGCGATAAATTTATTGTGCTTACCGGCAGGGATATCAGAACCCGCCACCGTTTTTCCAGCACTTACCAACGGACCGGAGACGCATCCCAATTGGTTCGATGCGCTCGCAACATTATAAGGACCGTATACGGTAGCAGATACATTAACACGTCCGTATGAAGTTCGGCGATAATAATCAACAAATTGGTCGCGCTTAAGTTCAACTGATGCTTTTGTTTCTGTGATGGGTCGGTCACTGAAACCATACATGATGATAGCGATATCAAGATCTGTTTTCGTTCCAGACGGTGATGGAGATGGCGAAGGTGATGGTGATGCGGTTACCTGGAACGTAAATGTCGTGCAATTGTTTGTTTCATCGGTCTCTGCTACTCGCTGCTGCGCATCTGCGCAAATCTTTATCGCGTGCGTTCCTTGATTCTCACTATCCCAAAATGATGACCAGACGAGCGAGTCAGACCCTCCTACCGCAAGAGATGATACGCCCTTGTTATTTGTTTTTTGGCATGTTCCATCATTGAATACATCAAGACAGATTTGCGCCTGTGATGATGCCGCGCTTTGATTGCCTTGGTTTTTTGCGCCCGCATATATCGTAACAGGAAGGCCCCTGTACGGATTTGCGGGCGAAACCAAAATGTTTTCTATCACAAGATCGGGGCCGTTGCCGGTGGCTGCAGCTGGTTGTGCCGCTGCCGTTGCCAAAAGCTCATCGCCAAGCCCGATACCTTTGAGTGTTATTTCTTTGTTGCGTCCCTCAACATCGACAGTTTCGCGCGATACTTCGTAAAGAAGCGCGCCGTCGTTTGCTACCAGTATTTCTTTTTGCGTTGCAAAATCTGCGCCTGGATCTGACGGATCAAGCGGATAATGAGCGTGCTCGATCATGAGCGTACCTGTTACCTCAACTCTTTTTTCAACAAGACCCTGGAGATCTTCCGGGATGCGATTGCGAATTTCATCGCCAATGAAAAAGTCAGCAGCTTTCTTCTTGTTGATCTCAATCAAGCGCTCCATGGCGGCACGGCGCTGGTGCAGTGCATCAGCGAGCGCGTCTTTACGAGCCTGGGTAGGGTCAGCCTCGTATCGCGCGAGACGAACTACGACACGATTGTTGAATCGGTTCGCAGAACGCGTTTCTTTGAGCGCCTTGATGTAGCCCTTGGTATTTTCGCGAACAGAACCAAATGTGCTTTCTTGGATATCGTATTTTGCCTGAAAACGTTTTACCGCTTTTGTGGTGAGTGCACCATAGTATCCCGATACAAGACCTTCAGGATAAACCTCGCGGTCTTCAGCAAGTATTTTTTGAAGTTCGGAAACTTGAACGCCCGAACTCCCCTGCTGGAGATCAATAACAATCGGCCCTTGCGGCTCCGGTTCTTCGACGAGCTGATTCACCGGTTGTGCTTGCGCAAAAACCAGCGACGAGGCGAATAAAATTTGCGCTCCGATAATAATGACTTTTTTGTAATACGATAAACGCATACGGTGTAGATATTAGAGGCCGCTCACGAGGCCGTAGCTTATGTTGATAAAGAATTTTCCTACCGAAGACAAAACGGACGCAAGAGCATTTGCAGCGTTTTGCATGCTTGTGCTCTGCTGATAGATAACTACAATTGTTTTTTCTGATGTATTACCATTGAGATCCATAGCGCTGTAAGAAATTTCGTTGATCCCTGGCGCCAAATTTTTATCAACTCCTACCCAGCCGTATCCAGCAAGCAACCCTCCGCCATTGCCAGTAGTTTTGTTGAGCCATTTGGGAGACGCAAGATCGACGCCAACGCCGTCATCAGTAATAGAAGCGGACATCACAATTTGATTGGTGCTGACAGTAACCGGATTTGTTTTAGGCAATGCAAAAGTAATAACGGGCGGAGTAGTATCGCCTTGCAAACGATTTACAACGATAGAGGTGTTTGCGCTATTGCCTGATGGATCAGTTGCAACTGCGCGGATAATATTTTCGCCAAGCGCAAGTGCGATATCACTGTTGCAACCATACAGAGTACATTGTGCTTGTACTTGGGTTCCTGTTGTTTCGTTTTTAATAACTATAGAAGAAAGCGGACCAGAATTGTCATGTGCACCAACTGCCATGAAAACAGTTTCTTTCGTGACCGTGCGTTCGCCTGCTTTTGGTAAAACAATTGAGACTGTTGGAGGCGTTGTATCTCCCGCTGGAGGTGGTGGTGGAGTTAAATTCTCTACGGTAAAACCCCCTAAGGAGTTAGCATATCCATAAATTCCTCCCTGCCTGACGACTTGTACATAATAAATTTTTCCTGGTTTCAATTCGCTAATGAAACCATTCGAAAGATCTCCAACTCTCCAAGACAGTCTTTGAGCACCGACAACTTCACCTGCAACAGCTCCTGGCCCGTGCGTCGCGGAACCTTCTAACACATAAACGGTATAACGACTATTTTGGGCAAACAAAGAATCAGACCATGTAATATCTTGAGCTGAACCAATCCTCCACACTTCTCCACCAGAGGGGCGCGTGACAGTAAATTGTTTTGGTGCTGTAATACTGCATCGCTCAAGAATCTTTGCTCGTGTTTCTGCCAAAACCTTACCGTATTCAGGATCTCCGAGACGCGGGCCTGCAACAACAAATGTTTCTTGGAATGCTTTGACCGTATTTACTGTTTTGTCTCCGTAAAACCCGGTTACAAAATCAGCTTTATTTGTTGTATTGTTGAGCGCTTTCCAAACAGGGAGTGTGGGGTATTTCCCACGATATTGCCAGAGAAAATCTTGGAGCGCTGTTACTTCCCCGCGTGCGCGTACTACTGGATTGCGAGAAATGACGGTATCTTCACTTCCCTGTTTCAAATCAGAAACGATAGCTGGAGTCGGACACGTAATTGCGGGAGCGGGTGGTGGTGGGGGTGGTGCCGTTACGAGAGTAAACGGCCCGTTGCTCATATCTTGGCTTTGATTTCCTGCATCAATTACCTTCAAGCGATATTGGCCATCAGGCATTGTTGTACACGATGGACCCGGGCACAAAATATGATTACCAACTGTCCAATTAAGAGCGTTTGTCGGAGTTACCTTGCCAAGGTCGTAGACTGCGCCCGTACTTTCATTGATAAATGTTAGACCATAACCAATTGTGGAACTTCCGGTCCAGGAAATTTGCTGAACCGTACCGCGCGTCCATACTTCCCCACCGTTTGGTCTAACCGCTTGCACTGGAGGAGTTGGTGGCGGCGGGGTTGAAGTCGAAATTATTGCGCTCAACTCGGCGGATGAATTACTACTACCAATATCATTTACTGCTCGGACACTATAATAGTAACGAACGCCTGGTACTGCGCTGACATCGATGAAACTCAAGTCATAACCTCTTAAATTGATTCCACCTATCATTTTTCCAAATACGGTAGCAATTGTAGAAGATGCGCTTGTCTCTGTTCTCCGGGTTACGAGAAAACTCTTCTCATTGTCAGAGTTATCACGCCATGCAAATTTGATTGATTTTTGAGTTGTGGTCGAATTTACAAATGTCCAAAGCGCGGTGGGTGCTAGAGGCCGTACGCTTGAATCGGCTTCGTTATTGTCGCTGGGAACATATGTCGCATCTCCGTCACTCGCATCACCATCGGTGTGACATCCAGTATCAAGAGAATCAACCGTCAAATCATTGTCGTTATCAACGCCGTCAGAACATTGCGGTCGCGCCGGAGGCGGTGGTGGAAGATTTGAAATACGTATAGCAACCGTGGTGGATGGTAGCGAGCTTCCAACAACTCCCATCGCCTTAACCCTATAATAGTAGAGTGTTGAAGTTGAAAGCTGATAAGTATCTTCAAAACTCGTTGTGTTTGGAGGAAATGGGCCAAATCCGGTAAAGAAGGCGTCAAAAATTGGCGTAGTGCTTCGTTCAATCAAATACCCAGTTTCTTCGAGCGAATTATCGGTCCAGCGCAGAATAATACTTGAACCTGTAGATGTTGCGGTAAGATTTGTCGGCGCCGGAGGAATGACTGGCTCCTGGCCAAATGATTTTACGTGACTGAAGCCCGTCGAAGCCAATCCCGGAACTTTATATCCATTCATCCAATCTGCGGTATCACAGCTTTGCGAGTTTGTTGCAGATGTTGCCTCAGATGAGAGATCAGACCAAATAAAACTTGTTGAAGCATTAGAGAAATCGAGATTTTTTGCAAAGTTCCCGCGTCCCGGTCTTCCGCACGCCGTTGTCCCCTGTTCCGGATCAATGAGGGAAACTTTTGCCATAAGCTGTTTCCACCACGGATAGACTAATTGAGATTTCAGGCGAATTGCACTGGGACGCGCATCGTCGCCTTCGAACGTGGTTACTATTGTTCCACCTGCAGTAGCATTATCAGTTACAGTCCCTCTCAGTTCAAAAGTATGTTCACTACCTGCTGAAATTTTATATCTGCCCGCAGTATAATTGGCTGTGTTGTCTACAAGCGCCCGGACGATCAGGCGTCCGTTGCTATCATAATTCGCATACCCTGTTCGAACTCCGGCAAATTGTGAATTTGCTCCCGTGGCATTTGTAACAAAGTTTCCATGAGTCACACTGTAGAGTCGAAACGACGGGAGCTGTGTCGCCATATCAGTAATCCCTGAGGTCGCAATCGCAAACGTTAAACGATTGAGTTCAATATCTCCACCAACTGCTTTTACCTTAAACCGAATCAGCGCCTGTTCTCCATTGATCGCGTTTGTTGAAAGCGAAGAATCATATGTTACCTGAGGAAGCGCACGGAAGGTGACAACACCATTGCCGGTTGCATCAGCTGTATTTGAAGAATGTACAAATACGCCGGAAGAAAGTCCAAATGCTTTTTGTCTATGGACAGGAGTAAAACGCGCATCACTCGCAAAATCAAGTCCAAGCAATTCTCCAGCAATTCCCGGCTGACCAAGCGCGATAGGTGCAATATCTGCTTTTATCGTCATCAATCTTGAAAAGTCCTTTGGAATGATGAACGATCCCGGTCCTGATTGATTGAGTGTTATATCAACGTATCCATCCGGAGAAATTGATGATGTTTCTTTTACGAGTGTCGCGCCATCATAAATATAAATTTTTTGATACTGAAAAGCTGATGATGATCCTGATATATCAATTTGCAAACGCAAGTTGGTAAGCGCCATGTCTTCAGAAGTCGCAATGAATCGCAGAACATTCATAGTGACCATGCTCTGCCCGCCATACACCCACTGCTCTTGATTTACGGGAACAACATTTTCAAAATTTGCACGATAACCGCCAGGATTTCCGGGACCAACTGGCAACGCCTGCGCTAAGAGCGGTTGATTTGAAGAAGCAACACGCGACTGAATATCACTAATTTGATCGATCAGTGATTGGATTTGCAGTTTAAGATCTTCAACAGAAATTGCCTGTACAAAAAGAGGTGCCAAAAGGCCGGCAGCAATTAGTACGCTTATCCTTTTACCCATAAAAATGGTTGAACAGTTCTCTTACCTATTTATAAAAAAAGACCCACATAAATGTGGGTCACGGAGGTTCGACATCCCCGCACACACCACACCCTACCTTAATTGTAAGGTGCGGCGTGTTATCTGTATTTACTGCTTGGGCAAATTCTTGTTGATAACTAAGACAAATTCGCCTCTCACATTTTTTTCTTCAAAAATTTTTTTTCGGATATCATCTATACTCATTCTTAATTGTGTTTCATAAACCTTACTAATTTCTTTGATGAGTAGTGCTTCAAACCTTGATAAACCTACCTCGCAAAGGTCTTCAAGCGTCCTTTTTATACGATGAGGAGACTCATAGAGCACTACCGGGTATTTGGAGGCAACAACCTCTTTAAAGAACGACTGCCTTCCTTTTTTGGCTGGCGGAAACCCCAAAAAAAGAAATGCGCTATCAGTAATGCCGGCGACTGAAAGCGCGGCAGTGAGTGCTGACGGTCCCGGAATTGGAATGATACTGACATCAGGAAGAATGCGCACAATTTCTCGTATCAAAAAACTGCCGGGGTCAGACACGCTCGGCGTACCCGCATCAACTACACACGCGACATCTTTTCCGTCCTCCAAAAGAGCAATAATTTTTCCAATGGCGCCTTTTCCCGAATGAGCATGAAACGAAAGAACAGGTTTTGAAATTTCATAGCGTGAGAGAAGTTTTTTTGTTACCCTCGTATCTTCCGCCACAATGCAATCAACCGCGCGCAAAACTTCAAGCGCGCGAAGCGTAATATCTTTTAAATTTCCGATAGGTGTTGCAACAACGTAGAGAGCCATACGAATTAATTTTGATCGAGTGAATACGTTACGGTATCACCAACATTAATATTATGCAACACGCTCCATCCGCGGTTCACCTCAAGCACCCGATCAACGGGCACGGTGGAATTAATAATTTTTAAACCATCAGTGATCGGTGGCAACGATGATATTCCTACTACCACATTGCCATCAATCCAAATGACATCAAGCGGCAAGAGAGTTCGCTCATTCCAAAATGATTGGACTCCTTTTGTATCAAAAAGAAACAGCATCCCGGAATTTTCACCAAGAGTCGTGCGGTCCATAAGTCCTCGTGCACGCTCATCTTTTGTTCGTGCAAGCTCAAGCTCGACGGTAGTAGTATGTATCATCAGTGTATTTTTTTTCATACCTTCCCTATCTTCATGCGTTTGTGGTGGTATCTGTGTCGGCGCAACCACATCTCGAGACACAAAAAATGAAAGCGCAAGAACTACACCTAAGGAAGCAAGAAAGAAAAAATATTTCATGATTTCACTTTAGCATACCTCCTGATATACTAATACGTATGCAATCATTCATTGTCTCAATCCTTCTCGTAGTCAGTTTTTGGTTTTTGCTTTCGTCACAATCTCACGATACAGGGTACGTGCATGACTCCCCTACACCAACCATTCACGAGATTCCTGATTTGGTAGAAAATAATCCGGAACCAGAACAACTCGAGTTGCCGGGGTCATCTCCCCCGCCCGCACCTCCAGCGGTACCCCCGCCGCCCCCAAGCATCATTGATCAAAAAAAGATCCAAGAACTTCTAAAAAAGATTACTGAACCAAAAAAAGAACTCTCACAAGATCACATATATCAAAAAGGGCTTTCATCGGTGGTCAATATCCTCTGCTATAAAAATAAAAATGAAATTGTCATGGCAACAGGATCTATCATCAGCAGCGACGGCCTTATCCTTTCGGTTGCTCACATGGCAGACGGACTCAACAAAAATAATCTTTCGTGCAGCGTGCGCCGGGGGTCGCCCGCTAATTCCTTTGCGACTGCAAAGCTTGTCTTTATTCCTGAAGCCTACGGAAAAGCACAAACTGACGGAGAACGAGCATTTTTTGATATCTCACTGTGGCGGATAGAAGGAACATCGGGAAATTTCACTCCGTTGGAAATTGACTATGAGTCTCTCTCTCACGAGAATGAACGGTTTCTCACCTTGAGCTATGCCGCAGAGTTTCTCTCGGGTGAGGGGGTTCTCCACGATCTTCATCTTCTGTTTTCATCAACTGAGTCCGTCTCATCGGAATCATCGTATATAAAATCACGCTCAAGTCTGAGTTCCCAGCATGGATCTTCAGGTGGAATTTTGATTGACCCATACACCGGAAAAATACGGTCTATGGTTTTTGGAGTGAGCAATACTGAGCAAGTTTCTGAACGATTCTTGTTTTCACTCACACCGGCAAGTATCAATAAAGCCCTGCTAGAGGAAACAGGGCTTTCATTGAAAGAATATATCGCAGAAGGTCGTTAGAGGCCTTGAATTTCTCCATCAACCTCCATAAACTCACCGTCGAGATTGCTATTGTCTTCAATGACTCGAAGATCGTTCTCGATTGCCGCTTGCGAATCATCGTCAGCCGATGAAAGATTATTCGTATTTTGGGTATTATTGCTATTTTCCCCTGGCACATCAACGGGCGGTACTGCCGCTTTTGAGAGGGCAAAAAACGCAATGGCGCCCAACACAAGAAGCACAACCACCAAAATTCCAATTATCGCAAGATGCTTTGCCGGCCCCCGTTCCTGCTGGGTAGGCATTTGGAATGGTGATGTTCCCTGGACTGAAGGCATTGATTGCTGATCCATACGTTATTCCTTAGTTATATGATAATTAACTATTAATTGCCCGAGCTGGTCGAGGTAGCGTTTTTCAAGGCAAATGCCGCATCCCCCAAGGCGCGGTGAGCGTCTTTCGCTTTTTCTCGAATTTTCGATATATCGGTGTGAAGTGCTTCGCGCGCAGCCTGAACATTTTCGCGCACGTGCTCTTCGTCACTAATTTTGATAGGATAGGTTTTTGAAGCTTGCGTTGTAAGCAATGCGCGTGCATCATCAATCAAGTCTTCTGCGGCTCCGAGCGCGGTACGTGCCCGTGACACATTATGACCGTCCGTCGCCATCTGATCGGCACGAGAATCAATTTTGAGGGCAACATCTTCAAGATGGTTGAGTCGTTCTTCAAGATTTTCGATCATACGGTCATTGAGCGCATCGAGACGCGCGGCAATATTCTGGACTAAAAGTTTTTTGCGCTCGTCACGGATACCTTCCATTTTCTTGCGCAATTCTTCGCGCTCTTTCTTTACTTTTTCATTTCGATCTTCTCTACGCTCTTGAATATCTTCATGAACAGCCCGACGAAGATCTTGCGCATTTCGATGGAACTCTATCTTTTTGTCTTGAATAGCCCGACGAAGCTGCAAAATCATGCTTGGGGTCGAGGTTGCACTCGAAGTTGCAATGCCATGAATTCTCCTTTGAAGCGCGTGGATTTCAAGACGCCTATCGACTTTCAATGAGTGAACCTTATCTTTCAATCCATCTCTATCTTCAGCATTGTCCTCGCGAACATCCTTGCGGATTTCCCGAACATCTCGATTGGTTCCACGAATTGCATCTTGTGCTTTTTTGTGGAGCTCCTCAAGCCGAGCGCGAGGGGTAGACGTGGCCGTTGAAGAGGTTGTGGTTGCTTGTGCAACAAGCCCAAAAGTCCCCACAAGTGCGAGCACGCCAAGTAATAAAGCCTTTTTCATACTAAAAAACTCCTAGTAATATCCCGATAATACCACGTTCCAAACGCACGCGGTGAACGCTGTTGTGTATAACGACAAGCTTATTGTGCTGTTACAGAGCCATGTTTCGGACAAGTCGATCACGCAATCGCCCCGTAAAACCGCCGAGGGTTGCCAGGAAAAATACCAGAGAAATGAGCGCCCCCAAAAATGGAATAAGGTTGAGCAAAAAGAGCACGAGAAAGCCAGTGACAACCACATCCCATCCGGTTTCAAAATCATGTTTATGAAATACTTTTTTGAAAATCATACTGCCGAACAAAATACCGGTATACACACAGGACATGATGAGCAGTGCCAGGTATAGCAACAACGCAAGAATACCCATTGCAATTCCAAGAATGCTCACAAAAAGAATCAGGATGATAACCGGCGCTACGATAAAGGTAATAAGACCGCGCAAACAAGATCTCCAAAACTGATGCGCAGTATCTCGAACAAATTCAACTGACTGCTTCTGAAAAAGCAACATGAAGACGAGCGCAAGTACGAGGAACGTAAGTAGCTTGAAGATTGCAAAACCGCCAAACAGTACAAAAGGCTTCTTGCTTTTTTCTTTCTTTTGAAAATCTACATCACCCGCTACCCGAGCAGACGCGTCAATCTGGGCCTCGTGTCCTGACTTATAAACAAGGTGGCCGGCGATAACGCCTTCTGGGCCAACCTCAAGCTGATCAATGTCCGCACGCACATTGCCCACTTCGCCATTGATCGTGAGTTTTCCGCCAAATACGCGGACGTTGCCGGATGTTTTACCCTCAAGGATCAACTCACCGCCAGCCATCAAAATACTGCCTTTGACCTCTGCGCCAGGCACAATATGCACAATACCGCCAGCAACCACGAGGTCGCTCGCAACAATGCCGCCAATCGTCACTTCTCCGCCTGCCGCGCGCACATCGCCGTTTACAGGGCCAAGCAAGTCTACCGTGCCACCGCCGATGAGAAGATCATCTTTTACGGATCCCGTCACAAGCACGGTGCCTCCCGCTGCGATCAAATCGCCTTCTACTGATCCGGCTACCACAATATTTCCACCTACGATATAGAGATCGTCAACAATTACGTCATCTTGCCGAATCGATATCTGCTCGCCTGCACGAGCGTCGGCCGCATAACCAAAAGACGGGAACATGAGAAAGGCCCCGGAAAGCACTACCAGTAAAAATCGTTTCATCGCTTATATTATAGCATTTTTTAGGTAAAAAAACAACCTCTCCGGCAGCATAAAATCTCATTGCGCGATAACATTTCAAACCAAGACGAAGGCATAAAAAATCGAACATCACCGTACTTCGGCATAGCCCCGATCGTCTTTGCCAGACAGCAAAAATACCCCCAGAATAGGAAGCCCGATATGCGCAATCATAGCTTGCACGTTGGTAGGATTATCGCGCCGATATGAAAAATATGTTTGCGCGTCGCATGACGTACAGACCGTGGAGTCTTCAACGTGTTCATCTCTCACGCCCGATGCCGCAAGCTGTTCTTTGATCACAAAAACAAGATCAACAAATGTTTTATCATCTTTTGTCCGGACCGCACCTGGGTAATTTTCGTACAGACCTGCGTTAGCCGGATCAATATCAAAATGGCACACACGAATCCCGGGGCCGATGCCAACAAGAATATTTTGGGGATCAGGAAATTTTTGAATTATCGACGAGACAACGCCTGCCGTAATTCCCCGCCATCCTGCATGTGCGATGCCTACAATGCCCGACTCGGGATCGTAACAATATATGGGAAAACAATCAGCGCCCGTTATCGTAAGAAAAAGATTTTTGGTAGTGGTAATAAGTGCATCAGTTTTGGGAATAACGTTGCCGGCATCATCATCACCCGCCACGTGAGTTTCTATTCCGTGGACAATATCAGTTGTAACCACGCGATCTGCCGGCAAGCCGAGTTTTCCAAAATATTTTTTTCGGTTCTCCAAGCTTTCTTTCCATAATGCTTCATCCGAAAACCATTTCATGCCTCCGTCACTACGTTCAGAAAAACCATACCAAAGCTCAGGATACTTCTCAAAAATCGAGAATTTCATCAAATTATTTCTTCCTCTTTTTTGTAAGAATCCGTTTTTTTACATCGGCATACGGGCGAATCTGAAACCGAATGCGCGAGACATTCTCGGATTTATGTTTGGCGCCTGTTCCTACCACATATATCTTGAGATCACCCTTCGCTTCTTTGACATTGGTTACTGCAAGATCAAAATCAATAAGCCCATGAATACGAAAAGCACTATCGGCATGCACACCCTTCTTGATGGCAGAGAGGGTTGATTGGATATATTCCTCAAGCTGATTCGATTCGATTTTCATACGCCCACATTAACACATTACGTTTTTGATAAATAATCCCTTGACTTTGCGATGGCAATAGCAAGCAGGATCGGCAAACTAAGCATGTTTTTCACCTCTTCAAATTTATTTTTGTTGCCAGTGATGAATTTAAGAGTCATTTATTTTTTCTGCCCCACAATTCTTTCGAAGATTTTATAGCATTGCTTGCACAGATGAAATTTTTTGACCATATTTTTCTTTGGTGGGCTTAATAAAATCCCTCCAAACTCTTTCAATTCTTTTTTGCATTTATCACATTTTGGTTTGATGGCCATATCATTTCCATGACATTTTTTATATTTCTTTCCATCTTTCTTTAACAATCTCTGATGATGCCTCGCCAAGAGATACATTTACTTTCTCGCCATCTTTTTCTATAAAAAGGCGTGACACGCCCCCATCGCCAAGATAAATTTTTACAGAACCACTTTCTTCTGAAAACAACGATTCAATTTCTTTTTTATCACTTTCGGGTAAAGAAAAGGCTGACCCTTCACCTACAAGAAATGTATTAAGTACTTCTATTGATCCGATGATACCGAGAAGATCTTTTTCTAGTATCGCTTGTTCCAATTTTGTTTTTGGATCATGTGTTTCAGAAGACTTTTCCTTTTCCATATTATTTCCCATGACATTTCTTATACTTCTTCCCCGAACCACACGGGCATGGGTCGTTGCGGCCAACTTTATCTTCGCCCGCCTGGCGCAAAACTTTTTGAGCAGCTTTTACTTGCTCGTTGGTAATTTGTTGCTCTTGGCGCATATGCAAATGCGCACTCTCGCCTATTTTGAAGAGATTTTGAACAAAAAGATTGGTAAGTTGAATATTGAATTCTTTAAAAAGCCGATGCGCCTCATTTTTGTATTCCACAAGCGGGTCGCGCTGACCGTATGCCCGAAGGCCCACTGACGAACGTGTGTATTCCATCACTTCCAAATGGTCGCGCCACAATTGATCAAGCAACTGCAAAAACAGAATCTGGGCATTTCGAAGGAAAAGATCTTTATCTTTTTGCATTCGCAGATCAAGTTCTTCTTCAAGGTCGGCATTCTCCTTGCCGGTGAGTGAGGCAAATTCTTTTTTTGCCTCATCTTCAGTCTCGTGGACGTTTTTTATTGACTCTGAAAAATCAGCAAGAATATCTCGCGTTTTTTCCTCAACCACTTCGGCATCAGCAAGAAGCATCTCGCGCCGCTCTCTATAAATTGCATTTCGCTGTTTTGAAAGCACGCTATCATAATCAAGCAAATATTTGCGCGAATCGAAATGCAAACCCTCTATTTTTACTTGCGCCTGCTCAATTGATCTTGAAACCAATTTTGCCTCAATGGGTTCATCTTCAGGAATGCCAAGCTTGCCCATCAAATTTTTGATGCGGTCTGATGCAAAAATGCGCAGCAAGTCATCTTCAAGCGACAAAAAGAATCTGCTTTCGCCAGGATCACCCTGGCGGCCCGATCGCCCGCGAAGCTGGTTGTCGATGCGCCGCGCCTCATGGCGCTCGGTGCCAATCACGTACAAACCACCTTCCTCCCGCACTTTTTTGGCATCCGTTTCGGTTGGCGGGTTGCCCCCCAAAATAATATCGACGCCACGGCCTGCAATGTTGGTAGCTACAGTCACCGCCCCCACACGGCCTGCTTGCGCAATAATTTCTCCTTCGCGTTCATGGTTTTTGGCATTGAGTACGTTGTGGGGCACGCCTTCGCGCGTCAAATAGGTTGAGAGAATTTCATTTTTTTCGATTGACGAGGTGCCAAGCAAAACGGGCTGGCCTTTTTCATGCCGCGCTTTTACCTCTCTGGCAACTGCCGTAAACTTTCCTTTCTCGCTTTGATATACCCGGTCAGCGTTGTCTTTGCGAACCATGGGGCGATGCGTCGGCACAACCGCTACGTCAAGCCCATATACTTTTCGAAATTCTTCTTCAGAAGTTTTGGCGGTTCCCGTCATGCCCGCAAGTTTTTCATACATGCGGAAATAATTTTGAAACGTGATGGTTGCAAGCGTGCGTGATTCTTTTTGAATAGCTACGCCCTCTTTTGCTTCAACCGCTTGGTGCAGACCTTCAGACCACCTGCGTCCCGGCATCATCCGCCCCGTAAACTCATCGACAATGATAATCTCGCCATCTTTTACGACATAATGCTTGTCTTTATGAAACAATGCCTCTGCGCGAAGCGCCTGCTCCAGGTGACGCACGTAGCGAATGCCTTTTTCGGTATACAAATCGCCTACGCCAAGCAGCTCTTCGGTCTTGTTGATGCCTTCATCAGTAACAAGAACCGCACGATGTTTTTCCTCAAGCGTATAGTCAACATCTTTTTTGAGCTTGGGTGCAATGCGGGAAAATACTTTATAGAGATCTCCTGCCTCATCATCGGGAGCTGAAATAATAAGTGGCGTACGCGCTTCATCAATCAAAATCGAGTCAACCTCGTCCACAATGGCAAAATAATGGTTGCGTTGGCGAATTTCATCTTTTGAGAGTGCAAGATTATCGCGCAGCCAATCAAAACCAAATTCGTTATTGGTGCCATACGTAATATCCGCCCGATACGCTTCCTGGCGCGTTGCGGGGCGCAAAAATTCCTGCACTACATGAAAACTTCCCGTCTCATCGCGCTCTCTGTCTTCTTTTGATTCTTCTTTGAAATGGGGATCATACAAAAAAGAAGTGTCGTGGTTGATACACCCAACCGTGAGCCCCAAGAAATGATAAATCTCCCCCATCCACACCGCATCGCGCCGCGCCAAGTAATCATTGACGGTTATCACGTGCACGCCACGATTCATAAGGGCGTTGAGTGCAACAGGCAAGGTTGCGGTAAGCGTCTTTCCTTCTCCGGTGCGCATCTCGGTGATCATGCCGCGACCCAGCGCCATGCCGCCCATGAGCTGCACGTCAAAATGCCGCTTGCCGCTCGTTCGTTTTGACGCCTCGCGCACCATGGCAAATACCCGCGGCAAAATATCTTCGGGCGAAATCTCATTTTGGGCAAGCTTTGATTTGTAGTTTTTTATTTCTTCGCGAATTTCGTCCTGGGATTTTTTTTCATACTCGCGCTCAAGCACATTGATATCTTCAACAGTACTCGAAAAATCCCGCAACAAGCGCGAACTTCCGTCCCCAAACAGTGAATTTAAGAGTGACATAGGAGGTTATTATAGCGGAAAAAGACCTATCTGAAAAGAAAAAGCCAGCCCGGTAAAAGCTGGCTAATGAATCGATCGGCCGATGTCTGCTCGAAACTGTACGCCCGGAAAATCAATTCGACCTACCGCACAATACGCGCGCTCATGCGCCTCTGAAAGAGTCTCTCCCGTAGCCGTAACGGAAAGAACGCGACCCGTGCCGTTTACAAGCTCGCCTATCTCGGTCAAACGAGTAGCGCCGTGGAATACTTCGACCCCAGGGATTTCTCTGGCCTCTTCGATACCAGTGATCAAACCGGAAAATGGAGGATGGAGAGCATACCCGTAGTTTCGTGATGCAAGCACCACGCATACGGCATATCCCAGCTTCCATCGAAGGTCAATCTCGCCGAGTGTTCCGTTGATAGTACTCTCAACAAGATCCAAAAGATCGGTTTCAAGTAACCTCATGTAAACTTGCGCCTCGGGATCACCGAATCGTGCATTGAACTCAAGAACCGAAATACCCTTGGCGGTCTGGATAAGTCCCGGGTACAAAAGTCCTTGAAACGGGCTGCCTCGATAGGCCAGACCGGCAAGAACTTTCTTTACGATGTTGTCACAAATGGGATCAAGCATCACTCCCTCGAGAGGAGCATACGCGCCCATGCCGCCCGTGTTCGGGCTTGTTGGATCAGGCGTAAGCCGCTTGTGGTCTCGCGACGCGGGAAAAAGAAGTGAAGTTTTTCCATCTGCAAGAGCATGCATTGAGATCTCTTGCCCCTCTACGTACTCTTCGATCACCACCTCTTTGCTCATCTGTAGCAAGCGAGCTATATCGAACTCAAGGCATGTATTTTCAACTTCTTGTCCGGTCTTGCAAATAAACACTCCCTTACCTTCAGCAAGACCGGGCGCCTTGATGACGATAGGCGGTCCACCCAACCCTTCTACTCCACGCTTGATCGAATCGCCATCTCTTTTCACTATCATGAAACGCGGAGTGGAAATTCCCTCTTGCTGCATAATCTTTTTCGCAAAAGGTTTTGACCACTCGATTTGTGCAGCAGCCATTGTCGGGCCAAAAATAGGAAGATTACGCCCCCTAAAAAGGTCCGCGATGCCATCGGCAAGCGGAGCCTCGGGGCCAACAATTGTGATTGCCGAATCGCGCTCGGCAATTTCCTGCATCTGGGTAAACCAGCGTTCCCCGGACATGCGAGGGATATTCTCCCCCAACTCCTTGGTACCGGCATTGCCCGGAGAGCACCACAGTTTTCCAATACGCGGCGACTGGGCAAGCTTCCACGCAAGGGCGTGCTCGCGAGCACCCCCACCTATAATAAGAACATTTGTGCCCACAAGAGCACCTCCTTTCAGCGGCAGTGTACCACGCTACCTTTCTTTTCGCATCATACCCTTGGCCTTGCGGGCGCCGCGGATGTTGCTTGTTTGGTTTTTTTCTTTAAATTTCTTGATTTCGCGAAGCAATTCTTCTTCCACAAGATCAATTACCTCGTGCGCATCCTCGCCTTCGTGCGAGGCGCGCAGCATGACCCCGCCGAGCGATAGATTGGCCTCGGCATACCACACACTTCCCTTTCGATGGCGGTTCGTAACACGTCCAACCTCGAGCTCGAGAATTACCGCCTCGCCATCGTCTCGTTTGCCTAAATATTTTTTAGCAGACTTGGTTATTTTTTCATCAATATAGGTACGGAGCGGGGCTGTCAGATCAGTATTTTTTCCCTTAAGGATCGTGCGCATTTTACTCAAACCCAATATATTGGATTTCTTCTTCCAGAAATAAATTAAATTTTCGATGAATATATTCTTTGATCATACTAATCATTATAACAACTTCTTCGGCGGTTGCGCCACCTTTATTGATAAGATAATTTCCGTGTTTTTTTGAAATCTCGATTTTTCCGATTTCTCTGCCTTTGAGTCCGAGGTGATCAACCAAAAAACCTACCGGTACGGTTTTGCGATCTTTAAATTGAGTGAGCTCAGGCATAATCCACAACAGGCGATTTTTATCTTTTTCGTTGCTCGGCCATGGAGTATTTTTAAAAACACATCCTGCGGATGACGCCCCAATATCCTGCGATCCGCTTCGGTCTGCCGTGTAAGAACGAACAAGTTTTTGACTCACTTCAGGATCGCCTTCTTTGAGCGCAAATGTTCCTGACACAACCACCAAATGCGGTGAATGCTTGAAAATACTGTCTCTATATCCAAAACGACAAAATGTGTTATCTTTGTCACTTATTTCACCCGAACGGGCATCAAAAACCCGCACGGACGATAACACGTCCTTGAACTCGCCTCCAAAACACCCCGCGTTGCCCCGAATTGAGCCGCCTACCGAGCCCGGCACCCCTATCGCCCACTCAAGCCCAGAAAGCTTTTCATCAAGCATACGGCGCACCAAAAGCGCATTGGGAACACCTGCATCCGCGGTGAGACTCGTGCCATCCCGCTTCATGCCGCGCATCATCATCTTGATCACAAGACCATTGTATCCCTCATCACTCACGAGGATATTGGAGAGTGAGCCCAATACTACAAAGGGAATATTTTTTTCTCGTGCAAACGCGACGGCGCTCTTGAGATCTTCTTCGTTCGTAACTTCAGCAAAAAAACGAGCAGGACCGCCGATTTTAAAATAAGTAAAAGGTTTTAAATCAATATTTTCTTTTATCTGCATACATTCCGAACAGAGAGGGCCGCTCGAGGGTTAAACTCCACATGTATGTCCTTATGTGAGTGCCAGCCCGCACGGCCCTCTCTATCAAGAACGCAGAAAGCTCGTACTTGTACTATACCGTTGGAAAAGCCGTGCAGCAATACAAAACCCCCGCAAGCGGGGGTTTTGTACGGACATATCAGAGTGAGCGCAAAAGCGCCCAACACTCACATAAGGGGGAGTATAGGAGATCCAAGGATATTTGTCAAGCGGTGCTAAAATACGTATACTACCGTCGTATGTCGCGTGGAGCGTATCGTGCCTTTATCCTCCTTGTGGGCGACGTCCTTCTTCTTTGGGCGGGTCTTCTTGCCGCACTTTTTGTGCGTTATGGTAGTGATCAGTTCAGTCGCGAGTTGCCCATTCACATTTTTCCGTTTTCAATTGTTTTTGCGCTCTGGATTGTCCTTTTTTATATTTCGGGGCTCTATGAAATACGCACCACGAGTGATTATCAGCGGACGCTCAAAATCGCCGCCTCTTCAATGCTTGCAGGCGGCATTATTGCCATGGCGCTTTTTTACTTTGTAGATGCCTTCACAATCACCCCGAAGACCAATCTCATAATGACGGTTGGGTTTACTACAGTATTTATTATCGCGTGGCGCTCGTTTTTTGCTTCAGCCAGCAAGCATACCTCGAAAATACGCATTGCGCTCCTTGGCTCGTCTCCTGACATTGAAGAGCTTGCTTCCACCATTGAAGCATACCCCCAGCTTGGGTATGCCATTGCAGCACGACTCCCCACCATTGATGAAAAGATACTTGGCCTTATTACTGAGCGGAACGTTGATATTGTGGTTGCACCAAAAGAAGTCCAATCAAATAATGTACTTGTGCAAACATTATACGAAGCGCTCCACCGCCGCATTCGCCTCATTGACGCATCTATTTTCTACGAGCAAATTCTGGGGAAGATACCCGTCTCGCTCATTTCAAAGGTGTGGTTTTTGGAAAATCTTGCAGAAACAGAACAAGCATTCTTTGAAGCATTCAAGCGCGTATTTGATGTGATCCTTGCAGCTTTGCTTGGTATTTTGATGGTCGTCCTTTTTATGCCGACTGCACTTGCGATCAAGCTCAATTCCCCCGGGCCGATTTTCATCAAACAAAAACGGGTTGGTAGATACGGAAAAAACTTC
>Ga0194121_10002040_pt1 | contig 32871 bp, 27 predicted proteins | sample TA2MahCa50mmetaG_FD_148609 | JGI IMG/M metagenome (GOLD analysis project Ga0194121, IMG submission 148609) | Freshwater microbial communities from Lake Tanganyika, Tanzania - TA2015020 Mahale Deep Cast 50m | ecosystem: Environmental > Aquatic > Freshwater > Lake | place: Tanzania: Lake...
GGTCCGGCGATGCCGGTCACGGCCACGCTGAGCAGCGCCCGCGAGCGGGCAATGGCGCCCGCCGCCATGGCGCGAGCCACCGGCTCGCTGACCGCACCGTGCTCGGCCAACACGGCCGCCGGCACGCCCAGCATTTCCTGCTTGGCCTGGTTCGAATAGGTCACGAAACCGCGGTCGAGCACGTCCGATGAGCCCGCGACCTCGGTCAGGCAGGCGGCGATCAGGCCGCCGGTGCAGGATTCGGCAGTGGCCAGCATGGCGCCCCGCTCGCGGCAGAGCTGCAACAGGGCCGCTGCCTCGCGCACCAGCTCGTCCGGCAACAAGCCGCTCATGCCGGCAGCCGAACCGTAGCGGTCGCCTGCGCGGCAATGCCTTCGCCGCGTCCCAGGAAGCCGAGCTTCTCGGTGGTGGTGGCCTTGACACTGACCCGCTCCGGCGGCAGGGCCAACAGCTCGGCGAGGCGCGCGACCATGGCGGCGCGGTGCGGCGCGATGCGCGGCGTCTCGCACACCAGCGTCACGTCCACATGCGCGATCATGCCACCCCTGTCGCGCACCAGTTCGGCGGCGTGGCGCACGAACAGCGCGGAATCGGCGCCCCGCCAGCGCGCCTCGCTGGGCGGGAAGTGTTGGCCGATATCGCCCGCGCCGATGGCACCAAGCAGCGCGTCGGTCAGCGCGTGCAAGCCGACATCGGCATCGGAATGGCCGATCACGCCGCGCTCGGCCGGAACCTTCACGCCGCACAGCATGGCGAAGCCACCCGGACCGAAGCGATGCACATCGAAGCCCTGGCCCACCCGTATGTCCGTCAGTCCGGCCAGCAGAAGCCGCTCGGCGCGGCTCAGATCGGCGGCCGTGGTGATCTTGAGGTTGTCCTCGTGCCCTTGCACCGCCACAACGCTGAGCCCGGCGGAGCCCGCGACCGCGGCATCGTCGCTGAAGCCCTTGCCGGCAAGCGCGCGGTGCGCCGCCAGGATGGCGGGGTAGCGAAACCCCTGCGGCGTCTGCGCCCGCCAGGCGCCCTCGCGCGGCAACGCGTCCAGGATGTGGCCTGCCGCGTCCGCCCGCTTCAGGCTGTCGCTCACCGTCAGCGCGGCGACGGCGCCGGCATATTCCGCGAGCGCTCGCAACACCCGGTCAATGGTGCCGAGATCGACCAGCGGCCGCGCCGCGTCATGGATCAGTACCGTCGCCGGGGCAACCGGCGCCAGCGCCTCCAGGCCAAGGCGCACCGATTCCTGCCGGTCCGCACCCCCCGCGACCGCCGGCCGCAGCGACAGACCGGCCGTTGCTTCCGCATAGAGCGCCGCGTCGTCGGGATGCACCACCACCTGCAGCATGCCGATCGCGGGGTGCTTGGCCAATCGTTCGAGGGTATGCCGCAGCACCGGCCGGCCGGCCAGCGAGGCATACTGCTTCGGCCGCTCGCCGCCGAAGCGACTGCCCCGCCCCGCGGCGACCACCAGGGCGGCAGCGGTTTGCTGGGCGGTGAGCAGGTGGTCGGCCGACATCGCCGGCGCAGGCTAGCGCGGTGTCCGATCGGATGGAATCGCGATCAGCGTCCCTCTGATCGGAGCCCGCCGCGCTGCAATCAAGGCTGCAGGGCAGTGGCTTCGGTTCAAACCGAACCTGCTGGTTCGCTTTGAACGGACATTGCCCTGGCGGAGGCCCGCGCCGTGGGGCAGCCGGCTCGTTTCCGCTGTTGCGTCGCAACATGAAGTGCATTATTAAGCCTCGCAAATAGGCACAGATGAAAAATGCACAAGAAATGATCAGTTACTCTCTGACGAGTGTCCGCCTTGGCGCGCGCTAGCGTCGTCCGGCGCGCGGCGCGGGTGGCGATGCCGCTGCCGGCTGAGGCGATCCTGGCGGCGCTGCCATCGCCGGTGCTGCTGGTCGATGCCGAGGACCGGGTGCGGCATGCCAACCCGGCGGCAGAGCCGTTCTTCGCGCTGGCGGCGAACGCGCTCGCCGAGCAACGCTTGAGCGAATTGCTGCCTTTCGGCAGTCCGGTTCTGGCGCTTGTGCAGCAGGTCCGGACCGCCGGTAACGCGGTCTCGGAGTACGAACTCGACCTGGGTACGCCGCGCACCGGGCCGCGCCTGGTCAACGTCACCGTCAGCCCGGTCGCCGACAGCGCCGGCTGGGTGGTCATGCTGCTGCAGGAGACCAGCATCGCCGCCAAGATGAACCGCCAGTTCCTGCATCGTGGCGGCGCCCGCTCGGTCACCGGCATGGCAGCGATCCTGGCGCACGAAGTGAAGAACCCGCTGAGCGGGATCCGCGGCGCGGCGCAACTGCTGGAGCAGGCCGCCGGCGAGGAGGACCGCGCGCTCACGCGCCTGATCTGTGAGGAGACCGACCGCATCTGCGGGCTGGTCGACCACATGGAGATGTTCTCCGACAAGCCGATCGAACGCGGGGCCGTCAACATTCACCAGGTGCTGGAGCGGGTCTGCCGGCTGGCCAGCGCCGGGTTCGCCCACGGTCTGACGCTGGTCCAGCGCTACGATCCCTCGCTGCCCCCGGCCAACGGCAACTTCGACCAGCTGGTGCAGGTGTTCCTCAATCTCGTCAAGAACGCCGCCGAGGCGGCGCCGCGGGTTGGCGGCGAGCTGGTGATCAGCACCGCCTATCGCCATGGCTTGCGGCTGGCGGTGCCCGGCGCGCGCCAGCGCCTGCGCCTGCCGCTCGAAGTCAGCGTGCAGGACAACGGGCCAGGCGTTGCCGAGGCGCTGCGGCCGCATCTGTTCGATCCGTTCGTCACCAGCAAGAGCCAAGGGAGCGGCCTGGGTCTTGCCCTGGTGGCGAAGATCGTCGGCGACCATGCCGGCGTGGTGGAGTTCGAATCGCGGCCGCGACGCACCGTGTTCCGGGTGCTGCTGCCGATCGTCGAGGAGCGCCCGCGATGAGCCGTGGCTCGATCCTGGTGGCGGACGATGACCGCGGCATCAGGACGGTGTTGGATCAGGCGCTGGCCCGCGCCGGCTACGACGTGCGCACCACCAGCAATGCCGCCACGCTCTGGCGTTGGGTGTCGGACGGCGAGGGCGACCTCGTGATCACCGACGTTCTGATGCCGGACGAGAACGGCCTGGATCTGCTGCCGCGCATCAAGCGGCTGCGCCCCGACTTGCCGATTGTGGTGATGAGCGCGCAGTCGACCCTGCTGACGGCGATCAAGGCGGCCGAACGCGGCGCCTTCGAATACCTGCCGAAGCCATTCGACCTGAAGGAGCTTGTCACGGTCGTCGACCGCGCGCTTTCGACCCCGGCGTTTGCCGCCGCCAGCCAGGCTAGGCCACCCGACGGCGACGAGGCGCTGCCGCTGATCGGGCGCTCGCCGGCCATGCAGGATATCTACCGGACCCTGGCTCGGCTGATGCAGACCGACCTGACGGTGATGATCTCCGGCGAGTCGGGCACCGGCAAGGAGCTGGTGGCGCGGGCCCTGCACGACTTCGGCAAGCGCCGCAACGGACCCTTTGTCGCTGTCAACATGGCCGCGATCCCGCGCGACCTGATCGAGAGCGAGTTGTTCGGGCACGAGAAGGGGGCTTTCACCGGCGCCGTGTCGCGCGGCATCGGCCGCTTCGAACAGGCGGAGGGTGGCACCCTGTTCCTCGACGAGATCGGCGATATGCCGCCGGAGGCGCAGACCCGGCTGCTGCGCGTGTTGCAGCAAGGCGAGTATACGAGCGTCGGCGGACGCATGCCGATCCACACCGATGTCCGCATCGTCGCCGCCACCAACAAGGACCTGCGCCAGCTCATTCGGCAGGGCCTGTTCCGCGAGGATCTGTTCTTCCGGCTCAACGTAGTGCCGATCCGCCTGCCGCCGCTGCGCGAGCGGCCGCAGGATATCGCCGACTTGGTGCGCCATTTCCTGGCCAAGGGCGCGCAGCAGGGCCTGCCACCAAAGCGCCTGGAACCAGAGGCGATCGAGCGCCTCAAGCGCTACCGATGGCCGGGCAATGTGCGTGAGTTGGAGAACCTGGTGCGCCGGCTGGCCGCCCTCTATGCGCAAGACAATATCGGCGCCGATATCGTCGACGCCGAGTTGCATACCGGCACGCTGCTGCCGGCGGCCAAAGAGGAGGCAAGCGACAACGACGGCCTGTCCGGGGCGGTCGAGCGGCATCTGCGGCGCTACTTCGCCGCGCATGGCGGCGGCTTGCCGCCCAGCGGTCTTTACGACCGGGTCTTGCGCGAGATCGAGCGGCCGTTGCTGGAGCTCAGCCTGGCCGCCACCCGGGGCAACCAGATTCGCGCTGCCGCCCTGCTCGGTCTCAACCGCAACACGCTGCGCAAGAAGGTGCGGGAGCACGAGATTCCGGTGATGCGCGGCCTCAAGTGATGTAATTTCGTAACAATGTGGTAGTTTGGCAACGGGGTGGATTCCCCGGATAGGCCCTCGCCCATGCTGGATACCGCTGAACGATGGCTGCGCGAGCCGCCCGCCCTGGTGCTGCTTGCCTGGGCAAGGCGTTTCGATCTCGCGCGCAAGCTGACCTATCTGCTGGCCTTGCTAGCGGCGGCGGCGTTGCTTGCCACCTACGCGGTCTGGTCGGGCAGTGGCCCGTCGCGCGCCGACTCGCAGCAGGTCCTGCTGCTGTTGATCGTCGACCTGGTTCTGCTCCTGGCTCTGGGCACGCTGCTGGCGCGGCAACTTGCGCATCTGTGGTCGACGCGCCGCAGCGGCATGGCCGGGGCCCGTCTGCATGCGCGCTTTGTCGGCCTGTTCAGTCTGATCGCCGCCGGGCCAGCCATCGCGACAGCGGTGTTCTCGGCGGTCTTCCTCAGTTTCGGCATCGACGAGTGGTTCAACAGCACGGTCCGGCGGGCGGTCAACGAGTCGCTGGCGGTGGCCGAAGCCTATGTCGAGGAACATCGCAACGCCATGCGCGCCGACATGTTGGCCATGGCGAACGACCTCAATCGCGAGGCGACGCGCCTCCAGGGCAGCCCGGGGCTGATCGCGCGGGTGGTGCAGACCCAGGCCATGCTGCGCTCGTTCCAGGAGGCGACGGTGTTCGAGCGCAGCGGCCGGGTGCTGGCCCGCAGCGCCCTGAGCTGGAGCGCCTCGATCGAGACCATTCCGATCGACGCCATTGAGAAGGCAACGCTGGGCGAACTCGCGATTTTCCGCAACCACGCCGATGACGACGAAGTGCAGGGCTTGATCCGGCTGGATCGCTTCCTCGACGCTTACCTTTATGTCAGCCGGCATGTGGAAGCCAGGGTGATCAACCACGTGCAGTCGGCGCGCGCGGCGGCGGCGGAATATGCCGCGCTGGACCGCGCCCGGACCCGGCTGCAGCTGACCTCCGCGCTGCTGTTCGTCGCCATGGCGCTGCTGCTGCTGCTGCTGTCGGTCTGGCTGGCGCTGGTCTTCGCCAACCGGCTGGTGCGACCGATCGGCGAACTGGTGGCGGCGACCGAGCGGGTGCGGACCGGCAATCTGTCGGTGCGGGTCGAGCCGCCGCGCGGCGAGGACGAAATCGCCACCCTTGGCCTCGCCTTCAATCGGATGACCGAGCAACTCAACAGCCAGCAGAACGCGTTGGTCGAGGCCAACCGCCTGCTGGACGGCCGTCGCCGCTTCACCGAGGCCGTGCTGTCCGGCGTTTCGGCTGGCGTTCTGGGGCTCGATGGCGATGGCCGCATCCATCTGCCGAACCGCTCGGCGGCCGAACTCCTGGGCACCTCGGTCGAAGCCCTGGCCGGGCGACCGATCGGCGACGTGGCACCCGAGATTCTGGGCATCGTGGCGCAAGCGACAGCCGACATGGAGGGGCTGGGCGAGGGGCAAGTGGCGCTTGCCCGCGGCGGCCATCGACGTCAGCTCTTCGTCCGCGTCGCCCAGCAATTGGGCAAAGAAGGACCGCAAGGCCATGTTGTCACGTTCGACGATGTGACGGCCTTGCTGGCGGCGCAACGCGCCGCCGCCTGGGCCGACATCGCCCGGCGCATCGCGCATGAGATCAAGAACCCGCTCACCCCGATCCAGCTTTCAGCCGAGCGCCTGAAGCGCAAATACCTCAAGGACGTGACAAACGACCCTGAGGTGTTCCTGCAATGCACCGATACCATCATCCGCCAAGTGGCCGATATCGGCCGGATGGTGGACGAGTTCTCCGCCTTCGCCCGCATGCCGACCCCGGTCCTGCGCCAGGTCGATCTGGTCGAACTGGCCCGCCAGACGATCTTCCCCATGCGGTTGCAGCATGGCGAGATCGGCTTCGCGTTGCAGTCGCCGCAGACGAGGCTGAACTGGCGTTGCGACCCCCGGCAGTTCAGCCAGGTGTTCACCAACCTGCTGAAGAACGCGGCCGAAGCGATCGAGGGGCGCGCGGCCGACACGGGCGGCGTGTTGCCGGCCGGCCGGGTGGAGCTGCGCCTGCTGCCGGAGGACGACCGTCTGACGATCGAGGTGTTGGACAATGGCCGCGGCTTCCCGCGCGAACTGAAGGACCGCTTGACCGAGCCCTACGTGACCACGCGGACGAAGGGCACCGGACTGGGGTTGGCAATCGTGCGCAAGATCGTCGAGGACCATGGCGGCCGCCTGCTGCTGCGGGACGCGATCGGCGGCGGCGCCTGCGTGCGACTGGAATTCACCGCCAGCACCGTCGACCGACAGGCCGAGGGCGAAGGGACAAGAGTGCTGACCACGGGGCAGGATGCGCATGGCAATTGATGTCTTGATCGTCGACGACGAGGCGGATATCCGCGAATTGATCGCTGCCATCCTCGAGGACGAGGGCTATTCGACCCGGCTGGCCGCGCACGGCGATCAGGCGGTGGTGGAACTGGCCGGCCGCCGGCCGTCGCTGGTCATCCTCGACATCTGGCTGCAAGGCAGCCGCCTCGACGGCCTCGAAGTGCTGGACCACATCAAGCGCGAACATCCCGACGTACCGGTGCTGATGATCTCTGGCCACGGCAATATCGAGACCGCCGTCGCCGCAATCAAACGCGGTGCCTACGACTATCTGGAAAAGCCGTTCAAGACCGACCGGCTGCTGCTGCTGGCACAGCGCGCGTTCGAGGCGGCCCGGTTGCAGCGCGAGAACCAGGAACTGATGGCGCGCGCCGGCGGCGAAATCGAGCTGATCGGCAACAGCACGCTGCTGACGCTGGTCCGCGCGAACGTGGAGCGCGTGGCGCCGACCGGCAGCAGGGTGCTGGTGAGTGGTCCGCCCGGTTCGGGCAAGGAGGTGGTGGCGCGCTTGCTGCACCGCCGCTCGCGCCGCCACCAGGGCCCTTTCGTGGTGTTGAACGCGGCGACCATGGCGCCCGAGAGGGTCGAAAGCGAGCTGTTCGGCGTGGAACCGGACGCCGCCGGCCATGGCCGCAAGGTCGGGGTGTTCGAGCAGGCGCATGGCGGCACGCTGTTCCTCGACGAAGTCGCCGACATGCCGTTGGAGACGCAAGGCAAGATCCTGCGCGTGCTGGTCGACCAAGGGTTCAACCGGCTGGGCGGTTCGCGGCGGATCGAGGTCGACGTGCGGGTGATCAGCTCGACCGCTCGCGACTTGCGCGAACTGATCCAGCACGGCTGCTTCCGGGAGGATCTCTATCATCGCCTCAATGTGGTACCGGTTCGGGTGCCGGCGCTGTCGGACCGGCGCGACGACGTGCCGATGCTGGTCGAGCACCTGATGCGCCGTTCGGCGCTGGCGCTGGGGCTGGCGCCGCGCACGCTGGCGCTCGATGCGCTGGCGGTGCTGCAGGCCCATGATTGGCCGGGCAACGTCCGCGAACTGCGCAATGTGGTGGAGCGGCTATTGATCATGGCGCCGGGCGAGCCGGGCGCGCCGATCACCGCCGCCGCGCTGCCGGCCGGCATCCTGCTGCCCGCGCCGATCTCGCCCAAGGGCGAACGCGGCGAGGAAATCATGACGCTGCCGCTGCGCGAGGCCCGCGAGCTGTTCGAGCGCCAATATCTGCTGACCCAGATCGGCCGGTTCGGCGGCAATGTCTCGCGTACCGCCGAGTTCGTCGGCATGGAGCGGTCGGCGTTGCACCGCAAACTGAAGATGCTGGGCGTGCCTTCGCGGTCCGGCGAACGGCAGGGCTAGGACCGGGGCGCGGAATGAAAGTGATCATCTGCGGCGCTGGCCAGGTTGGCTATGCCATCGCGCGCCAGCTCGCCGCCGAGCAGAACGACGTGACCGTTCTGGAACAGGACCTGGCGCTGGTGCAGCGGATCAACGACACGCTGAACGCGCGCGGGATGCAAGGCTTCGCCTCGCATCCCGATGCCCTGGAACAGGCCGGCGCGGCGGACGCCGACATGCTGATCGCCGTCACCTTCGCCGACGAGGTCAACATGGTCGCCTGCCAGGTGGCGCACTCGCTGTTCAACGTGCCGACCAAGATCGCCCGCGTGCGGCACCAGAGCTACCTGATGCCCGCCTGGCGCGACCTTTATACCCGCAGCCACCTGCCGATCGATGTCATCATTTCACCGGAACTGGAGGTCGGGCGCGCGGTCCTGCGGCGGCTCGAACTGCCGGGCGCGTTCGACAACATCCCCTTCGTCGGCGACAAGGTGCGGGTGGTTGGCGTGACCACGCTGCCCGAGACGCCGATCGTCGGGTCGCCGTTGCGGCACCTGACCGGTCTGTTCCCCGACCTCAGCATCACGGTCCTGGGCATCGGCCGCGGTGAACGGCTGCTGGTGCCCAGCGCTGACGACCAGGTGCTGGCGGGCGACGAGGTCTATTTCGCCGCCGATAGCCAGCATATCAGCCGTGCCCTCTCCTTGATGGGGCACGAGGAGAAGGAGGCCCGCCGGGTCATCGTGGTTGGCGGCGGCAACATCGGCGGCCACATCGCCAGGCAGTTGGAGCAGAAAGGCTCGCCGGTCAGGGCCAAGCTGATCGAGCTGGATCGCGGGCGGGCCGAACGCATGGCCGAGCAATTGGATCGCACCGTAGTCCTGCAAGGCAGCGCCTTGGACCAGGAAGTGCTCAAGGAAGCCAACGTCCAGCAATCCGAGGCCTTCGTCGCCGTCACCAACGACGACGAGGTGAACATCCTCGCGTCGCTGCTGGCCAAGCGTTCTGGCTGCAAGCGGGTCATCGCCCTGGTCAACAACGTTGCCTTCATGCCCCTGGTCACGCCGCTTGGCATCGATGCCGCGGTCAACCCACGTGCCACCACCGTGTCCAGCATCCTGCAGCATGTCCGGCGCGGCAGCATCCGCCGCGTGCATTCCTTGCGCGACGGCGCCGCCGAGGTGATCGAAGCCGAGGCGCTGGAGACTTCCGGCTTCATCGGCAAGCCGTTGCGTGCGGTGCAGCTGCCGCACGGGATCAACGTCGGCGCCATCGTGCGCGAGGACAAGGTGATCATGCCGCGCGCCGACAGCGTCATCGAGGTCGGCGACCGGGTGATCATCTTCGCCCTGGCCGAGCAGGTGCGCAAGGTCGAGAAGTTATTCGCCGTGCGTTTGGAATTCTTCTGAGCCGGCGATGTCGGCCTTCCGCATCACCGGCGCGCTGGGCGTCGCGCTCGTGCTCTTGGCGCTGGCCATGCTGTTGCCGGCCGCCGTCGCAGCCGGCACCGGGCAATCCGCGCTGGCCATCAATTTCCTCATGGCGGCGGGATTGACCGGCTTTGTCGGCGCCGTGGCGGCGCTGGCCGGGCGCGGGTCCAGCCAGCCGTTCGGCGACGGCGAGGGGCTGGTCGTGTTCGTTCTCTTCTGGCTCGTTCCGGCGCCTTTCGCAGCGCTGCCGCTCTACGCCTCTGGCCGCTTGGCCGATCCGCTGCCGGCGCTGTTCAATGCCCTGTCGGCGCTGACCACGACGGGCGCCACCGTGGGTTTCGATCCGGCCCGCGAACCGCTGGCAATCGTGCTCTGGCTATTCATTCTGGGCTGGCTTGGCGGCTTCGCCAGCATTGTGGCGGCGGTGGCACTGCTCACCCGGCTGGACCTGAGCGGACTGCAGATGCTGCATGTCGGCATCCGCCGCGGCGAAGGCGAGAGCCTGGCGCAAAGCCTCGGCGGCATCGCGCGACGGTTGTCCTCGGTCTATAGCGGGCTGACGGCGGTTGGCGCCATCGCGCTGTCCGCCGCCGGGCTGCCAGGCCACCAGGCGGTGCTGGCGGCACTGGGCGCGGTGTCGACCAGCGGACTGCCGTTCCGGCCGGAAGGGACGATGTTCACCATCGGCCCTGCCGCCGAGCTGGCGCTGACATTGTGCATGCTGGCAGGCGCCAGCAATCTGACCATGCTGGCGGCCGTGGCGGCCGGTCGCTGGCGCCCGATGGCGAGCGACCGCGAGCTGCGCTACCTGCTGCTGGCCTGCCTGCTGGTCGCCCTGGCCATCGCGTTTCTGCTGCGCCTTGACGGCGCGGCCGTCCCGCAGGCCGTGCTGGCCGGACTGTTCCTGGCGGTTTCCACCCTATCGTCGACTGGCTATGGGCCGGCATCGGCCGCTGGCGCGCTGGTCGCGGCGCCGGTGCTGCTGATCGGCGTGGTGCTGATCGGCGGCACCGCCGGCTCGGCCAGCGGCGGCTTCAAACTGCTGCGCACCGCCATCCTGTGCAAGCAGGCGAACCGGGAACTGTCGCGCCTGGCCTTTCCCCATGGCGTCATCCCGTTCCATCTCGGCTCGCGGCGGATTTTCGAGCCGACCGTTCGCTCGGTCTGGACGCTGTTCTACGTGATGCTGAGTTGCCTGGTGGCGGGCTCGCTCGCGCTGGCCGCGCTGGGGGTGTCGCCGGTCACCGCGCTGCTGGCCGTGGTGGCATGCCTCAGCAACACCGGACCGATGCTGAGCATGCTGGAGCCGGCTGGGGAGGGCTATGCCGCCTTGCCGCATTCGGGCAAGCTGCTGCTGATGCTGGCCATGGTGCTGGGCAGGGTCGAAATGCTGGCGTTCATCACGGCGCTGAGCCCGGCCTTCTGGCGGCAATAGGACCACCCGCATGAGTCGATGCGCCTATGTCAACGGCCGCTTCCTGCCGCTCGGCGAAGCCAGGGTGGCGGTGGAAGACCGGGGTTATCAGCTTGCCGACGGCGTCTACGAGGTGGTGTTGGCGGTGGGCGGCCGCTTGATCGACTGGCGCCCGCACGCCGAACGGCTCGATCGCTCGCTGGGCGCGCTGCGGATTGCCTGGCCGGTAGCACCGCCGGTGCTCGACCTGCTGGTGCAGGAGACCCTGCGGCACAACCTGGTGCGGGACGGCATCGTCTACCTGCAGGTGACGCGCGGCGTCGCCCGCCGGGAGCACGCCTTTCCGGCCGATGCCCCGCCGGCGCTGGTGATCATGGCGCGCCCCCAAGGCCTGCCCGCGGCCCGGCAGCGCGAAACCGGCATCGCCGTTCTGACCCAGCCCGACCAGCGCTGGCGCCGGCCGGACATCAAGTCGATCGCCCTGCTGGCCAACGTGCTAGCGAAGCAGGCGGCACGCGAGGCCGGCTGCTACGAGAGCTGGTTCGTCAATCCGGCCGGCACGGTGCTCGAGGGGGCCTCGACCAATGCCTGGATCGTCGCCGGCAATGGCGCGTTGGTCACCCACCCGGCGGACCGGCGCATCTTGAACGGGGTGACCCGGCTCCGCGTGCTGCGGTTGGCCCGCGCGGCCGGCCTGGCGGTGGAGGAGCGCCCGTTCAGCTTGGCCGAGGCCAAGGCCGCCCGCGAGGCCTTTCTCACCAGCACCACGGCGGGTGTGCTGCCGATCGTGCGGATCGACCAGGCCAGCGTCGGCAACGGCGCTCCGGGCGCGCTCGCCAGCGAACTGGGGCGGCTCTACGAGCGGTATGTCGAACAATCCGGCGACCAGCCCTTGTAGGGCTTGGCGAGGTTTGCCATCTATCACTGGCGTTGCCAGTCGCGCACGTCGGCGTGCGCGCGCGCACCCAGAGTAGCGATAACAACAACCTATAGACATACTCAGGATCGACTTCATGGCGGAAAAATCCCCCACAGTCCAGAACGTGTTACTGAACTATGTGCGCAAGAACGATACACCGGTCACGGTGTTCCTGATCAATGGCGTGAAATTGCAAGGCTACATCAGCGGGTTCGACAATTTCTGCGTGCTGCTGCGGCGCGACGCGCACGTGCAGTTGGTCTACAAACATGCGATTTCGACCGTGATGCCGGCGAATCCGGTGCAGCTCTACGAAGCGCCGCACGAGAAGGAGGCCGAAGCAACCGCTTGATTGGTTCGAAACTGGCCGGCGACGGGGCGGAGCAGGGCGGCGGCCGGGCGGTCCGCGCGCTGCTGCTGCATCCCTATAGACGCGGTGCCCAGCGCGGCCGCTCGCCGGCCGCCTCGCTGGAGGAGTTGCGCGGACTGGCCGCGGCGATCGAGCTGGACGTGGTGCGCGCCGATTGCGTCTCGCTGCTGGCGCCGCGGCCGGCCACGCTGATCGGCAGTGGCAAAGTGGCCGCGGTCGCCCAGCAAGTGGCGGACGCCCAGGTGGAACTGGCTGTGGTCGACGGCGCGCTGACCCCCGGGCAACAGCGCAATCTGGAAAAAGCCTGGAAATGCAAGGTTATCGACCGCACCGGCCTGATCCTGGAGATCTTCGGCGAGCGGGCGAGAACGCGCGAAGGGCGGCTGCAGGTCGACCTAGCCCGGCTGAGCTACCAGCGCGGCCGGCTGGTGCGGTCGTGGACCCACTTGGAACGCCAGCGTGGCGGCCTGGGTGCGGTCGGCGGACCCGGCGAAACCCAGCTCGAGGCCGACCGGCGCCAGATCGACGAACGCATCCTGCGCCTGAAACGGCAACTGGGCGAGGTGACACGGACCCGCGAATTGCACCGCAAACGCCGCCGCCAGGCGCCCTATCCGCTGGTGGCGCTGGTCGGCTACACCAATGCCGGCAAGTCGACCTTGTTCAATCGGCTGACCGCGGCCGGCGTGGTCGCGGCCGACATGCTGTTCGCCACGCTCGATCCGACCTTGCGGCTGCTGACCTTGCCAAGCGGCCGCCCCATCCTGCTGTCCGACACCGTTGGCTTCATTGCCGACCTGCCGACCCAATTGGTGGCGGCCTTTCGCGCCACGTTGGAGGAGGTTCTGGAGGCCGACCTGCTGTTGCACATACGCGACATCTCGCATCCGGACAGCGAGGCCCAAGGCCAGGATGTACGGCAGGTGTTGCGTGAGCTGGGCATCGATACGGCCGCGGCGGACGGTATCCTCGAGGTTTGCAACAAGCTGGACCTGGCCGACGAGGAGACCAAGACACGGCTGCGCCAGGCAAGCCGCCGCAACGGCGACAGCGTGGCGATCTCAGCCCTCGAAGGCGCCGGCCTGGAGGAATTGCTGGCTGCCATCGACCGGCGTCTGGGGCAGGCCCGCCGGGTGCTGGAATGCGAACTGGCCGCCAGCGACGGCGCGGCGCTGGCCTGGCTCTACCGCAACGGCCAGGTCTTGGAGCGCCAGGACCGCGACGGGCGCGTGCATCTGCGGGTGGGCCTCGATCCGGCCGATCTCGGGCGGGCCCGCAAGCTGCTGGGCCAGGCGGCGTAGGAGCGGCTGAACTAGGCCGACTTGGCGCGCTGCCAGAGCGCCTCCAACTCCTCCAGCGAGCACGCCTCGGGCCGTCGGCCGCCTTCGGCCAACCATGCCTCCATCCGCCGGAAGCGGCTCTCGAACTTGCCGTTGGCCCGGCGCAGGGCCATTTCGGGGTCGATCCGCCAATGCCGCGCCAGGTTGACCATGGCGAACAGCAGATCGCCGAACTCCTCCAGGCGCGTCTCGGCCGAAGCGGCGCGCAGCTCCGCCAGCTCCTCGTCGACCTTGCGCGAGGGTCCCTCGGCGTCGGGCCAATCGAAGCCCACGCGGGCCGCCCGCTGTTGCAGCTTGCGGGCCCGCAGCAATTGACTGAGCCCGGGCGGAATGCCGGACAGGGCGCTCGGTGCTTCGCCCGCCGGGCTCGGCTTGCGCGCGCGTTCGGCCGCTTTCAGCGCTTCCCAGGTTCGTTCGTGGCCCTGGTCTTGGCGGGGCCACTCGCCGGCGAACACGTGCGGATGTCGCGCCACCAGCTTGTCGGCGATGCCCTGGGCGACCGCCGCGAAGTCGAACTGGCCGGCTTCCTCGGCCATGCGCGCGTGGAACACGACCTGCAGCAGCAGGTCGCCCACTTCCTCCCGCAGGCCAGCCATATCGCCGACGGCGATCGCGTCGGCCACCTCGAAGGCTTCCTCGATCGTATAGGGGGCGATGCTGGCGAAGTCCTGCGCCCGGTCCCAGGGGCAGCCCCTCAGCGGGTCACGCAGCCGCGCCATCAGGTCGATCAGGTGGCGAAGAGCGCGGCCGGCGGCGTCGTCCTGCATCGCTCTCCCATAAAGCAGGGGGCCTTGGGCGGCAATGCCGAATTCGGCCCCGGCCGTTGCGGACCTCCGCTACTGCTGCTTGGGCGGCGGCGACCCGCCGTGTTGCGCCGTTCGCGCATCGCCTCGCGGGCGGCGCGGAACTCTTCCTGCGTGACGTAGCCGTCCTTGTCGCCATCCAACTGGAGGAAGCGCTGCTCGGCCGACTTCAGATACTCATCGCGGCCGCCGGGGTCAGGACCGGCCGGTCCCGGACCTTGCGCGACGGCCTGTCCCGCCAGCAGCAACAGCGTCGCGGCGACCGCGGCGCTCGACTCATTCTTCCTGTGCAGCATCATCCACTCCGGTTGGCCCGGCGAGCGGGGGGCATGGTCTGTCGGCTCGCTGAGAAGCAATACGCGTCGGCCGCCGGATCCCTACGCCGACGATAATTCGCATAAGGTATATTATGGAAACTAAGTCCGGTCAGGCGAGGGGAAGCAGCAGCGTCATGCCGTCATAGGCCGGCTCGACTCCGGCCGGAAGGCTGCGCTGCAGGCTCCGATAGTCCATCTCCCAGGTCATGTGCGTGAGGATCGCCCGGCGTGGCTTGACCCGCTCGATCCATTGCAACGTCAGCGCCAAATGGGCATGCGTGGGATGCGGCTGCGGTCGAAGCGCATCGACGATCCAAACCTCGACCCCCTCCAGCACGGCGAAGGCCTCCTCGGGCAGCGCCTTCACGTCGGTCGAATAAGCCAGCGGGCCGAAGCGGAAGCCCAGGCTGTCGATCGGCCCGTGCCGCTGTCGGAACGGCTCGACCGCGATCGCCCCGACCTGGAACGGGCCGTCGATCTGACGGGCTTCGACCACCGGCGGATAGCCGAGTTCGCCCGTGAAGCAATAGTCGAAACGGCGCTTCAGCACCGCCAGCGTGCGCGCATCCCCATAGGCCGGCAAGGGCGCGCCGCGTTGCAATGCGAACGCCCGAAGGTCGTCGATCCCATGGGTATGGTCGGCATGGTCGTGGCTGTAGAGCACCGCGTCCAGGCGGTCGATGCCATGCGCCAGGCACTGTTCGCGCAAGTCGGGCGAACTATCGACAATCAGGCGGGTATCGTCCTCTTCGACCGCGATCGAAACCCGACGTCGACGGTTGCGCGGTTCCACCGGATCGCACGCCCCCCAGTGATTGCCGATGCGCGGCACGCCGCCCGAAGTGCCGCAGCCCAGCACGGTCACCCGCATTTCAGGCGGGCCTCGGGAAGCATTGGAACAACCGGAAAAAATTCTCCGTCGTTCGGGTCTCGAAATCCCGCAATGCAAGCCCGCGCAGACCGGCCAGTGCTGCCGCCGTATGGACGACGAAGGCCGGTTCGCAGCGTTTGCCGCGCATCGGCACGGGCGCGAGATAGGGCGCGTCGGTCTCCACCAGCAGCCGGTCGAGCGGCACGCCGCGGGCGACTTCGCGCACCGCCTCGGCATTCTTGAAGGTCAGGATGCCGGAGAACGAAACGTAAAACCCCAGCTCCAAGGCTGCATCGGCCAACCGTTGGCTGGAACTGAAGCAGTGCAGAACCCCGGCGAGCGGCGCCTTGGCGGCGGCTGCGTGCAGCATGGCGGCGATCTCCGCGTCCGCCTCGCGGGCATGCACGATGAGCGGCAGGCCGCTCGCCTGGGCCGCCTCGATATGCGTCTGGAAAGCGCGGCGCTGCTCCTCGGGCGGGCTGAGGCGGCAGTGGAAATCGAGGCCGGTTTCGCCAATGCCGACGACCTTGGCTTGCCGGGCCAGGGTCAACAGGCGTTCCTGGCTGGCGTCCGGCTCGGCCGCCGCCTCATGCGGATGCACGCCGACGCTGCAGCAGACTTGCGGAAAGGCGGCGGCGATCGCCTGCACCCCGGCGAAGCCGTCCAGCCGGGTGCCGATCGTCAGCATCGCCCCCACGCCCGCGCCGGCCGCCCGCGCCAGCACCGCCGGCAGATCGTCCGCCAGGCCGGGAAAGTCCAGGTGGCAATGGCTGTCGACCAGCATGGCTCAGCCGGCGGCTTGCCCGGCCGGGCTGGCCTTGGCGTCGAACCGCGGAAAGACACCCAGGGGCTTGGGCAATGGCGTGCCCGGCTGCAATCGGCCGGCCGCGCCGTACGCGCGGAAGTCCCGTCCCTCCGCCGGCACGGCCAACTGGTCCAGCATGCGCTGCGCGCCCATCGGCACCACCGGTGCCGCCAGCAGCGCCAGGTTGCGCACTGCCTCCGCCAGAACATAGAGCACGGTGGCCATGCGCAAGGGATCGGTCTTGGCCAATGTCCAGGGCGCTTGGGCGTCGACATAGCGGTTGGCTTCGCCAATCACCCGCCACAGGTCGTTGAGCGCGACATGGATCTCCTGCCGTTCGAAGGAATGCCGCATGGCGCCCAGCAGGCTGTCGAGCATGCCGAGCATGGCTTCATCGGCGTCGCCCAGCACGCCCGGCAGCGGCACCCGGCCGGCGCAGTTGCGCTGCACCAGGGACAGCACACGCTGCGCCAGGTTGCCGAAATCATTCGCCAGGTCGCCGTTCATGCGGTTGACCATGGCACGATGCGAAAAATCCCCATCGTTCCCGAACGGCAAGTCGCGCATCAGGAAATATCGCACTGGATCAGGGCCATAGCGGTCGACCAGCGCGAACGGGTCGATCACGTTCCCGAGCGACTTGGACATTTTCTGGCCTTCGTTGGTCCACCAGCCATGGGCGAACACCCGGGCCGGCGGTTGCAGGCCGGCGGCCATGAGGAAAGCCGGCCAATAGACCGCGTGAAAGCGCACGATGTCCTTGCCCACCATGTGCACGGTGGCGGGCCAGTATCGCCGATAGAGTTCGCTGTCGACATCGGGATAGCCCACGGCGGTGATGTAATTGGTAAGCGCGTCCAGCCAGACATACATGATATGCGCGCTCTCGCCCGGCACCGGCACGCCCCAGCGGAAGCTGGTGCGCGAGATCGACAGATCCTTAAGGCCGCCTCGCACGAAACTGATGACTTCGTTGCGGCGGCTTTCTGGCAGGATGAAGTCGGGATGCTTGGCGTAATGCGCCAGCAGGCGGTCCTGCCAGGCCGACAGGCGGAAGAAGTGGCTCGGCTCCTCGACCCATTCGACTTCGGCCCCGGAGGGTGCCCGGCGCCGACCATCGGGGCCCAGGGTCAGCTCGTCCTCGGCGTAATAGGCTTCGTCGCGCACCGCGTACCAACCGGAATAGCTGCCCCGGTAGATCGCTCCGGCCCGCTCCAGCGCCTGCCAGATGGCCTGGCTGGCGCGGACATGCCGGGGCTCGGTGGTGCGGATGAAATCGTCGTTGCTGATCGCCAGCAGACGGTTCATGGCGCGGAAATTCTCCGAAACCTGGTCGCAGAACTGCTTGGCGGGAATGCCCGCCGCGGCGGCCGACTTCTCCACCTTCTGGCCGTGCTCGTCGGTTCCGGTCAGGAAATGCACGTCCCGGCCATCGGCGCGCATGAAGCGGGCCAACACATCGCAGGCCAAAGTCGTATAAGCGTGGCCGATATGCGGCTTGTCGTTGACGTAGTAAATCGGCGTCGTGATATAAAAGCTTTTGTGGTTGGCCATTTCCCATCCTCGGTTCGGCGGGCGCCCGGCCGCGAGGAGGCTGGCCGGCGGTCAGGCGGTGGCGCCCGCCAGTCGTTGCAGCGCCAGGAAAAAATTGAGTACCACCTGCTTGCGGTCGAGGTTGAGGGCGTCCGCGCGGCTCGCCGATGCGGCGAATTTCTCCCATAGCTCAAGCAGCCGTTCAAGGCCGAGGCCCTGGCCCAGCCGCTCCGCCACGGCCGCCTCGCCCGCCGCCGCCTCGCCGACCGAGCCCCTGCCGGCCAAATGCCGGCAAAGCCTCTGGAACCACAATTCCGCCATGTCGAGCCACAGCCGAAAGACCGCTTCGCCAGCGCTGCGCTGCATGCGCTCCGCCAGGGCGTGGACCCGGACAAGATCCAATGCCGGCAATTTTGCCAGCATGCCGACCAGTTCGGCGAACAGCGCAAGCCCCCCCTCCTCCGCCAGCGCCAAGGCGCGGCCCGGGCTGCCGCCGGCCAGCCGCGCCAGGTCGCGAACCTGCTCGGCCGGCAGCTGCGGGGCCACCTCGCCAAGCGCGCGCACGACATCGTCCTCGGCAAGCGGGCGCAGCGCCAGCTTGCGGCACCGCGAGCGGATCGTCGGCAAGACGCGGCCCGGCCGATCGGTCGTCAACACCAGCAGCGCCCGGCGCGGCGGCTCCTCCAGCAACTTCAGCAAGGCATTCTGGGCGTTCGCGTTCATCCGCTCGGCGCCGTCCAGCAGGGCGACCCGCCAACCGCCTTCGGCCGCGGTCACCGCGAACATCGCGGCCAGACGGCGCACCTCGTCGACCGTGATATCGCCCCGGGCGGACGCGCGCTCGGCATCGATGCCCTCCGGCCCCAGATAGAGCAAGTCGCCATGCGCCAGCGCCGCCACCCGCCGGGCGACGGGGTGTTCGGGCGGCAGCCGCAAGCCGCCGTCCGGCCCGCCGCCGGCGAGAACGAACCGCGCCAGCCGGAAGGCCAGCGTCGCCTTGCCGATTCCGGCCGGACCGTGCAACAGCCACGCATGCGGGAACCGCCCGCCGTCCCAAGCTCGCCGCAATGTCGCCTCGGCCGCGTCCTGGCCCACCAACAGGCTCTGTGCCCGCGCCAGCGGGCGGCTTGGCGAGGATGCGATCCGGCGCGGCAACGGCCGCTGGCTAGGGACCCGCCACGAGATGGCGGGCGGCAGCGTAGGCGCGGCCGAAGAAGCCTTTGCGGGGCACATCCTCGGCCGCCAGCAGCGGCCGCTCGATGGCCGGCATGTCGGGCACGGCGACGACCAGCGTGCCGACGCGCTGGCCCTTGGCGACCGGCGCGGGCAGCGGCCCGCTATAGCGCACCCGGGCCGTGATCTCGTCCCGTTTGGCGCGCGGCACCGTCACGCTCAGCAGCCCCTCCAGCTGCAGCGGCACGTCGGGTTTCTCGCCCAGCCAGACGGCGGCCTGGTCCAGCACGGCGGCCGACTTGAACAATTCGACATTTTCGAACTCGCGAAACGCCCAGGCCATCAAGCGCTCGGTTTCCTGCGCCCGCTGTTTCTCGTCGTTCAGGCCGTTGACCACCAGGATCACGCGCCGACCCTGCTGCTTGGCGGCAGCCGTCAGGCCATAGCCCGAGGTGTCGGTGTGCCCGGTCTTCAGACCGTCGGCGCCAAGATTCTTGTCCAGCAACGGATTGCGGTTTCGCTGTTTGATGTTGTTATAGGTGAAATTGATTTCGCTGTAATAGCGGTAATAATCCGGAAAATCCTCGATGATCCTCCGGGCTAACTGGGCCAGGTCGCGCGCCGTTACCAGCATGCGCGGGTCCGGCCAGCCGCTGGAATTGGTGAAGACGCTGCCTTTCAGACCGATTTCCTTCCCCCTTTCGGTCATCAGCTTGGCGAACGCTTCCTCGCTGCCGGCGATCGCCTCGGCGAACACCACGCAGGCATCGTTGCCCGACTGCACGACCACGCCGCGCACCAAGTCCTCGACCTTCACGCGGGCGCCGACTTGCACGAACATCTTCGAGCCGCCCATCCGCCAAGCGCGCTCGCTGACCGGAAGCTCGTCGCCCAGCCGCATGCGGTCCTGCTTCAGGTGCTCGAACACCAGATACATGGTCATCAACTTGGCCATCGACGCGGGCGGCATCGGCTCGGTCGAGCGCTTGTCGAGCAGCACCGTGTCGTTGGCCAAGTCGATGATGTAGGCCTGCTTGGCCGCCGTCTCGATGCTGGGCAGGCCGGCCGCTCGGGCGTGTCCGGCCGCGCCCAGGGCCGCCGCCAGCATGAGCGCCCGGCTACTGCTCGACCACGATATGCGCATCCGCGATCCCGTTGGCGATGACCTTCTGCAAAGCTTCGTCCGCCTCGGCCACGTCGTTCAGCGGTCCCAAGCGCACGCGATAATAGGGCTGGCCGTCGATGCGGACGTTCACCACGCGGGCCGGCGCGACGGCGAACAGCCGGGCCGCCAGGCGTCCGGCGTTATCGGGCTTGGTGAAGGCGCCCGCCTGCACGTAGAGCTGGGTCCGGGCGATCGGCAGGGTGCGCACCGCGTCGCGCGCGGCCGGCTCGACCAGGGCCCGGCTGGCGCCGGCGCTGGACCGGGCGCCGATGGCCGCGACCGGCCGAGGCCGCGCCTCTTGCGCGCCCGGCGGCGGCGCCAGCGAGGTTGCCACCACCTCGCCTTTCGGCTGCGCCGGCAGACCAGCCACCTCCAGCTGCGGCGTCTTGGCGGCGACCGCGACGCCCTCGTCATCGGGTCCGCCATCCTCGAGTTCGACGCGCACTCGCGCCGTGCCCTTGTCATGGAAGCCCAGCAACTGCGCGCCGCGCCGCGACACGTCGATGATGCGGCCATTGACGAACGGCCCGCGGTCGTTCACCCGCAGCACGATCTGCCGTCCGTTCTCCAGGTTGGTTACGCGAACGTTGCTCGGCAGCGGCAGCGTCTGGTGCGCCGCGGTCAGCTCGTTCATGTCGTATTTCTCGCCCAACGCCGTATCGCGGCCGTGAAACGGATCGCCGTACCAGGAGGCGATGCCGGTCTCGTTGTAATTGGGCTGCACCCGCGGGTAGTACCAGACGCCGGCAACCTGGTAGGGCTGGCCGACCTTGTAGGCCGACCGCTTCTTCACCGGCTCCGGCTCCTCGGTCAGGCGTTTCGCCGCATGGATCGCCAGCCGCGATTCGGCGCAGGCCGCCAACAGCAACGGGACCAGCAGCAAGCCAACCAGCCTCAATCGTCGATCGCGCATCTTGTGTTCAGCTTGTCGTCCGAACCCCAGGGGTCGAGTTTATCCAGGGATTCGCCGTTCGGCAATCGCGCCGGGCGAACCGACCGGGCCGATCCATTAGCGACCGGCGGCGATGGCATCCGCCAGCAGGCCGACCGACAAGGCGAAGTAGTTGGAGCGGTTCCAACGCATCAGGCTTTGGAAGTTCTGCGTCACCAGGTAGGCCGGATTCTGCGCCCCGCGCTCGGGCAGGACCAGCGTCAGCAGCAGCGGGTCGGGCGGCGGCCGGCCGGTGGCCAAGCGCACCCCTTCGTCCTGCCAGACCAGCCACGGCCGGGTCGCTGACCGGTCGGCCAGATAGGGGCTTGGCAGCACCACTTCAACTCCCCAGTCAAGTTCGTGCGCCCAGCCGACCCGGGCCAGGTAGTTGGCGATGGAGGCCAGCGCGTCGCCCCGGTTCTGCCAGATGTCGCGCCGCCCGTCGCCATCATGGTCAACCGCGTAGCTGAGGAAGCTGGACGGCATGAACTGGTTCTGGCCCATGGCGCCCGCCCAGGAGCCCAGCATCGCCTTGGGCTGCACATGACCTTCGTCCAGGATGCGCAGCGCGTGCAGCAACTCCTGGCGGAAAAAGCTGGAACGACGGCTATCGTAGGCCAGCGTGGCGAGTGCCGCGATCACCGGATAGCCGCCCGTGATGCGGCCATAATCGGTTTCGACACCCCACAAGGCGACGATGAACTGGCCGGGCACCCGATACTTGCGGGTCAGCTCGCCAAGCAGCAGCCGATTCTCCTCATGCTGCCGCCGGCCATGCTCGATGCGGGCCTGCGATACCACCCGCTCGTAATACTGCTGGAACGTCAGGGTGGTTTCCGGCTGCTTGCGGTCGAGTTCGAGGACTCGCGGTATCGGTGCCAGCCCGGCAAGGGCGACTTCCAGGGTCTGCGGGCGCACGCCGCGCTGCGCCGCCTCGCGCCGGACCCCGTGCAGCCAATCCGCGAAACTCTGTTGCGTCGCCCCGGCCGACCAAGGCAGCAGGGTCGCCCAGAGCAGGGGCAACAGCAAGGCGAGGTGTCGGCCAACGGTCGGCATCGCTGCTTTTCTGCCACGGCTGGCGCGGCATGGCAACATTTCATGAACCGCCGCCGCAAGCCTCAATTGCGCAAGGGCGGCAATGGCAGGGGCGAGGCCGGGTCGGGGGCGGTGATCTGGGCGCGAATGCTGGCCAGCGGGGCGGAATCGTCGAAGCTGGCGCGGCCGCGTTCATCGAACCGCACGCCGAGCTGGCGCCACAGGTCGGGCAGGTCGACCGGCGTCGCGTCATAGACGTGCCGCTCGGCGAGGCGGGCCAGCACGTCGCGTCCGACCGCCGCGTCGCAAGCCGCGATGGCGCGCGCGGTGTCCCAGCGCACGCTGGCCACGCCGCCGGCCGCGATCAGGCCGCGCAGGCAGTGTTCCAGGCCGCGCTGGCCGCCGGTCAGCCGTCGAATCTCGATATCCGCGAGCAGCATCATCAAGGCGCCACCCCAATAGACGCCCCGCGCGGACACGTTGGCAAGCCCCTGCCGGGCCACGCCGTCGAGCCCCCGCGGCATGCCGCGCCCGAATTCCTCCCAGACCTCCTCTGGCGACAACCAGCCGGCGCGCGCCCGCAGCACTGGCTCAGAGTAGGTCGCGATTCCCTCCATCAGCCAAAAGGCGTTGCCCAAGAACGGCTGACCCAGATGCAACAGTTCGTGCACCAACACCCAGGCGTCGTAGGCCTGCTCGACGGTCGTGCGCTGCCCAACCTGCAGCATCACCGCGCCGCCCCCGCCGCCGATCACCCGACCGAACACCACGCCCGAGCGACCGGGCACCGGCACGACGACCAGCAATCCCTGCTCGACCGGGAACCCGCGATAGTAGTCGGCGACAATCGCGGCTGAACGGCTAACCCATTGTTCCAGTTCATCCTGCAGCAAGTCGAGGGGGCCGTCCAAGCGGGCCAGGCGCAACGCCGCCGGCGGCCGTCGCTGCCCGGCGGGGCCAAGTGAAACCGGCCCCGGAAGCGTAAGCTCGGCCGTGCGCAGTCGACCGAACGCCACGTAGCCGCCCGACCAAACCGTTTCGTTATCGAGCCAATAGCGCCCGTCCGACCAGACCAGCGCGCTGGCGAACGCCGCGCCTTCCGGCAAGCCGAAGCCAAGGCTCAAGCGGCCGGCGGTCCGCTGCGGTGCCGCCAGCCAGGTGGGCAGGGTCGCCACCACGCTATCGCCCACCCGCTGCGCGACGTCCGGCATGGCCGCCTCGGCGGCCGCCTGGTCGAGTTCGAAGCGGTAGCGGAAGCGCAGGCTCCCGGCCTCGCCGGCAACGATCCACGCGCCCCCGATGGCGCGCACGCGTGTCTCGTCAAGCCCTTCAAAATCCGACACGAACGCCGCCCGGAAGCCGCGCTGGCCGCCGAATGTCAAGGCCTCCTGGCCGGGACAGTCGACGACGATGTCGAGCGCGCTCGCGCGGGCATCCAGCAGCGTCACCTGGTAGTCGCAGAGCGCCGTCGGCTGCGCCAGGGCCGCAACAGTGCCGCCAAGCCCGACCAGCAGAGCCGTCAGCCACTGAGTCAGCCAGCGCATGCCCCCAGGCTAGTTCCTCGGGCGGTGCCGTGGCGACGGGATTGACCGCCCCAAGCATCAAAAGCCCGTGAGGCCACATCCGCGGGCCGCAACCAAGGGTAAACGCTCGACCGCAACGCATGCGATGGTAATCCCGATGCGCATTGTTCGTTCGCTGCTGCTTGGCCTCGCGCTGGCGCTGGGCATACCCGCTTCCGGCCGGGCGGATCCGAGCGGGCTCGCCTGGCAGCCTTTCGCCGACGCCGTGTTCGCGCGCGCCCGGGCGGAAAACCGCTATGTCCTCCTGCACATGGCCGCGGTCTGGTGCCATTGGTGCCATGTCATGGAAGGCACCACCTATCGCGATCCGGCAGTGCGGGACCTGATCGATCGGCGGTTCATCCCGGTGCGGGTCGATCAGGATTCGCGGCCCGATCTGTCGTATCGCTACGAGCGCTGGGGTTGGCCCGCGACCATCATGTTCGATGCCGACGGCAACGAAATCTTCAAGCGCCAAGGCTATCTGCCGCCGGAACTGTTCGCCAAGCTGCTGCAGGCGGTGATCGACGACCCCTCGGCGCTGCCGAGCACCGATCCCGACCTCGACATCCGGCTCGATACCGTGCAATTGAGCGCCGAGCAGCGCGCCGGCCTGGACGCCATCCTGCGCGAAAGCTACGACGCCCAGCATGGCGGCTTCGGCGATATCCACCGCTTCCTACAGCCGGAAGCCGTGGAATGGGCCCTGCTGCGCGGCCGAGACGGCCAACCGCCCTATGCCGAAATGGCCAAGCGAACGCTCGACAATGCACGCAAGCTGATCGACCCGGTCTGGGGCGGCATGTACCAATATTCGGACCGGCTGGACTGGTCGGGGCCGCATTACGAAAAACTGATGAACATTCAGCTGGCCGCCCTGCGGCTTTACGGCTTGCAGCATGCCAGCCAGCCTTCGGCCGAGGCCCTGGCGGCGGCAACCGCGGTCTACCGCTACCTCATGAACCACTTGCGTTCGCCGGAGGGCGCCTTCTACACCAGCCAGGACGCCGACGTGGACGCCCGTCTGACCGGCCAGACGTTCTATGCTTTGCCCGCCGAGGGCCGCGCCAGGGTCGCCGCCCCGGCCATCGATCGGAACCGCTACGCGCGGGAGAATGGTTGGGCGATCATGGGCTTGACGGCCTATTACGATGCCACGGGCGAGACCGAGGCCAGGGCCGCGGCGGTCGGCGCGGCGGATTGGGTGCTGGCGCACCGGCGCACGCCCGGCGGCGGCTTTGGCCACGGCTCGGCGGCCGACGCGGATGCCTACCTGGCCGACAACATCGCCATGGCGGAAGCTTTCCTGGCCTTGCACCGGTCGACCGGCGCGCGCCGCTGGCTCGACTGGGCCGCGCGAACCGCGCGCTATGTCGCCGAGCGGTTCCGCGACGAAGGCGGCGGCTTCCATGCGCAGCGGCCGCCGGCCGACGCCCGCGGCGTCTTGCAGAAGCCGGTAAAGCAACTGGAGGAGAACGTCACGGCCGTGCGCGTCTTCAACCTGCTGTCGCACTATCTGGGAGACCCGCAACTGCTGCGGCTGGCCGAACATGGCATGAGCTATCTCGCGGCATTCGCCGAACTGGAAGGGTTTTTTCCAGGCATCCTGTTGGCCGACCACGAAATCGGCCACCCGCCGGTGCATGTGGCGGTGGTCGGCGGCAAGGACGACCCCAAGGCGGCCGCGCTCTATGCCGCGGCGCGCGCCTATCCTGCCCGCTACTTGCGCATCGAATGGTGGGATCGCCGCGAAGGCCCGCTGCCCAATGCCGACGTGCGCTACCCCGAACTGCCGGAATCCGCGGCCTTCGCCTGCGCCGACAAGCTCTGTTCGCTGCCGGTGTTCGCGGCGGACGAGGTGGCCCAGGCGGTGGCGCGGGTCGACCGCCGGTAGCCCCGATGCGCGGCGCCTTCCTGCAGGATCTGTCCTGGGCGGAGGCGGCCGAATGGCTGAACAGGGGTGCTGTGGTGCTGATGCCGATCGGCGCGCTGGCCAAGCAACACGGCCGGCATCTGCCGTTGTCGACCGACTACCGCGTGGCGCACGCGCTGGCACGCGGCCTGGCGGAGCGGTTGCCGCTGTTGGTCGCGCCGATTGTCGGCTTCGGGTACTACCCGGCATTCACCGCCTATGCTGGCAGCCAGCACCTGCGGGCGGAGACCTTCATTGCCTTGCTCGTCGATCTGATGACCGGCCTGATCCGCCAGGGCGCACTGCGTCTGGCGCTGCTCAACACGGGCGTCTCGACCGAGGCGCCGATTCGCCTGGCCCTGCGACAGGTCTTTGAAGAGACTGGGGTATTGGCCAGGGCCGTGGATCTGCATCAGGTTGGTCTCGGGGCCAGGCGAGAGGTCGTCGCGGAACCGGCCGGCGGGCATGCCGACGAAGCGGAAACCTCGCTGCTGATGGCCATCGCACCCGAGCGGGTGCGGCCGGAGCTGGCGGTCAGCGAGCAGTCGGCGGCCGACCGCGCGGGCGTTTCGCCGTTCTATCGCACCGGGTTGCTGACCCCGGTACCCGGCGCGCCCGGCCAGTTCAGCGCCAGCGGCGCCACCGGCGATCCGCGCCGGGCGAGCGCCGCCAAGGGCGCGGCCATCCTCTCTGCCATGCTGGACGAACTCACTGCCGGCCTCAGGGCCGAGTTTCCTGAGGCCTTTCCCCAGGCCGGCGACTGACGGAGGAGACCATGCGCCTCGCCTTGCTTTGGCTTCTGGCTGGGCTTGCTGCGGCACCGGCGGCGGCTGCCGAGGACGAGCTGAAGAAGCTGGTCGGTCAGCCGCTGATCGAGCTGCTGCGACAGGGCGGCCTGGTCGTCTACGTGCGGCACGGGGCGGCCGAGCGAGGCATCGACGAGGATCCGGTCGGGCTTGGCGCCTGCCCGGCGCAGCGCAGCCTGTCGCCGCTCGGACGGGTCGAGGCCGAGCAATTGGGTGCCGCCTTCGCCCGGTTTGCCCTGCCCGTCGCGCGGGTGCTGGCCAGCCCCTATTGCCGCGCGCTGGAAACCGCGCAACTCGCCTTCGGCCCGGCCGAAATACGGCACGAATTGCGGCTATGGCAGGGCAGGCTGCCGGAGGCCATGCGCGCGGCGCTGCCGACGCAGGCGCGGGCCCTGCTGGCGCAGCCGCCGCCGGCCGGCGGCAATACCGTGGTCGTCGCCCATAATTACAAGGATCTGCTGGGGTTCGACCTGCAGCAAGGTGAGGCGGCCGTGCTCTGGCCGGACGGCAAGGGCGATTTCGCGGTGTTGGCCCGGGTGCTGCCGGCGGAGTGGGCGGCGCATCTGCATGGCGGGCCGGAATTCCTGCTGGCGAGCTTCGCGCTGCCGGCGGATGCCAAGCCGGACCTGTTCGCGGGCGATGGCCAGGGCGGGCTCTGGCTTGCCCGGCGTGGCGAGGCCCGGCTTTGGCACCTGGCCGGGCGCACCGGCGGCTGGCGCGCGCTGGACCTGGCCGCCGACAGCCACGTCGCAGCGTTGGCCAGTGCGCGGGACGGCACATTATGGTTGCTCGATTCTGGCGAGCGGCAACTGACAAGTGTCGCCCTCGCCGACCTGACGGTTCGGCGCATCGCGCTGCCTGGTGGCGGCCAGCCAGGCGCGTTGACCGTGGACCGCGAGGGGCAGCTTTGGCTGGTGCGGGGCAACGCCTTGATCCGCATGGATCCCGCCAGCGCCTGGCTCGAAACGGTGGCGGAACTCCCGCTGGCCGGCGGCAATCAGCTGGTCGCTTGGCAGGGTGGCCTGCTCGGCCTCTCCCCGCTAGGCCTGTGGCGCCTGCACGGTCGCACGATCGACGTGTTGCCGGGGCCGCCGGTCGCCGCGATGCGGCCAGCCGATGACGGCGGCGCCTATATCCTGGCGCGGGACGGCGAGCTGAGACACATGGCCGCGGATGGTGCGTTGCGTCGGTTGGCCGCGCCAGCGGCCGGGGCCAGCCAACTCGCGGTCGACGCGTCCGGCCGGCTGTGGCTGGCGGGCGAGCACGGTCTTGGGCGGCTGGACGATGCGCGGGGCGATGCTCGGCCGTTCGACCTCGGCCGCCTTGCCGGCTCGATTGCCGGCCTGGTGGGCGACCCCGACGGCGGGCTCTGGCTGTTGCAGCCCTCCGCCGGGCGGATCGTGCGCCTGCTGCCGCCGGTTCCCTAGCCCGTCGAGAGCGGCGCCGCGTGCTCCAGGCGGGCGATCAGCCCCTGCTCCAGCCACAGGCGGATCAGGCCGACGGCTCGCGCGATCGCCGCGGTTTCACCGGCCGACGACAGCAAGAGCTGGCAAAGATCGCCGAATTCGGCGCCCTCACCGGCTGCCCGCAGCAGCACCGCCTCGTCCGGGTCGAGCACGCGGAACTCGACCTCCCAATGCGGGCGCCACACCGCGACAAGCACCGGCTCGGGCAGGCGGCGAGGTCTTGCCATCGCCTCAGCCGCGGCCCGCACCAAGGGGGCCACGTCCCATCGCGTCGCCACCAGCCGCAACGACGGCAGGAATTCCAGCCGCAGGTTGAGCCAGGCGGCTTGCGGCAGGCTGCCCGCGTCGGCGGGAGTGGCCGGGACAACGTCGGCCGCGTCGAACGCCTCGCCAACCGCCCAGATCAGGGCCGCCAACTCGGCCAATTCCGGGCGTTCGCACCAGCCCTGGGCGCTTGCCAGAAAGCCGGCCAGGTGCCGGCCAAACCACCGGGCGTTGAAGCAATCGGAAGGATGCTGGGCCAGATAGGCAAGCGCCAGCCGCTCGAACTCGGCCTCGCCCAACAACGACCTCAGTTGCGGATAATCGTTGGCCAGAACCTCGGCCAGGCGGGCGCCATAGGCATGCGCGTAGACCCCCAAGCGGAGATCGGCCGGTGCGCCGCCTTCGGCCACCAAGTCGAGCATGCGGTTCGGTCGCCGCAGCACGTAGGCGGTGAACTGGCGTTGCAGATCGGCCAAGCGCATCAGGCGGCGCGGTTCCGCACCGCCGAGGCCGCCACCCCCCGCACCCTGTCCAGCTCGTCGAGCAACTCCTGCAGGGGGGGGATGTTGTCGTCGCGCTCGATCATCGTCGAAATCGGCCCGAACCGCCGCACCGCCTCGCCATAGAGTTCGAACACCGGGTCGATGATCAGCTGGTCGTGCGTATCGATGATGTGGGACTGATAATTGCGATGCCCAGCCAGGTGGAACTGCTGGATGCGCGCCGCCGGCACGCCGTCGAGGTAGTCGAGCGCATTGAAGTCATGATTGAAAGCGCTGACGTAAATGTTGTTGATATCAAGCAAAATCAGACAATCCGCTTGCTCCGCGACGGCGCCGAGGAACTGCCATTCCGGCATTTCCGCTTGGGCATAGGCCACATAGCTGGACACGTTCTCCAGCAGCAGCCGGCGGCCCAGCCGGTCCTGCACCCGCCGGACCCGCTCGGCAACGTGGCGGACCGCCTCCTCGGTGGCCGGCAGCGGCATCAGGTCGTGCAGATTTACCCCGCCATACCCGGTCCAACAGAGGTGATCGGAAATCCATTTTGGTTCAATGATATCTGAAAGTTTCTTCAGTTCATTCAGGTAGTTCTCGTCGAGCGGATCGCTGGCTCCGATCGACAGCGACACGCCATGCATCACCATCGGATAGTCGGCCCGGATGCACAGCAGATTGGCCAGCGGGGGGCCGCCGCCCACCATGTAATTCTCGCTCAGGATCTCGAACCAATCGAGCCGGGGCCGCCGTTCAAGAATCGCGGCATAGTGGTCGCTGCGCAGGCCCAGGCCAAACCCCAAGGGTGCCGCGGTCAGACTGGTCATTTCGGTTGACGACTAGTCCCAATGCGAACGGGCGCCGCCGGTCCAAGGCCACGGCGCCCGCCTTCAACCGTGAAGCGATCGCAAGCCCGTGGTTCAGCCGGCCTTGCCACCAGCCTTGGTGCAATCGGCGGCGTCCTTCGCCTCGATCCAGCCCTTGCCCTTGCAGGAATTCATGCCCTTGCACGCGCTCGAGGCGGTCTTGCAGGCGCTCTTGCCCTTGCAGGCGTTGGCGCCGGTGCACTTCACGCCAGCGGCCTCGGCCGGGGCCGAAACAACCGCGATCGTGCCGGCGGCGAACAGCGCTGCGGCGGCGGCGGCCAGAACGGCGCCGGACTTCTTGGAAGCAATCATTCTTGGTCTCTCCCGAAAGAGTGGATGGTGGGACGTGTAGACAGCGAGGAAGCTAGCGAAGTAATGTTTAATTGCCAAGAAAGCCCGCTGTCATGAAATCTCCTTGCGGCGTCACCCCTGTGCCCGCAACACCAAACGGTGAAGGATCAGAGAATGCGCATGGGCTAGAGAATTGGCCGAATTCTGGGTGGTTGACGCGGCCAGGCCGGGGCGACCGGCCCGCTTGCTCGCGAGCGATCAAAACACTGTGAAAGCCGGCCCGCGGGCAGCCCCAGCCGTTCTTGTGAGCAGGAAAAGCGGCCTGGACCGATTCGCCGGCCTGGATGATCCCTCTCTCCATGCTACCTTGCTGACGCACTCCTTGTTCGGACGACTGGGACGAACCCGATGCGTCGCCGCGCCGCATGCTTGAGCCGAAGCGCATCGGCACTGTCGCTGTTCCTGCTGGGTCTGGCTGCGCTGCTGCTGCTGGCGAATGGCCCGCCGCGGGCGCAGGCGCAAACCGCCAGCAGCGCCGAGGACTTGTTCGTGGTCGATTGCCTGCTGCCGGGGCAGATGCGCCGGCTGGGCACTCGGATGACCTATGTCGGAGCGCGCCGGGCGATCAAGACGACCAACGCGGATTGCGCCATTCGCGGCGGGGAATATGTCGCCTACGACCGCGCCAGCCACGCCAGCGCGCTGCAAGTCTGGCTGCCGCTCGCGGAGGCGGGCGACGCGGCGGCGCAGACCTATGTGGGCGAAATCTACGAGAAAGGGCTGGGCGTTCCACCCCAATTCGACGCAACCGCATTGTGGTATCGGCGTGCCGCGGAGCTCGGCAACAGCAGGGCGCAGGTCAACCTGGGGTCGCTCTACGAACGCGGCCTCGGCATGGCCAAGGACCCGGAGAAGGCGGTTGAGTGGTATCGACGCGCCTCTGGCCTGGAGGCCGGCCACGTGCCCTATGTGCCGGCTTCCGTGGCCCAGAAACTGGAGCAATTGCGCGGCGAACACGACCGGTTGACCCAAGAGCGCGATGCCCTCGGCCGGCAACTTGACGCGGCGCGCCAGCAGCTCGAACGCAGCCAGCGCGAACTCAACCGGCGGCAGAGCGAGCTGGAGCAGGCGCGAAAGGCGGTGAGCGAAACCGAAGCCAAGACCAAGCAGGCCCGGGCCGCGGCCGGCTCCGACCCGGCCAGGCTCGCCGAATTGGAACGGGAGCTGCAAGGCCGGCGGCAGGTGGCCAGCCAACAGGAGACGGAGCTTGGCCGCCTGCGTGCCGAGATCGCCGGTCTGGGCCGCCAGTCGGAGCTGTTGCAGAAGGCCGCGCAGTCCGCCGAGCAGGGCCGCGTGGCGGAACTCGCCCGCTACAAGGCCGAGGCCGAGAACGCGCGCAGCGAGGCCGCCTTGCTCACACAACAGTTGCAGTTGGCCGCACGCACCGCCGCGGAGCAACGTCTTGCGGCGGAGGCCGCGCTAAGGCAGGTCGAAACGGCGCGCGGCGATTTGCAGCGCGAGCGGGCCTCGGCCCAGCGCGACGAAGGCAAGCTGAAGCAGTTGGAAGCCCGCTTGGCCGAGCGCGAAGCCGAGTTGCAGCGCAAGCAAGACGAGGCGGCGGCCCGCGAAGCGGCCCGGCAGGTGCTGGAACGCGAAGTGGCGGAACTGCGGCGCGCGGCCGAGAGCGAGGCCGCCCGGCAGGCCGCGGAGGCGCTGGCGGTGCCACGGATCGAGATCATCGACCCGCCGTTGCCACAAACCCGCGGTGCCGAGGCGCCGCCCGCGCTCAAGGTGCGGGGGCGGGGCGAGCGGGTCATTGTGGGCAGGGTGTCGGCGCCGGGCGGTCTACTGGCGCTGCTGGTCAACGACCGCGAGATCAAGCCCGAGAGCGACGGCCTGTTCCGGGCGAATGTGCCGGTCAGCGCACCGCAGACCGACGTGGCGGTGGTGGCGATCGGCGCCCGTGGCGCTCGCGCCCAAGTTCGCTTCCAGTTGGTGCCCGAGGGCGGCGAGAACCCGGTTACGCAGGCCGGAGCCTCGGCCAAGCCCTTGAAACTGCCGGACGTGAAGTTCGGCAACTTCCGCGCGCTGGTGATCGGCAACAACAAATACGCGAGCCTGGCCGAGCTGGAGACGGCGGAGAACGATGCCCGCGCCGTCGCCGAGCTGCTGGGCGATCGCTATGGGTTCAAGGCGACGCTGCTGCTGAACGCCAGCCGCTACCAGATGCTCTCCGCGCTCAACAAGTTGCGCGAGGAGCTGAGCGAGGATGACAATCTGCTTATCTACTATGCCGGCCACGGCGCGCTCGACCGGGTGAACCAGCGCGGCTTCTGGCTGCCGGTCGATGCCGAGGAAAGCAGCCCGGCCAACTGGATTTCCAACATCCAGATCACCGACATGCTGAACGCCATGGCGGCACGGAAAATCTTCGTGATCGCCGACAGTTGCTACTCAGGCACCCTCACCCGTTCCGCGGTCGCGCAGATCGACGCCAGGATGAGCGAGGAGCAGCGCGGCATATGGATCAAGACCATGGCGGCCAAGCGCAGCCGGGTGGTGCTGAGCTCGGGCGGTATCGCACCGGTGCTGGACGGCGGCGGCGGCAACCATTTGGTGTTTGCCAAGGCGTTCCTGTCAGCGTTGCGCGAGAACGCGGACATCCTGGAGGGTCAAAGGCTTTATCGTGCGGTCGCCACCGGGGTGGCCGGCGCCGCCGCCAGCCTCAGCACCGAGCAATTGCCGCAATTCGCACCCATCAGCTATGCCGGACACGAGGCCGGCGACTTCTTCCTCGTGCCGGGCTGAAGGAGCACGGGCGAAACCGCGTGGCCGCCCGGCGGCAACCCGGCGAACGCGCTTATGGCCAAATTGCCGCTGCGCATTCTCCGTCGCGGTGGCATAGTGGACACCTCGAGAACCTCTGGCGTTGAGGGTCGCGGGTTGATTCTCTGACCTCTGGCGATGGCCGGAGGCGGGGATGGCGGGACAGGCTGGTTTCTTCGACACGGACGAGCGGCTGGCGTGGCTGTC
>Ga0194121_10002043_pt1 | contig 32842 bp, 48 predicted proteins | sample TA2MahCa50mmetaG_FD_148609 | JGI IMG/M metagenome (GOLD analysis project Ga0194121, IMG submission 148609) | Freshwater microbial communities from Lake Tanganyika, Tanzania - TA2015020 Mahale Deep Cast 50m | ecosystem: Environmental > Aquatic > Freshwater > Lake | place: Tanzania: Lake...
TCTCGGTCTGGCTCGACAAGAACTACGACGGCGACATGGTCGACGCGGGCGAGAAGTTGTTCGACGCGGTCTCCGCCAATATCGAGGCGAACTTCAGCGGGGAGGTCTACTGGGGCTTCACCGCCGCAACCGGCGGAATGAACAACCTACAGCAGGTGAGGAATATCACCTACACGACCGTGGCCCGCGTGAACACGCCGCCGACGGTAACTACCGCGCCAACCATCGCGGCTTCAATCATTCGCAATGTCGCTACGACCGCCTCGTTTGTTTTGGCCGACGACGCGACCACGCAGGCGCAGTGGACGTTCACGAAAGCATCCACCAACCAAACCGTAGTTCCGCTCGGTTCAATATCCGTCTCTATGTCCAGCGCTACCGCCGGAACGATAACCCTGACGGCGGCGACGGCGGGCACCTCAAACGTGACGGTGGGCGCCGTCGATGCGGATGGTGCCTCGGTCGCTATGACTCTCGTCGTGACAGCGACTGCCCCCTCGGTTGAAGTGACCAGCCTGCTTGATGACGGCTCGAGCGGAACCTTGCGCTGGGCCATTACCCAGGCCAACGCGACTTCTGGTGGTATTTACGATTCAATCATTTTCGGCGTTCAAGGAACGATAACGCTGACGAGCGACCTTCCTGCCATCACACAAGATTTGGTGATTACGGGGACCGGAATCAGCACCACGGTTATTAACGGCAACGACCTTTACAGAGTCATCACGAACAGCGGAAGTAGGACAATCATCATCGAGGACATGACCCTCAAGCGGGGGAAGAACGCGGCGGGTGGTCTGGTCAACACGAACGGCGGAACCTTCACCGTCGACACGGTAAAATTCAGCGAGCAGACGGGCAACTCCGCCTGGTACCAGTCGAACGCGACCGTCACGACGTTTGAGGACTGCGTGTTCGCCAACAACTACGTCGGCATCGGCTCGGACTACGGCTCCACCCCGTCGTCGCTCAGCATGGCGGACGCCGATTACACGAACCGAATCTACATAAACGACGGTGTTTTCACGGACAACACCACGGGAATCAGCACCGAGAGGTTCGTGAAGATAAGCAACTCGACTTTCACCAACAACACCACCGCCGCCTCGCTGAGGGGCCTGAACAGGCAACAGGTCCTGACCTCGTCCTTCTCGGGCGGAACGCTGGGTCTTTACTTCTATTCGTGGATTCCGACCAGTTGGACGCCCGGCGCGAACAACCAGTACATCTACAGCAACTCGTTCAACGGAATCACCACCGCGGTACAGTTCGCGAATTCGTGGAACAACGGAGCGACCACCTACAACAACGTGAGTGCGAACTCGTTCTCCACCTCGTCGGGCAACACCTTCGGTGCGACGACGCTCAACACGAACAATTTCTCGGGGTCGGGGTACACCTCTACGAATGATGTGATTACGGTTCCCACCACTACCACTACCACTACCACTACCACTACCACTACTACCACTACCACTACTACTACGGTTCCTCAAACCACTACTACCACTGCTGCCCCTACTACTACTGCCACTACTACTACCACTACCACCACTACTACTACCACTACTACCACTACCACTGTCGCTCCCACTACGACAATCGTTCAAACCACTACGACCCAAGCCACCAATCCACCCCAAACAACGGCCCCTTCCGTGCCTCCCGTCGTAGAGCCGACACAACCAGAAGTATCCACGGGAACAACAACAACAATTCCAGAAGAATCCACCACAACGACGCTTCCTGAAAAAACATCACCTGAAACAAAACCAGCGTCCACGACAATTCCAAAAAAAGACGCAACAAGTCCATCAACCACATACCCTGATACTACTAACGTCGTTGATGTTCTTGATAAATTACCGAACAACGCTACCACCGAGGATGTTGCGGAAATAATTGAAGACATCGATTTCGCAAAGGTCGCCGACAAAGACCTTGACGCGGTCATCGATTCCGTGTTCGGGGATTTGACCGACAACGCCGACGTGGCCGAGGTTCTCGAAACGTTTCTCGACGCAAAGTTGACCGACGAGCAACTCGAGGCGGTGCTGGACAAGGCGTTCGAGGACATTTCCGACGCCGAACAAGTTACTGGGGTTCTCGTGTCCCTACTTTCCGCCGACCTCGACGAGGAGAAACTTGAAACGGTTGTTGATGCGGTGTTCAACGAGGACGCGTCCGTGAGCGAGGTGGGTGCGGTGGTCGATGAACTCTTGGATGCCGACCTCTCGGGTGAAGAACTTGCTGTTGTGTTTGATGCCGTTTTCGACGACGACCTTTCAGACTCGGAGACTATCGAGTTGGCACAAGAAATCCTGAAGGGCGAACTAGATTCCGAAGAATTTGGAACGGTCGTTAATGCCATCTTCGACGAGGTGGTGACCGACGAGGTCTTGATTGAAACATTCACCGCCGTTTTGGAGACGGAGCTTGATGCAAAAAAGTTTGAGGCGGTCGTGAACGTCCTCGAATCCGAGGTCATATCCAACGAACAGGTCTCAGAAGTCGTCACGTTGATTATCCAACAGGAAGGTGGAATTGATTCAGGACAGGCGACAGAACTCGCCACGAGCGAGAAGGTATTAACGAGTATTGACGGTCAACAGGCAACAGAAGTATTTGATGCCGTGATTGCGTCTGCAGTGTCGTCAGATGATGGGTTGGCAATTGTTGGCGCCGTACAGGAAGCACCACTAGAAGTCAAGGAAGCATTTGAAGAAGAACTAAATGTATTTGTTGGCGTATTTGATACCTATGTTGCCCTTGGTTCAACGATTGATATTGGCACAAGACGAAGTGTTATTGCGGTAAACTTGGTGGCCAGCACAGTTGCAATTGCTTCTGCTACTGGTGTAATTCCATCGCCTGGCTCAAATTCCAATACTCCCAGCCCAAGACAAGACATTGCGGCAAGGAAAGAGGAAGAAGAGCCAGAAGAGGGCGGCGCAATCGAAGGAGAAGGTCCTGACTGGATTAAATCAATATCTATTTACAAATATGAAGACGGAGTGAAAACGATGGATTGGAAGAAGTTCACCCAAAAATTTATCTATGGTGTAATGGGTTCGGCTTTTACATTGGCAGGCGCCACCGTAATGTACTTCACCCTCTCCGGATTGACTCAACAAATTGCTCTTTGGGGCACACTTATCGCTTTTGCTTGTGCAATGTACCTACATATGAAAGAGCCTGAAGAATAAATGTTGACGGTTTTAGCTCACTATCACCCGATTGCTTCCTTTTTTGTCATTTCAGGCTTGATTTATTGCGCCATTATTTTGATTGGGTTGTCAATAAACAACTAAATTAAACTAAATTTTCTCTCGTAATTTTTATTGTACAATTTACATGTTGTAAATAAATTGTTTTCCTATCTTGAGGGAACTTCAAATGTCAAAAGTTGCATGGGATTACATAGTGCCAATAAAAATGCCCGCTGACCTCAGGGGTATTGAGCCGGGCAAACTTCCAGCCAATCTTCTTCGGCCAATTCCGGGCGGAGGAAAATTGCACTGGCGTTGCGCTGACGCGTGGAATGCGATGGTCGCCAAGGCAAAGGCCGACGGTCTTGAGCTGAAGCCCGTCTCGGCCGGGGATGCCTACCGTTCCTACGATTCACAAAAAGCGGCTTTTTTGAGCAGGTATCAAACAGAGCCGATTGCTGGTGCTTCGACTAAATCGTTTGAGGGAAAAACCTGGTATTTAAAAAAGGGTATGGCGATGTTGGCGACGCCGGGCAAGTCGAACCACAACCTCGGGATTGCCGTAGATGTCCACTCAGCGGGAGAACCAAAGCGTCTTAATTGGCTGATTGCCAATGTAAAAGATTTCGGATTTTCATGGGAAGTGGTACCTTCAGAACCCTGGCATTTACGGCTCGTAACCGGCGATAACCCCACCCCCGCTGTTGTTGCATTCACGGGAAATCAACCTGTTGCCAATACGGAATCTGCACCGATTGTCAATCTAAATGTTGCTTCACCAATCACTGCGCATAAAGATGAAAATAAGGCACTTCAACAGGCCCTAAAGGACAAAGGATTTTATTCAGGAGTTGTCGACGGAAATGTGGGTCCTAAAACCGAAGCAGCAATCAAAGCATTCAAAATTGCAAACGGATTGAATGCGGATTCAATAGCCGGTCCAAAAGTAAAAGAATTGCTGGGTTTAAAATGAGCAAATATGCGCAGGGCGAAGCAACCATCAAAGAGGTCCGTAATGCAGAATTTTTGGCTTCTTTGACCAGCGAACAGCCAAAATCCAAAACTAAATCTAAAAAGAAATCGAAAAAGGAGTAGTTTTGTTATGGACGCGACTTGGGCAGCTATCGTAACCGGAGCGTTTGGGTTATTGATGCTCCTTGTTGAAAAGGGTCGTCGGGAAAATATTCGAGACCACGGTGTCGTACACGAACAACTTCAGGACTTGAAGGCAGACATCGCAGATATTGACGCCGATATAAATGTTGTCGAAAAGAAAATTGATGGTCATCTGAACGACCATTTAAATAATTTTTCCCGGAAAAGAGTGAAAAGTGAAAAATAAAGATTTATGCATCAATGTCCTTCTTAGAATTCTTGCTACTTTCGCCGCATCTGGTCTTGGTGTTATCGGTGCAGGAACAATTGCTGGTGTTCCGGTACTTAAAGCCGTATTCATGGCTGGAATTGCAGGGGTTGCAGTGGTCGTTGAGGGTTTGTCAAGAGCGTTCCTCGAGGACGGCAGGTTGAGCAACGCGGAGATAAACGAGGTTTTCAACAAGGTCGACAAAAAAGCAAAGGCGAAAGCCGATGAGAAGGGTTAGTCTTGGGCTGGCTCTTGCTCTCATCGTTGCTTCTTGCGGGTATGACGGTTCTTATCGCTACTCGTGTCAGGACCCTGCAAACTGGGGAACAAAGGAGTGCGAGCCGCCAATCTGCCAGGTAGACGGTAACTGCACGAAAACACTATTGGGCTTTGACCCGACGGAGACAACAACGCCATGATGAACAAACCCAACAACCGCCCGCGTCTTACGGCTGACGAACTCGACGCGCGACTGAAATTCGTGGTGGGATGCATTCTGGGGGCCGTACTTTTAATTACCACCGTGGGCGTCCTCTACGCGCTGGTCTTCGTGACCCAACCGATAGGCGCGCAGGCGGAGAACGACAAGATGTTCTTCAGCGTGCTGTCCAGCGTCGCCACCTTCATCACGGGGACGCTCGCAGGGATTATGATTTCAACGGGTCGGAACAAGAACGAAGAATCTTTGAATGTTGATTTATTAGAAGAAGAATAATTAAATAATATACGCGCTTCATTTTGTCATGACAGATTTAGTTCATATCAGAATAGGAACTCAGGGGTCAAACTATTACATAACAGCGTGCGGTCTTGACTCACAAGATGTGTACGTAACCAATTATAGCAGTAAACATTTGGTCTCGTGTCAAGAATGTCTTCACGTTTTTGCTAAAAGCGATAAACCAATTTTAATTGAGTAGTTTTTATCATAAATTGCTGTACATATTTGACATTTTGTTGTGCTACCTTTTTGATGTCATCTTTTTGCTTTAAGACGTATATCAATTTGGGAATTTAGCCAAACATGCCAAATCAAAACAGCCAAGCAGTAGAGCAAATTTGGCATAATGACGGTCACGAAATTGCGCTTAAAATTAATCGCGCAGATATGGAAATCGTTTCAGTGTTCTGTCCCCATGAGGGTGAGACAGATTGCAAAAATCGGCTTAATGAATGTGTGGTGTCTGCGTTTATACTTCGCTACGGAATGGATTGCAATGCGGGGGTATGCGATGCTCAAACGCCAATAAAAATTTGCTGGACTGTGGTTGGCGATAAGAATTCACTTGATGAATGCCAAGTTTGGTTCATGCCTTTGACGGACCACGTTTTCTCGGCATGGCTGGAAAGTGCTAAAAATTAAATTTCATCTTCCCAACTGGGGGGCGGTACACGATTATCGGCTTTTCGTCTTTCCATTCTCACTGAGGCCATAGTCCGGCCGTACCAACCAAATATTCTTCTTGTCTCCAAACCAAAATCGGTGATTTGCCATCTATTTGGCAAAACCTGTTCTATGCAATTATTTTCCGTCAAAATTTTGATTTTTCTTTTTGCATCAGACGGGTGATTCAGTTTGCCAGCCAGGACGTACATGATGTCCTCAACGGTAAATGTTTTATCCGCAAATCTTGATTTCATTGCCGCATAACAAAGCACCGAATAAGACGCCGAACCGTACTTAATTTTAGTTTTTGTTAACTCTTTTGTACTTTGAAGAATCCTATTTTTTACGTAACTGTGATAATCCTTTTGGCTCGATTTTTGGGTAGGTTTTATTTTTGTCATGCTTTTTTCATCATATTAGAAAATATCGTTATTTCCAACTTCTGTATTTTCTTCATTCAATCCCCGAATTGCCGCCAAAATATGTTGTATATCTTGTTGTTCTGTGATGAGTTTTTTATTTAATTTATAGACATTTCTGCGATTGACTTTTGTCTTTGTAATTAATCCACCTGCAATTAAATACTTAACTGTTTTATCAATCATTGTTTCGCTGAGGTCAAGGTAAACAGAAATTGCCCTGAGTGTCATTGTTGGGTCTTCAATAATTGCCACAAGAACCCTGCCGGCGGTTGAAAGAATATTTACATCAGAGTCGCGATGATAACGAAAAAGTTTTTGTTTATCTAGCGTTTTTAATATTTCTTCAATTCTTTCGTTTTCTACACCTGCCGACGAAATCGCTTGCTCAAGTGCTTTTTTAATATTTTCCGGTTTTTGATTTTTCATGACATACCAACATCAGTGTAGTTCGATGGTGTACTATCTTGCTGGGCGACATCGGGGGCGACAGTGAAAACCGCAATAAAAAAGGATGTCATACCAAATGAAGAGTAGCAGGTCGAAACGATGCTAAAAGATTCGCTGGAAAATTTGTTGTGTTCTCAAAACTCAGCAAAAGAATGCAAGTTTGGAAAATTACTTAAATCTTTGGATAAAGAAACTGCAACTTTGTTGATTGATGCGATGAAAAGTGAAGCCTCAACCATGGATTTGGTAAGAACCCTGCGTTCTGAGGGGCATTCATTTAGTAGAGAATTTTTAGGCTTGAAAAGAAATTGTTTTAAAGATATAGATTCTGCAAAGTCTTGCTGTATTTCTGAATTAATAGAAACAATTGACAAAAAAGAAAAGAGTAATAAATCATGAGCAAGAGAACTGACAATCTTGGAAGCAAATTGAAAACCATAGCTAATGAATCGGCAAAGCAGGAAGCTAGCAAAAAAACGATAAATGCCATTGCGGAAATGCTAGCGCGAAAAGGCATAGACCCGTCAGAGATAGGTCGAATAAATAAGGTTTCGGTTTACCAACAAGTAACCAAAGACGACGTTGGTGATTTTATGGTTCATGACCTTCAAGCGATTCAATTCAGCCCAAAATGGGAAGAGGGTCCAGAGTGGCCGGTAATTAAACAAGGGCCACAAATACAATTACCAAAGTCAAAGACAAAAGTGACCAGCCCGAAGGGGTGGGAAGAAGCAGTTATTGTCCCTGATATACAAATTGGTTTCTATAAAAAAAACCATGAATCCTCCGAACTGGAGCCTATTCATGACGAGAAAGCGATTTCGGTTGCGATACAACTAATCAAAGACATCAACCCAAAACAGGTTGTAATGGTCGGCGACAATCTTGATTTTACAGAATTTGGCAAATTTTTAACAGCCGCCCCTTTTAAGCAGCTAGTTCAAACGGCAATTGATAGGGCAACCGTGCTTTGTGCTCAGATTCGGGAGGCAGCACCAAACGCCAAAATCTCATGGATTGCTGGCAACCACGAAGCGCGCATGGCCCGCTACATCCAAACAAATGCCGAAGCGGCTTTTGGTATCACAAGAGGCAAACTTTCAGCAGAGCTTCGCGAAAAATGGCCAGTTCTATCGGTGCCCTATCTTTGCCGGATGGACGAATATGGCATTGACTACATTTCTGGCTACCCAGAATCCTATGTAGCCCTAAATGAAAACATCATGATTATCCATGGACATAAAGTTACGTCAAATGGTTCCACCACAACCAAGTATTTGAACGATGCTCACGTTTCGGTGATATACGGACACGTCCATCGGGCCGAATACGCCTACCGAACCAGACTTTCCAAGAATGGTCCAAGAACTGTGATGGCAGCGAGCCCGGGATGTTTGTGCCGAATCGATGGCGCAGTTCCTTCCACCAAGTCTGGCGCAGATGAATTTGGCCGTCCAATGTTGATGGGAGCAGAAAATTGGCAACAAGGCCTAGCGGTAATTCAATACCAGCCACCAGGGGTGGGTAATGAGTGGTTTAACTATGAGCCAATGTGGATATACAACGGCAGAGGGTTTTTCCGAGGAAAGGAATACGCCTCGAAATGAATCAAGACGAAGAATATAGCAATTCAAATCTTGCCGAAGACCTTGAGTTTTTGCGGCAGCATAAATTAATCGAAATCGTCGGGATAAACGACGATGGCGAATGGCTGTATTCATTAACAAAAGAAGCCAAAGAAAAGGTTGAAGCCCATGAAGGCACTGACCTTTGGTGCGTGCTTCATGAATTAATTACAAACATCGAAACGACCAAATCGAACGAAGAGTGACCGATGACAACCATTATTGGGATTCAGGGGGATGGATTCTGTATAGCAGCTTCGGATTCTCGAATTTCTGAGACCGAAGTTGACTCCAATTTGATATCGCAAATTGTCGGTCTACGGGAAAGCAATGGCAAATTGGGAATCAACGGAAAATATGTGCTCGGTGCTGCTGGAGACCTGCGGGCAATAAACATTTTGCACCATGCATTTAAGCCACCAGAACCGGCGCCAAACCTTAAAGGGAAGAAGCTCGACCAATTTGTTACGGTTAAATTTATCGCGGCGCTCCGCGAATGCTTTGAACATAACGGGTATGCCTCGCCGGACAATGACCAGAAAGAACACATCGCAGAACATTCATCCACGGTTTTTATGGCAATAAATGGACAGATTTATATTATCGATGGCGATTATTCATGGATTTCTGACGCTAATGGGCTGTTTGCTGTCGGAACTGGGGCCCAGTACGCTCTCGGAGCAATGTACTCACTTATGCCCAGGGGGAAAATCTCGCTGGGGCACGGACGAAAGATGGTGTTAAAAGCTTTGGCTGCTGCCGCCAAATTTGACCCATACACTGGGGCTCCGTACCACACATTTGTTCAGGGTAAGGAAAAAGAAAAAGGAAAATGAGTCAAGAAAATTTCACAATTTTCCCGTCCCCCTTCGTTAATTTCTTGATGATTGCCGCACTGTGGTTTCTGTTTAATTACAACTAGTCAGGAACTAGGCCCGAAGTCAACGCGCCGCTATTTAAAAACCGCCACGGCTAGCAAAGGCTAGATACACCACTACAGCTAGAACACTCTTGTCTATATAGAGAGAGAAGTATTTGGTTGTAAGTTTCATTGGCACCTCGTTTGTTTCATATGGTGCCGACACTGGCTTTTATCGCATACACATGTGGATATTTAATAAATCTACTTGCCCCCCGAACATATGTTCGTATGAACGATAATTACTTATAGCGAGAAGAAAAGAATCTTTTTGCTGGGGTGAGAATGTGTCAAGCAAAAAGAAAATTGTAAAATCAAAATTACTAAAAAAAAATTCTGTAGTAATTCCAAAAATAGATATACCGAAAAAAGACTGGTTTAAACACGCAGCCTGTAGGGGAAAGACCGAACTAATGTTTCCCAAACAACATAAGGATATTACCTACATCCCACAAGCGAGAGCCATATGTAAAGGGTGTCCCGTTCGAAGTCACTGTTTAGAGTACGCACTGGAGTTCCCGGCTGCCGATATGCACGGGGTTTGGGCAGGGTTGACCAGTCGACAATTAGCAGCAGAACAAAGAAAAAGGAAAATAAAACCGATTAGACCAACACTCGCACAGATGTGGGGAAGCTAAAAAAGCCAAAAAAGCTGGGGGGGTCCGGGGGGTTTTTGATTTTTTTTTATTTTGTAATTACTAAATACATATTTTATGTATGTACTATTTGCGGTACATTATTCTATTCTTAAATTACAGGTCTCACAAAATTTTAGTGAATCTATTTCTATAATTTTTTTTATACAATTTTTTTGTCCGCACGGCTCCAACAGTTTTTCTCCGCGCAGGTATGCAGCTATTTCTTCATGTGTTGTCGGCAATGCGTACTGTGCACTACCCGGAGATGGTATTCCTTTTTCTAAACGAACGAATTCATATACAGCAAATGTGATGAGTTCATTAACTGTTATATTGTTTTTTCTGGCGTAATCTATTATTTGATTTTTTAAATGTCCTTTTACGCGCAGGGACAGTACATGCCAGCGGTTGGGGAAACGAGTCTTTTCGCTTTTACGAGCCATCGCGCTCAACCAACGCCTGAATATAGGCGGTGAGCGTTAGGTCAACAGCAGAAGATTGTTTGATTAATTTTTCTTTAAACTCTTTTGTTACCCGAAGAGTGAGCGTTACTATCGGCTTTTCGGGAATGCTTACTGGTCTTCCTGGGTTCCTTTTCATATACTCAAATTTAGTCGAGTACGAAGGTCCTTGTTGCAACAACCACAAGTAAAATTAGGAATAAACGATTAACAAAAGAAAGTTGGGAATAAGAAATACGGAAAATAATAAAAGCAGAAATTAATAATTGAATTATTTGTGTGTTGTTATAGTTCATTGTTGTTCCTTTGGTGCGTATAGGACTTCATTCATGTCTGTCAATACGGCTTCATATGTACGGCAGAACGCATCCCGGTCGGAGTTGGTGTGCATACCTAACGCTGCTTCCCCCAGGCGCTTTATTGTTTCCGACAGTGGCTGTTGAACCACCTGCTGTTCTATGACACCGGAGTTTACGTTTCTTATGATGGAAAGAAATTTACCCCAAGCAATTAGGGCATCATCGAATTGGGGTATTCCTTTTGCCATATTTATTCCAACACGGCGTATCTCTCCCGGGCGGGGAAGGAACTGGGCAGTGACGGCCAGACGAAGGAATGCCTTCTTGGCTACATCGTATTCCAAATCGTGGAGTAGGTCGTACCATGCAGCATAGAGCGTCTTGAGCTTGTCCTCATCGCCGGGCAGGTTTTGGTTGTACGTGGCGAACGCTTGTTCAACTAACCTTACAAGTTCCGCGCGCGTCATCTTCCACCACCGTCTATCCATTCTTGCCTGGCTGTTTTGCCTGTGGCTTTTTCAAATCTATCTAAAAACATTTCGACGTGCTTGGCATCTATGAAAATATTATGAATATCATTATATTTCTTTTCATTTGGATTTTTGCCCATATGCCAATCTGAGAGCAAACATCCATCGATTGCGTCTTTGCATTTTTGTATACCATAGTGCTTTATTGCCCAGCCAATACGCGCTTCGCGTTTGACGTCCATCACCGCCACCCGTTTGGTATGTTTTTCTTTCCAATAATCAAAAACTATTTTTTTGGCTTCTATAGAAATAGAACCAGCATCCTCCCGCTGGGCGCGGGTATGGGCGTTGGGTCCCCGCTTCTTTTTTTGTTTTTCTTGTGGGAACAGTTCGAGCTCATCACTCACATACTGATTCTATCTGGTTTTCCACCACCGTCAAACATTTTGGATAGATTTAACCAGTTTTGGGGGACGCCGGCCGGTTGACATACAAAAAAAACGAAAAATTGAAAACGAAAAAATGAAAAATTTTCCTCTTACGTAAAGTTAACTTTCGTACTTATAGTTCACGAATTTAACTTTCGTAAAGCGAACATATGTTCGCCCCTCCTTTGGAGGGGGTCTGGGGGAACCTTTGAAATTTTGGCAATTTTTGAATGGGCACGCCGGTGGAACCCCACCCTTTTGGGGGTGGGTTTCGGTCGACGGCAAAGCTTTGTAAATTTCCCAAAATTTTGGTGTTGTTCCTCCGGATGGGTTCCTCTGAAATCCAGCCGGGGGACCAACAAATGGCAATGTAGCAGACTCTTCCACCACCGTCAAGGTACCCCCCCGAACTTATCTACCCCAGGACCAATAAAAAACGACAAAAAAATGAAAAATTTCAAAACTCCCCGCGGCCGGGCGGCGAATGTGGTAAGTTAGCGGGGCTTGCTTTACGCAATGGTTTACCCCCTTTCTACATTGCGTGGAGCGGGTTTGGGGACTCTTCCCCGGGGTTCTTTCCTTTACGGAAGTTCTGCGATTATGGCGAGTAAGCGGTTAGTAGGTGGTCGCTTATTTTCTCCCTCCTTGGGTCGAGAACTTTCTTCCCCGGGGGAGGGTCCTTCTTAGATTTATGTTTCTTTTTGGGGACGGCGTCTGCTTTTAAAAAAGTGCTTCTTTAATATAATTTTGTAAATTTCTGGTTCGGTCTTCTGGAGCTCTTCGAGCAGGGAGTCAAACAGGGGCTCCAACGTACGTTCGGAATCGTAAAAATTTATCTTTTTTGCTTTCGGCACGTAACCGGTCGTTGACGGATGGTCGTTCCAGACATCCCAGCGACCCGGCGTATTCCTGTACGTCGCGGTAATCATCTCGCGAAACCTGGCGTCGATGCCTTCATTGGTGTTATCGATAATAAATGGATTTTTTTCTGGTTCGGCCGGCTGCGGCATGCTGCGGCGGAAGTTAAATTTTCGAATTATGTACTCCAGCGCGCGGCTATCTGCGACCCATAAAATTAAAACAACCAAATGGATGACAAAAATGCTTAAAGTATTCATTATTTATTCTCCTGGTTTTTGTTCTTCAGCAGATTGATTGTGGCGTCATTTGAGCGTCTGACTTGGTTTATAAATGCCTCCCAGATTGGACCATTCTTTGGCTGCTCTATTTCTTTTGTTTTTTTGTCTTCCTCCATCAGCATGTGTTCTTCTGCCTGGCCGTTGACAAAATCCTCGTACAGCTGCTGAGCTTCTGCGAATTCTTCGCTCTCAGGGTCAAGGTCAGAAAAGTCTGGGTTCATGATGTCGTCTCTTTCTATTTGTCGTTTTATTTTTTTATTCGCGGAGCGCTTCCCCAGCTTATAGAAAATTACCGATGATAGCAATCCCATGGGTTATACACCACCGTCAAAGTTTAACAAAGTTAACCCCTCGAGCATTTTTGGGTTACCGACCAATGCCTCTTCGTAGGCCTGCAGCAACTTGCGTCTCCATTTTGATTGTTTCCCGCCATTCATTAAACGAGACAGCAAACGGGTGGACGCCATGTCGGGGATGGTTAAATTTCTCCAATTCAGGGCACAGTCCTTGAAATTTATTGCTTTTAGTTTTTTGCCCAATCTGGCCTCGAGACATCCAATGCATAACATGCCGCCGAAGCATTTCAAACCAGAGCGTCTCCAGCACGCGTCGCTGACCATGTAATACTCTTTTATTTCGAATGTGTCGACACCACAGTCCTGGCATCGAACCATTAAGGCGAGCTCGTCGCTTAAAGCGAGCTCATCGCTTTCCACCACCGTCATGTTTTTCCTTTGTTTAGTAGTTAGTTGTGTCTAGTAATTGGACAGCTGCAGGTCGAACCAGCCTCTTTCCACCATTATTCCTATCGCCGAGTAACCCACAATATCAACATAGGTGTCCTCAATTGTTTCGTTTTGTGGCACACCACCCCTCGTGAGCAGGTTGTTTAATCTGGCAATTTTGTCGTGCGTTCGGACCAGGATGCCATCCCGTCCAAATCTTGCAATATTCTCATGACCGTAGTCGTTTTGTTTACGGCACAGTATCGCCAGGATTTGAACACACAAATTTTTCATTATTTTGGATGTTTCTGGGTCCCCGGCGAACTCTGGGTAGATGTACCCGGATGCAAATTTGTGAAATTTTCCAGATATTTCAGTACCTGGCACCGGTCTGGTTGTTGAAGAAAAAACGGAATTTTTCAATCCCGCCGCGGCGGAAATGGCGCCCAGAATACGCCATTCTTCTGCCCAGTACATATTGTCCGAATTGAGGCACTTGGCATTCATGAACATGCCTTCGAACTGGATTTTTATCAATTCCAACGAATCATCAAAGAACATGCTTTCAGTTGAGTAACGCAATGTATTGTCAACTTTTTCAAAAATTTTGACCATGGCCGCTGCGGCTGCGTCTTCCCACGTACATGGGCCCAAGGGTTCCCTACTTCCAATTGCCGTAATAGTCATAATGTTCTACCCCTTTCCACCACCGTCATTTTAATAAATCATCCCAGGACTCTGGTGGGTCGGTCCTAAGTTTCACTATAACATCCTTACACATATTTTCCAACTCGTTCATCCAACCCGAGTCGCCATCTCGGGGAAGCCCCGTTATTATTTCAATTTCATCGAAGGCTCGAATTCTCTTACGAATATTGCTTTGAGAAAAGGCTGCAATGATATGTTTTGGATTGGCTCCACGCATCAAAACTGGACCTCCGTCGCCATCTAACGCCTCGTCGGGTACGTGTATGCCCGTGATTACCCGCTGATTATCGGAAAAAATGAAAATAATATTGTGGGCCTCGTTGGTTGTTTCGTTGATTTGCGAAACGAGTTCATCTTTTAGGTCGTCGTCAACATTTAATCTGGACAATTCTTTTTTAAATTGGGTGGCCCCAGAGTTAATATCGTCTATGTCTATTTCTTTCCATGGTTCGTTCATGCATCAATTTCCTTTCTTTTTGGGCGGGTTGGGTATGTGCCTGGGTTTTCCTTTCTTGTTTAATTTAACAAAAGGTGGCCTGGCGTGCGTGTAGTTCTTCATCGTGTTTCCTCGGTCGGCAATTTATCTACCCCCTCATACTAGTCAAGACGTCTAAATAAAACAACATTAAATAAAAATAACTTCAAATAAAACGCGTTTGGCCGCCCAAAACGCGTCCGGCCGCAAAAATCGCAAATTTTTGATTTTTTTGAAACCCGCCGCCGTCACTAGTCTGGTCCCCTGCAGCGCAAATTTTTGATTTTTTTGCGATGTCGACGAATCCAGGACATCCGTCGGCATCGTCGACGAAGACTCCCCGATGTCCGATGGTAAAAAATTCATTTTTTTTACAATTTTTTGTCCATGGGGGGGGTGGTATTTTACGAAATCTGGTTGACACCCCAGGCGAACACTTGTTCGTCTAATGTTGACGGTATGGACAACAACACAAAATTCAATACATACATTCAAGCGCTTTCTCAATATGTGGTACGTGAAGGAAACTCAAAAGTTCCCGCTATTCATGTTGAAAAATTCGAGGAAAAAGAAATTGCACTTGGTGCTTGGGTTGGTTATATTCGTCAGAGATATCGCAAAAATCAATTATCACAAGACCGAATCGACAAAATCAGTTTGGTCGCAAATTGGCAATGGGGCCCGTTCCAGCCAGGGCCGGCCACTGATGCGCAAAGAAATCAAGAAATTTACTCACTGCGCAGCGCCGGTAAATCGTTACGAGAAATCGCAGATATTTTTGATTTGAGCCGGCAACGGGTTCATCAAATTCTCAAGAAATCAGAAACCCCTCAGCCACTTTGACTCTTCCACCACCGTCAAATTAAATAAGGGTTTGGGAATATGAAAGATTCTTACAAATCTAAAAACTTTTTTCCTAGAGCGATTAGAGATTTCCCCTTCGAGCAAAAAAAGATAATTTCAAGCGGGGCTCAAACCAGAAAAAATAAAAATGGTGGAGTGTTGGTTGGATTTTTATTTTTTTCGGTGTGGAATTTTTTAGCACTTCGCACTCTGCTCAAATTGGCTGAGTGGAATCTGTCGCTGTTGCGCTCTGTCGCTGTCGCTTTACTTGTTTCGCTGTGGCTGGTAGTCACCTACTCACTGCTCAACCCTCACACTAGGGGCGATAAATAGTTATCTACCCCTATTCGGGGTCGTCTATTCCTTGCTCTACTGCGCTCTGCCACTCATTGACCAACAGTATGACCATTTCTAAACACTCATGGTCGGTTGCTTCTTGACCGTCAATGTCTTTCACTGCCAACACTCCGTCAAGAACCCAACCGTCAAATCCACCGTGTTCGTCAATGCGTTTCCGTAATTGTTCCTTGCTCATAAACGGCGATAGATAATTCTCGTACCACTGCTCTGCTGTTATTTGTTTTGTGCTACTCATAAGTCCACCAAGTCGCTGTCATCTAATTCCACCAAGTCGCTGTCATCTACCTCAATGTCGTATGCTTCTGCGATGAGTGCGTCTACCAATGCGTCGCCGTGATGGTCACGCAAGTTTGCTATCGCATTTTCTATCGCTTGGTCATCATCTGACGCAACAACATTTGTGGTCAATACGAAGTAATCACCAACGAATCTGACGATTATCATTGTTTCTTTTTCTTTCTTTTTTCTACTCATGATTCCACCATGTCGCTCTCGTTATTCCATGCTGAGTGAGACACTTCCCCAAGTGCGCTAAAGATATCTACCCCGTCAGCGTGAACAAGATTTTCGTAATCTAGTTCTGCTTGCTTCTGATGATAGTTGCCGTTGAGTATGTCTGCTTTTATGCCATTGAGTATGTGGACTAGGTGATGAATAGAATCCAGTAGGTCACTCAACGACACTTGTGTATCGCTGTCGTATTTGTTGTATGCGCTCGGTAGGTTTGCCATTTCGGTCATGTCTGTCTCTTTCTTTTTAGTAAGTGATTTTGATTCTAACTGTTGCCTTGCCTTCCCCACAACCTGCTTTCGCAAAAGTTGGGAAAAGTGTACCTATCCCCACCCAACCTTTACCTGCTTGTCGCAGGGAAGGCTTGGCGTTATCGGTGAGACAAGGGTAGATAAGTTGTACCACCCCTGTCTCGCCAAACTTATCTACCCCCTATTCTCCGTATTCGGATTCGCCGTGAAGTGTCTCACCCATTAGTTCTTTCCATAATTTGACGAACATATTTGGATAGACGCTCTTGGGAGTGCCACCGTTGGTAAGGTTTTGTAATTGCCTTATCGCTTCCTGAACATGGGGAACGATGATATATCTGTTTTTGCGAGCGTAGGTCAAACACTGGATAGCCAACTTGTCGCTATATCCGTCATTTTGACCACACACTCCACCGTCAGTCACCCATACCAACGGTGCTTTCGGATTACGGCGATTTTTTACGCCCCACTGAATCGCAGGGAAGTCCACACCGTTTCCGTGTCCGTAGTCGCAATTCTCAACATTTTCTACCATGCGACCCTTATCGGCAACTATCCAAAAGTTCGTGATATTCTTGCCATGTCTGTCGCTGTAAATCGCAACAGTAGCCCCTGGGGCATGGATAATAATTTGATGAATCTGCTCAGTGGTGAACGACATTGACCCACTTGCGTCAATGATGACCATACCACCAGTACCTTTTGTGGTTCGGTCAAACACTCGCATAGCAGGGTCGGTGAGAAAACGGTGGATTCGGCGTGGTCTGCGACCCATGTTGGTAGCGATTCGCTTTTTACCCATAATGCCTGAACTAATTTTTGGCATTGGACAACGCTCAACGACAAGTTCACCCCATGTTCCAAGTTCCGATTCTGCTGGTGTGATTCCTTTATAGCGTTCACCTTTACGGTCAGCAGAATCACCCTTGCCCTTATTGGAGTGCGACTTATCTACCCTCTCTGTGCTAACAGATTCACCACCACTGTCGCCCTTTCGGTGTTTCGGTGGTGGAAAATCGGCAAGACGGTCTAGCCACTCTGCCAGTCTTTCGGTGTTGGCGAAGCCCAACGGCGCAGGTAGCCCTGTGCTTCTGTCGGGAATCATGGTAGAACCTATGGGCGAATACCTATCAGCCCTACGCATTTCTTTTATTGCTCGCTTGCCGATTTCCAGTAATGCGTCACCCCATGCTCGGTCATGTCGCCGTATTCCGTTTAGGAAGTGCTTGTGACCAGCAGTACCAGCAGTGGCAACACACATCGCCACTGCCCCTGCCCAGTCACGGGTCAATGCTATGCGTTCGCCAGCGTTGAGTTCACTTCCGTCTGAGAGATGTTTTTTTACATTAAAGCCACTCTCTTGCGCCAAGTAGTTCACTCGCAATTCCTCTACGGCTATCATCGCCGTTTCGCTTGCTACTTCACGCTCTATCCACTGCTTAAATTGCTCGGCAGTGGGTGAGATTTTGGCGTGAATCATCTCATGCGCTCGGATTACTCTTGCCAAATCCGACTCGTTGGTTGGTGCGAGCATTATGCGCTCGTTCACGCTCGTAGTCGGTTCGCCTCGCACTGGTCGGCAGTGTTCTACTGTCCATTGACCATGCTCTATATCGTTTCGCTCAAGCATGGCAGGCAGGGGTCTGTTAGACCCCCTACCCTCATTATTTTTCCTGCCGAAGGATTTTCCTTTGGCTGTTGGTGTTTTGGTGGACATGAGTTATCTACCCCCTCAGAGTGAATCAACTTTGATAGCGTCAAGCACTTCTCTTGCTCGGCTACCGAAAGTTAGGTGGCAGGCTCGTTCCATGCCAACTTTTGCTCGGAGTGTGTCCAGTGCGTAGAACGCTCGCAGTGAGATTCGGTCATCACCAGCGTCAGCCATGCGAACGGCGTAGCCACGCAGGTCAGCAGACAAGCGCAGTAGGGCGTTCGGGTGTGGTTCGTTGATTCTGATACGGATAGGGAATCGGTCAGCGAGCGCAGTAGGTAGTTCGCCCATGTTCTCAATGTTCGTGGTCATCACGGCTGAGAATCCTTTGAGTGGTTTTACCACAACGCCAGTTTCAGGGTGTTCCCAAGTCGCAGACTCAGGGGAGTCAAGCATGGCGAGCAGTGTTGCGAACACATCGCCCGAAGCCTTGTCCACTTCATCTACGATTAAACGACCACCATTTTTTCCGTTGCCCTTCCATGCTTTTACAGCAGAACCGTCAAGCCACTGGAAGCCACCTTTGCCGTTCGGCATGAAGCCACCAGTCACATCAAAGTTCGTCATGTCCTCGGTACATACCAGTCGGAACGCACCAGCCGATACATCACCAATGGTCAGACCACCATAGGTCTTACCAATGCCTGAAGCACCGAAAAGGATTACTCGGTCAATGCCTGAGTTCAGGCAGTCCTCAAGTGCTTTCCAGCACTCAGGAAGTTTCGTTGTTTCTTTTGTTGCCATGTTGTTTTCTCTTTCTGTAGTAGGGATAGGTATGGCACTGGAAACTCTAAAGCACTAGACAGCAGATTAGCAACCTTTATTTTTGACTTTTTTTATTTGCCCCCAACTTTTATCTACCCCTACTTATCTACCCCTACTTATCTACCCCCAGTAGCCCTTTCCACCACCGTCAAAGCCCATGACCAGTCAGAAAGAAATCCATTTTTTTTCAGATTCCTGTGTGGGGGTACGGCGAACGCCCGTTCGGACTTATCCTCAAACGACCCCCCCAGCCTGACTCGCTCTTGCTTTGCGAGTTTAAGCCCCGCTGCCGTTTTGTTAGCCGGGGCTTATTTTGGAAATAAAAAAAAACCGAAATAAAATTCGGACTTATCTACCCCTATTACTGCTTGCGAACTCTGTCGTGAATCGGGATTACCCGATATTGACCCTTCTTGATTTTCTCAAAAATTGGTGATGTTTTCACATAGGCCAGCGTGGTCGGATACGAGAATCCTGATTTTTTTTCTAGTTGTTTGGTGGTGAACTTCTTTCCTTCATTTTCGTTCGCCCACTCAATAAATGCTTCCCACTTGTTTTTACGCTTCGGTTCTTTTTGTTCTTTTGCTTTTTTCTCTTGCTTGATATATTTGTCGCCCAAGTATTTTGTGATTATTTCTGTCGCAACATTATCATCAACCGAGAGTGCCTTTAGCGCAGTGAACGGACTTTTTGATAAGCCTTCGTTTTGCCAATACTGAAGCACATACAGCGCACGAATAATCTCGCCAACTTCCTTATCTCTTTCCTTCGGTATAGCAAACTTGCTTCCATACTTATCTACCCCCTCTTGCCATAGTTCGGCATTTACTTTATCTATGAAAGCGTCAGTGATTTTGTTCATTTTTTCTTGCCTTTGCCCTTCTTGGATTTCTTTGTGGACTTTGTTGGTACTTTTACATCTCTCGTTCTTGGATACGAGTTTTTTTCATAATAACGAATAACGCTCATTAGTTGTACGCCTGTGCGTTCGGCAACGCTCATATCGTCGTCGGCAAGTGCTTCTATTTCCTCATCGGTAAAGTCCTCGTCACTGAATACGGTTACTCCGTCATTAGCGTTAATGAGAGTTCCAGTTCCAGAGTGGAACACATAGTAGTTGATTTTGCGCTTTTTCATTTTTTTACCACCATGAATCTATCGCCAGCATCATAAACCATGCCTAGCGAACTTCCGTTATCCCACTTGACGAACACAGTTCCCATACAGTCAATGTTGGTCACTGTTCCCTCAACGCCGTAGGTGAGTTTTGTGTATGGGTCGTCGCTGTGAATAAACATCACCTTGCTACCAACTTCTACATCAGTTGTCATCATCTAGTCCTATCGAGCGCAAGACGGGCATAACGCACGAATCGTCTTGTTTGTCTTGGAATCCGAGAAATGCCATTTTCCATAGAAATAACTATCACTACTCATATCGCTCATCAGAGTATAAATATCCGTGTAGTGATACACACTGCGATTATCGCAAGTCGCACACTGGGCATAGCAAACTATCTCATCTCCCAATTTCGCAGTTTTGAGACTGACACCGTTCGCCCTAGCCCCAGTAAAATTATTTTTCATATTTTTTCTCTTAGTTTTGTGATTAGTGCGTCTAACTGACTTTCTACTGCCACTGATGATAAAGCACCGACCAAAAACTCTACGGCATTATCGCCCCATATTGCCCGTGAGAGTAATACGAGTTCGTTTTCTTTCTGGAGTTTTGTTGTTTCTTTTGTCGCCATGTTATTGCTCTTTCTGTAGTAGGGGGATAAAGTATGGCACTAGGAACTCTAAGGTGTTGGACAGCAGGTTGGCAACCTACTTATCTACCCTTTCCTTATCTACCCCTTCTGCGATTCCCATTAGATAAAGCCGTATGTCCAGTAATGAGTCGGTCACTTCGTTGGCAGGAACGATTCCCCTACCCGAACAGTATTTAATTAGCGAATCAATAAGACCCAATGCTATATTTACATCGTTGTTTGAGAGTTCCATTTGAGTTATCTACCCCTAGTCCGTGTTCGGGTCACTTGGTTTGCGCCAGTGTTTAAGTATGCCATCGGCTTTTGCGTTAAAGTGAAGGAACTGGATTCCACGATACAGCAATTCATCAAGACGACCCCTATCATCGTCATCGCTGGTTTTATCGGACTCAAATATCAGTTCAGTGAATACTGGCAAACCTTTGTCGTCATACTTAAACGAACAAATGTTGGTGAATTTACTGGTCAGATTCCAGTCAAATCCGTGAATCGCTACTGTCTCAACAATAGTGGTAAAGGGATTTTCGGCAAAATCTTTCGCCATGTCGCCACGCTTGTAGGATTCGTTAAAGGTTTTGTAGTTTTTGATTTTGTTCTTATCGCTATCGGTATAGCCTTCGCAACAAAGAAACGAGAACTCAAATTTCTCTATTGGCATCATGCCGATTATGTCTCGTAGGCACTCAAAAGGGTCGGGTTTGTGTAATAGTGGAATAATCGCACATTGGAGAGTGCGAGTTAATCCCATTTCCCTACAGTGACGATTAAGAGATTCCATTTCATCTTTGTCATCTTGGTCATCATCGTCGTTGGCTGTTGGCTCAAAAACCACTAAGAGCATATTCGGGCTATCTGTCATGCCGTTTTCACGGCATAGTTCTGTTTTGGCGTGTTGCGCCCTAGACATAAAATCCCTCATCAGGATTTCTGCTTCTTGTCTTATGGCTGTATTTTCCATTTTGTTTTTACCTTTTGTTTAGTAGGTGATAGGCAATATCAAATCTATATAGCAAGACAGCAGATTAGCAACAGGACAGCAGATTAAGTTTGGAAGGGTTTTATCTACCCCCTTTTAGGACAGCAGATTAGTTCGGAAGGGTTTTATCTACCCCCCTTCCACCACCGTCAAAACTCAAATGACAGTGAACGATTAAAAAAATCGTTTTTTTGCGAGCCAAACCATCGACAGACGATTAAAAAAATCGTTTTTTTGCGAGACAGACCAGACCGTAGGCGAACTTATCCCCAAATGACCCCCCAACTTTTGACTCGCCCTTGTTTTGCGAGTTTAAGCCCCGGCTTATTATTTGCCTGCGGGGCTTATCTTGGAAAAAATAAAAAAAGGAAAAAGTTATCTACCCCTAATCCTGTAGGACTTGGGTGGTGTTGAGAACGAATCCGACAATTCGCCAAGTGTCAATTGGGTGTCCTACCCAAAATCGTTTCAGAAACTCTCTGCGCCCTGAGTAGTAGAAAATGTCGTCATCTAAGATTCCGTAATTATCCATTTCGTATTCATCGCCTTCGTAGATTCGTGCCTCTGGCGAAAACGAGATATAGAAATGCTGGGAATACTCGCTATTATCCCAGCGTAAAGAACAATACGCACCAATAATGGTTTCTTGAGCATAAAGAGAACGCCAACTATTCCATAGATATTTCATGGTGAGTTTGATTCGGTTGATTAAATCTGCCATAAAAAGTTATCTACCCCTTGATGTGGGTGTGGAACAGGGGGTGAACCACACCCACAGTCAGGTTATTTCAGCAGGTCCTTTGCGTTCATCTTAAATGCGTGTGCGATACGAAAGAAAGTTTCCATATTTGGTGAGAAATGACCTTTCTCAATGCGATTTATGGTCTTTCGGTCAATGCCTGCCAGTTCAGCAAGTGCGTCTTGAGATAAGCCTGCTTTTTTGCGTTTGGCAAGAATCCTCTCTGCTATTAGTTGTGTTTGTTTCTTGATAATGGTTGTTGCCATGTTATTGCTCCTTGTTTGTTTTATTTGGTTTTGCTTTCGTTTATGACACTATAGGGTTTCGGGTCGGCAAGAATCACCTCGGTTTCGTCAAATTGGGAAAGAGCCTTGTCTCGTTCGTCCATAAGGTTCACCATACGCACCTTATATTTGTATTCTACTTTGTTCCTTCGTTCCTGAACACCATTTAGGTATTGCTCAACGCATTTTTCTGCGTCATTTTCCAGTTTGTCGTTTCGGTCTGACTGCCAGTTCATCAGGGCGTCATAGTATTCGTCATGCGTGTCCTCGTTCTCTGAAACATATAAATCTGAAATCTCGGCTGGGGGTTCTGTATCGCCTGAATCACTACCAATTATCGTTCCATTATGGAATACTTCCCAAATCGCAAACATTTCTGATTCCTCTGTGGAGACAACCTGAAATATAAGGTTTGGATAAAGTTCGGAAACATGTTCTATTAAGCCTGTCGCTGGTGACCACGCAGTTTGGTAAGACAGCGTTATTTCAGTGTCGCCGTCTGAGATTTTATCCAATTCCTCATCGGGATTATTGTGGTCAAATGGGTGGCTGGTTAAATCCGTATCCGTGTCGCCCCATTTTGTTCCCCAATGACTACAACACCACTCATACCAGTCGGGCGCACCGTAGGCAGACATAAGGTAATTACGCAGTTTTTCCAAATCGTCACCCGTTAGTTCTTTGGATTTAAGGTCGCCTGAGATTCGCCCACTCAAGGGTGCTGTGTATTTTCTCAATTCGTCAGGGCATGGGTAAAGTTCAGAAATAGACAGATGTTTGACTTTATACTTTTCTGTCGTGCCGTCATCTTTTGTTCTTTCCTCAGTCACCTGAACCGTGATATCGGAAATGAACCTTCGCAAATGAACGGACTTACCAGTAATTCTCATGTTGTTGTAGCACCAGTTTGGCATGACCCAAATCTATCCCTACAGACAGCAGATTAGCAACCCCACTTATCTACTTATCTACCCCTTTTATCTACCCCTTTCCACCACCGTCAAATGCCTTACGCCATAAATGTTCCGACCCACAACAGGACTACGGCACTCATGACGGTAGTGGGTGAAACTTATCTCCAAATGACCCCCCAAGAAATCACCATTGTATTGTCGTCGATTTAAGCCCCGACTGCGTATTCGCCACCGGGGCTTAAATGCGCAAAAAAAAGTTATCTACCCCCTAGTGCGTGTTTCGGGGGTAGATAACTCTTGGGGGATTTATTCGGTGGGCGATTTATGTTCGGGCAGTTTGCCTTCGGTTAGATAGGTGGTCATCTCGTCATCTGTGAGACTGTAAATCTGTGGTGCTAAATCCATTTCGCTGACCTGTGCCTGAAGTGCCGTGACCATTTCATCGTTCGTGGATACTTGCGCCCAGTAGGCAAGAGTAGATTCATCAAAGAATCGGTCAGGTAAATCGTGATTCTCACCGTCATATTCACCTTCAGGGCTTAAGCCACCGACTAGAACAACATTTCCGACCAGTGGGCGAGAGAACAACAGACTGGCGACGGTGTTCACTGGCAGACCGATTAGCAGTCCTTCATCGTGAAGGTAGCCGACAAGTGAGCCGTCATTATTACTCACGGAATCAAGATAGCCACCAACTAGGTCAGTGATGATTTCGTATGAATCATCTTTCGGCAGTTCTATTTTTTGGTGCTGACCGTCAGTTGAGATTAGTAATGCTTTTGACATTTTTTGCCTTTCGTTTAGTAGTTGATTTCAGATTAGGGGAACGCTCACCAAATTAGTAAATGGGAACTTATCTACCCCCTTAGTAGCAGGGGTGGTGATTATCCCCTGCTACTGGTGGGGTGAGAATCAGGCTGATTTGCTCACTTTCTCGGTCTTGCTCACCTTGACTGGTTTCTCTGCGCCTTTAGCAGGTCGCACGATAACACGCACCGACTCGGTGAACGAGACAACAGCCTTGATGACTCGCTTCGGTATTTCATTTTTTGCTTCTGCTGAATCCCAAGCCTTTGTATCTACTTTCGGTTTGGTCAAGCGTCGGAACACAGCAGGCGAAACAAGTTTCTTGAGTTTGTTCGTATCCCAAGACCTGTTTTGTGAAGGAACGACAAGAACACGCAACTCGGCGAGTTCGGATTCGTTGATTCCTGCTTCGGCGTAAGTCTCAATAATAAGAGACTTCGCTTCGTCATAAGCCTGCTCGGCTAATTCTTTGGCAGTCAAAGCGTCTAGAAACGCTTTGGTTGCTTGTTCTACTGTTGCCATTTGTTTATTCCTTTCGTAGGTTTAGGTTTGCGTATGGCAAGCCATACGCTAACCACTCAGACAGCAGATTAGCAACATCTCTTGACGACTTATCTACCCCTATGGGGTGTGACTTAGGACACACCGACTTATCTCCAAATGACCCCCCAGTTCCCCTACCAACAGCCCACGCCCAACTACTCTCGTTCGCGTGAAAGAGCCCCGACATACTTTCGGCACGGATACGCACCGGGGCTTCGTCTTGCTCGCTGGTGGTGGCTGGCAGGGGGGTTGCTTGGGGATAAGTGGCGACCAACGGCTATCTGAGATTTACCGTTTGCTCGGACAAACATACGACCTACTTGCTAGGGTTCGTTCTGTTGTCGGCAGAACACGGCTGACGGTGTTATCTACCCCTATTACCGACCCCATAAAGGGTAGATAAGTTCGTAAATAAATTAAAGCAGGGAGTGGGTCTTTACGACCACACCCCCTGCTTGTAGGAAGTACCTATGGGGAAAGGGTGGGGATTAAAGGTACTTCGCCACGCTTGCGTAGGTGCTGGCACTCACCAAAGTATCGTCGGTAAGTTTCAGCACCCGTATTGCTTGCTGGATTTCATCACGCTCTCTGTTGTACTGATAGTCGGCGTAAGTGGTGGGTGCTTCGGGTTCATCAGGCAGACTACCGATTTTCACAAAGATAGTTGCGCCGAATTGCGCCATACCTTTGCGCTTCCTTTGACCGTAATAAGTCATTTTATTCACTTCATCAACTATGCCTTTACCCGATTTAATAAGTTTCGTTACGGCAAGGTTGTACTTCTCTAATTCCTTTTCGTACTTTGCTCGCTCTTTTTCTTGGTTCTTAAACCGTGCTTCACGCTCGGCAAGAGCCTTCTCTAAGTGGGTGATAAGAGTACTCACCTTCACTTTTACTTTGACGGTGGACATTTCTTAATTTCTCCTTTTGTCTAGTAGGTAATTTGGGTTGTGGTAGTAGAGATAAACTTATCTACCCCTACTACCGACACTTGGTATTTCACTTTTGACGCTTTGCCTTTTTGCGTAGCGTATTAAGAGCATCAGCAAGACTACCCCTTGCTTTGCCTTCGTCGGTAATGATTTCGTTGGGCGTATCGCTGAAACGCAACACGCTGGCAACACCGTCATCACACAGGAAACAGGAAAGACGGACACGCCTTCGGGCTGGGTGAATAGACGGTGCGATTTCATCATCATCTGTTTCATTTACGGGTGCTGCCCAACCACAGGTTGCCACAAGCACTTGGTCGTGTTCAGCGAGTGCCCTTACACTTCGTTTGTCTTGTAGCAATTCATAAACATCACCGTTCTTGGTGATTTCTTTCAGCGTGATTATTTGGTTCGGACTAGACAGAACAGCAAACAGAATTGCTCGTTTCTCGTTATATCCGTATTCTTGCTCATTTAAGCAGAACTCTGCTTTCTCTGCTAGTTCCAATATCGGTGATTTACTCATTTGGCTTGACCCCTTTCACGGATTTGCCTATACCAAACAATACCCAACAAGACAGCAGATTAGCAACCTACTTATCTACCCCCATTACCCCTTTCCACCACCGTCATATTATTAGGGGCAATAGTTGGATATCTTTCTAGCCCTACCCCCGACCGTCAGCCGATAAACAACTTATCTCCAAATGACCCCCCAGAGCCGATACTTGCCCCCGTCGGGGGAAGCCCCGCAAGACCAATTACAATCGGGGCTTATTCTGGCAAAATAAAAACTGAAAAAAACTTATCTACCCTTCTTAGAACACTCGCCTGATAATCCGAAACCCACGCTCGCTGAAATAGCAAGTGTCGCCGTATCCCTCTTGCGTGTGTTCGTCATACGCAACTTCATAAACAACTGAACCGTATCGTTGCGCTTCGGTTATGTCGCTCGTTGCGTGTGCGATACGCCAACCTAACGGATAACCACCCGTGTCTTGCGTTGTCGGCGTAGGGTGAACCTTGCGTGTGCGCTTCGGGAACGCTATGGGCGTTCCGTGATATAGCGAGATGCTTTCCAACTTATCTACTCCTTTGGGCAGTCGTCGTATGAGTTCTCTTTGCCTTCGTTATCCTCGCACGAACACCAACCGAATATGGCAACTTGTCGTTCGTGCGTGAGTGTGCTTGCTTGCTCTAGTGAGAACGAACGCTGAGATGGGTGTTCGTGGCAGTCGTCGCACATATCTCCATCTTCATTATCTGCGATATGGGGACAAAACCCCCAACCGTTTATATATTCGTCAAGGTTTGAGTTCATACTTATCTACCCCTAATCGCAACTCTCGTACACTTCACCTGAGTCGGTGAGCGTCAGCGTACACCTATCGCTTGTCGGTAGGTAAATTGTGTTGCCAGCATAAATTGTTGTGCCGTACACTTTCACCACTTGGTCTAATGCGTTCACCACTTCGCCTACACAATTCTCACGAACGATACCGTCAAGCGTGTCGCCAACCTGAACGGTAATCGGATATTTCTCACACGCAAACCCTTCTCTTGTGAACGACAGAAACGCCCATAGTGCCAACCACAACGAACCAAATATGAACGCAATAAATAAAGTTTCCCCAACTAGTTCACGCCGTTCGGCTCGTCGTCGTCGTCGCAAGTTATCTACCCTATAGTCAGTCATCTTGTTCCTCGCCTTCCTCTTTCCACTCGTCGTAAAGGAACGCCCACTCGTCGTCGTCTGTGTCGTCGTCTAGGTGTTCATCTACGCTAAACCACTTCATTACCGTTCGCAATAGGTTGTCGTAGTCGCCTGATGTTGCTTCGGCGTGGAACGCTTGCCACTCGCTATCTGGCAAATTATTCTTTCGCATAATGCGCTTTACTCTGGCGAGAATAGAGAACGCATTACCGTCTTGACCTACTAAGGGTATGTTGATGTTTGGATATTTCACGGTGATAGTCATACCATTAACGCTACAGCGATAGACAGCAGATTAGCAACCCCACTTATCTACCCCTTTCCACCACCGTCATTATTTAATAGTCCAACTTCTTAGGTCAGCCGACTAATCTTGACCCCAAACACCGACTTATCTCCAAATGACCCCCCACTCAGCCTTCTTTGCTTCGCAAAGAAAAGCCCCGGCTGAAAAAACGCAAGCGGGGCTTAATCTCGCGCGATAAATACTTATCTACCCTTAAATAAACTGCCCGACACTAATCGTGGTGATTAGGTGCTTATCTACCCTATCTACCGTTTAGGTTTGGGCATAAGTAATCGTGAATGACTTACCCGTAGGGCAGTCGTGGTGAGATAGGTGCGCTGTTAGTGTCTCGCCGTCTAATCTGTAGCGTAATATCCATTCGCCGTTCACGGTAATCGCACGAATAAATTGGTCTATATCAAAGTAGTAATCGGTCTGGAATATAAAGTCCGCATCCCTATCCCATAGGGGCAAGCCTTTGACTGCCCAAAGGTTAGTTGGATTACTACTCCACCAATCGCCCAAGTCGTGTTCTAGTAGTTCTTTATTCGTATCCCAGCATTCGCCATAACACACAGTCGCGTCGGAATAGGTATCTGATAACGGAATATAGGTTTGGCAAGTACAAGCGTTAGTGATAACAGACTGCCATTCTTTGACTTCGTTCACAACTCTCCCCGTTCTTTGAGTGCTCGTCTCTCAGCGTCAATTTCGCGCTCTATTGCGTCTTGTCGCGCTTCGTTCTCGTCGTATCTTGAAGCGTTCACAAGAATTTCACCGTCTTCGTCAAGCATATAGAAATTGACGAAATAGATATTGTATCCGTATGAGCCTTCGTAATCTATCCAACCGACATTCTTGAATAGTTCAGTCGTTGCCCAAGCACACTCCAATTCGTTAATTCGCAAGTCGTCACCGAAATAGTCAGCAAAGTTATCTTGCGTGATTAGCGTGGCGCGCCATTCAGGCTCGGCAGTTATCCACCTATCTAATGCCTGTTTATCTAATTCCATATCTTTATCCCCTATCTATGTTTATTGTCTTACCATTAACGATAACGATAACGCCAACAGATTAGCAACTTATCTACCCTATATTCTTAGCGTCAGCGTGTGACTCAGGCGCGAGCGTCAGCGTCTTGCGCTCGCGTACCATAACAGCGCAAACTTATCCCCCAATAACCCCCCAGAGCCATACCCAACCTTGTTGGGGAAAGCCCCGATAATAAAGCACAGAAGCGGGGCTCAATTCATCGCGCTTTGACGCTATTTAACTTATCTACCCTTTAACTGAATCTCGTCAGTTTGAGTCTTTGACTATTCCTCGTCTGAATCCAAGAACGACTCTAAGTGAGCATACTCAATGAGTGCGTGTGTCGGGCAAGAACTCTCGTCACGGAATAACACTCCGTCTGGTAGTGCGATAACTTTATCCCATTCCCCTGCGTTGGCGTTGGCGATAGCCTCTAAACACGATTCTATCATTACACTCGGAATCGCTGGATAGTGATTACTAGACAAGTGCCACGCCAAGGCCTGCCGGAATCCGGCGACTTCCAACATCGCCTCTACTGATAGTCTGCCCATTATCTTTATCCCTTTCTCTCGGTTATTTACTGAGTTAATAGTATCTAATGCGTCAGCGGATTAGTAATCCTCAAACTTATCTACCCTTTAGCGGGTGGGTTTCTCTGCCATTGTCTGAACGACTGCGCCATTCGGGTCGGTTAGGGTGATAGCACCGTTGCCCCATAGTGCCTTATTCGGATACGCCCTATCCATTATCTCGGCGATACTATTTAACATCGCCTCGCCATCGGTTTGCGCCTCTATCGTAATAGACTCGCTATCGTCTTTAAGTTGTGCTGTAAGTGTGTAAGTTGCCATACTTAAGATTCTAACGATATCGCCACCAGATTACTAGGTCGTGAACTTATCCCCGAATGACCCCCCAAAGCCCACTCGCCCCCGTCGGGGGGAAGCCCCGGGAATGAAACACAAAAGCGGGGCTCAAACGCCAGCGCATTATGACGGCAAAGTGGGGGGTCGCTTGGCGATAAGACGAAACCTAGTGGCGATAAGGCGCGATAAGGCGAATAAGGGTAGATAAGTGTGCCGATTATTTATTTACCCTTAATCGTTAAGGATTATCGTAGTCGGTGTAGTCGCCCCACCTTTCGTCTTGCTCAAAGATATCGCTATCCAACGGCTCGTCGTCGTCAGAATAGTCGTCGCTATCCACAAACGGATTAGACATCATCATCACCCCCTTCAGCCACTAATAAGCGAGCCTTAGTAGGTCGCTTAAAGAACCCGAAGCACTCATCACGGTCAGAACGCTCAATGCTCGCCGTGAACTCAATACGGTCGCCCACTTCAGGATATAGCGAACTAGGTTGCGAACCCCATACGGTGAAGCCCGTATCGTCGTAGACCGTCATCACATAGCGTGTGCCGTAGTCGGTGTCTTTCGCGTCGGTTGAGACAACCTTACCGATTACCGTAACGCGACCAATAGGGCAAGGGATACGGACTTGACTAGCGCGCTCACGCTCGCGCTCAGCCTTGCGCTCGGCGTGTTTAAGGTGATTATCATAAGCGCGAGCGAGAGATACCAATAGACCCATACGCTTACTATCGGTTACGCCAGCGAGTACTACAGCGCGTAGGTTGGCGAGATAACCACTCTCGTCAGTAGTGGCAGATACCCACTCAATAGCGCATACAGCGCGAGCGTAATGCTCATCAGTAGTATCTAGACGGTCATCAGAGCATGAAGGTCGTAAAGCGCGCTCAACGCGCTCACGGGTAGTGATACCGTTCACGGGATTACCGTCAGCGTCAGTAGAACTCTGCCACCCGTGCGCGTCAATAGACGCATAAGACAACGCGACTATCTCGGTCAGCGAATAGCCAGACCCATTACGCCTTAAATCATCATCAGACCACTCACCCAAATCAGCGTCAAACACTTCCCATACAGCAGGCAGGTCATGACCCGTGAAATCGCGCAAGCACGACTTACCTACCCTATGCTGAGTGCCGTCATCAGAACGGATAACGATAGTCCACTTGCGAGCGCGATTATGCCCACAATGGTCGCAGGTCGCAGGCGCGTGTAGCAGGTCGGTTGGCGCGTAGGCGCGAGCGTATGGCGCAACGCTCACTATGTTACCCGTGTCGTAATGCTCAACGCTTGCGATTACTTGCCACCCACCCGACAATACAGGTCGCTCGCCGTGAACGACATACGCGATAGTCGGTACGACATACTCGCGCCCTAGTTCGTCGGTACGCTTGACGATAAATCGGCGCGTAATCTCAACGACAGGCGCAGTAATGCCCAGACGCTCGCAACGCTTTGCCAAAGTGCGCTCGCGCTCGCGTAGCGTGTTTTCTAAATAAGCAGGCGCGATTATCTCGCGCAGGTCGGTGGTTATCATATTTTGCCCCTTTCTTGAGACACTAATGAGACTACCGAAATCGTCAGCAGGTTCGTAAGTTATCTACCCCCATTACCTACCCCCACTCGGCAAACTTATCTACCCCCATTACTCGCCCCCACTCGGCACTTATCTACCCCCATTATCTGCCCCCACTCGGCAAACTTATCGCCACACGACTCCCCATTTGCCGTCATTTGGCGTATTTGTGCGCGGGGCTTATCCACCTAATCCGTTTGGGGAAGCCCCGGCAATACTTGCCGATAAAGAGTCGGTGTTCGGTGTTGCGAAAGAGTTATCTACCCTTAATCGTTATACGCTTTAGACCAATCACGAGAGTCGCCGAATTTTTGGAATGGCTTAAAAGTGCCTTCGGGTAGGTCGGCGAACGGCGTGAACTCGCATGACAGGTAGCGCAGTGACGGGTAGCCCTTAGCGTTGCGCTTGCCGTGGCGAATAGGCAGGGTAGTCAGGTTGGTGGGTGGCACGAGAAAGCAATAGCCAGCGTCACCAGCGTTCTGGCGTGACCAAACAGGGGTATACCCTTCATAGGAAATATCGTAGAAACTTGCTTCGCCCGTCAGGTCACAGAAACGATAGCCCGTCACGGTATATTGGTTGCGGTCGTCTGACCAACGCTCGGGCTTGCGCATCCACACGAAACGACGCTCCGCTTGCGACCAAACAGAAACTTCAGCCTTGATGTTGAGAATGCCCGTGGTGGTCAGGTCGTAGGCAGACTCAGCCCAAGCCTTGATGACACGCAGACGAGCAGATTGGTCGGCTTCACAGCCACGACAAGAGTGCCACCAAGCCGCCGAACACGACGCTTGATGCTCGGTGCGAGCGAATGTGGGGAAATCACTAAGTAGGGCAGGATGACTGATGAGAGTAGGCATAAGACAATAGTAGTACTACAGTCGGCAGATTAGCAAAGGCTAATCTGCGATAACTTATCTACCCCCATTACTCGCTGTCGCACGGGCAACTTATCGCCAAGCGACTTCCCACTACTCGCTCTCTGCTGCGTTGGGGGGAAGCCCCGCGTGCGCAAGCACGGTACACAGGGCCGGGGCTCTTTCTTGGGCAACTCATTTCTTATCTACCCTTATTGGTGAGAGTTAGTACGGTAGGGGGAAATGGGGAAGGGAAGGGATACACCCCTACCGTACCAAACTCAGGCTAGCGATAACTCACTATCGTAACGAACTTCACGAACGAACTCCCAGACCGTTGCGTCACTATCGCCCCCAGCGTGAAAGACGAATACACTCGCATC
>Ga0194121_10002052_pt1 | contig 32778 bp, 35 predicted proteins | sample TA2MahCa50mmetaG_FD_148609 | JGI IMG/M metagenome (GOLD analysis project Ga0194121, IMG submission 148609) | Freshwater microbial communities from Lake Tanganyika, Tanzania - TA2015020 Mahale Deep Cast 50m | ecosystem: Environmental > Aquatic > Freshwater > Lake | place: Tanzania: Lake...
ACGGGTCGTGGCGGTCGCGCCGGGCCGGGCTGGCCTCCGGTCCGGGCGGGGCGCCGCCGGGCACCGCGGTGGTGACGGTGAGGTCTTCGGCGAAGCGCCGGTGGTCGATGGCCCAGACGCCGTCGCGGCGGGACCACGTGTCGACGTAGCGGCCCCGACTGACGATCGTGGTCAGCGTCCCGGGCTCGAACTCGCCCCACAGCGTCGCCGTCACGTACGACTCGCTGCCGGCCCGGTCACCGTCGACTTCGATCAGCACGTTGCCGATCTGGTGCGAGTGACCGAGCATCGACTGGTGCGCGGGCCACACCCAGTCGACGAACCCGACGCCGGTGCCCTGGAACATGGTGGGGCCGTAGTCGGCGGTGCCGTCGGGGTGCCAGATGGTCAGCGCGAGATCGCGGTCCATGCGGTCGAGAGCCCGGCAGTACCGGTAGATCACCTCGGTGATCGCCTGCTTGGCGGAGAGGTCGTGAGTGGCGTCCATCGGGCCATTCTGGCCCGGCGCCGCGCTCAACGCGCGGGGACGATGGTGACCGGGAGGTGCGCCTTCATGGGGAGATCCCGGGCCACGCTGCCGAGCACGAGCCCCTTCACGGCTCCCCGGCCGCGGGTGCCGCACACGATGAGGTCGGCAGAGCAGTCGCGTGCCGCGGTGACGATCCCGGGGACGGGGAGATCCTCGACGACGCGGGGTTCGACCTCGACGCCGGCCGCGACGGCTCCGGCGCACCATTCGCGCAGCTCGGCGAGCGCTTCGTCGTGCATCTCGTGGAAGTCCGCGTGGTCGCGGTGTTTGGCCAGATCGTCGAGGGGGGACCACGAACGCACCACCACGAGCCGGGCGCCGACCTGGCCGGCGAGGCCCGCAGCCCAGTCGAGGGCCTGGGCCGCGTGATCGGAGCCGTCGTGGGCCACCAGGATCGTCGTGACGGTCACGGGGACCCCCCTTCGTTGGCTGCGTCGCCCGAGTGCTCACGCGCGTCGGCCCTCAGCGACACGATCACGGTGATGGCGAGCACGACGGCGATCACCGCGAGCGAGATGAACGTCGGCATGTGGTACCACTCGGAGATCAGCATCTTGATCCCCACGTAGCCGAGGATGATGCCGAGGCCGATGTTGAGGTAGCGGAGCTTGCTCTGGGCGCCAGCCAGGAGGAAGTAGAGCGCGCGGAGCCCGAGGATCGCGAACGCGTTCGACGTGAACACGATGAACTCGGAGCGCGTCACCGCGAGGATCGCGGGGATCGAGTCGACGGCGAACACCACGTCGGTGACCTCGACCATCACGAGGACCACCAGGAGCGGGGTGGCGAACCGGCGGGCGTCGATCCGCACCCAGAACTTCTGACCGTGGTACTCGCTGGTCACCGGGATGATCCGGCGCATCAGCTTGAGCACCGGGTTCCGCTCCGGGTGGATCTCCTCGTTGTCGTGGGTGGCGACCCGCCAGGCGGTGAACACGAGGAAGGCGCCGAACACGTACAGCATCCAGCTGAACGCCTCGAGCAGCGCGACGCCGGCGAAGATGAAGATCAGCCGCAGCACCAGCGCGCCGAACACACCCCAGTACAGGACCCGGTGCTGGTAGGCCTTCGGCACGGCGAAGTACGAGAGGATCACGGCCCACACGAAGACGTTGTCGACCGAGAGGCTCTTCTCGATCACGTAGCCCGTCAGGTACTGGCTGGCGGCCGGCCCGCCCAGCAGCGCCCAGATCACCAGGGAGAACGACACCCCGAGGAGGACCCAGAAGGCGCTCGTGATCGCGGCCTCTCGCATCGAGATCTCGTGCGCCTCCTTGTGGAAGAGGAAGAGGTCGGCGAGCAGCAGGACCGCGATGAGCCCGAGGAATGCGAACCACATCCACGCATCGACATGGATGTCGGCACCGGGCACCTCGTCGGAGCTGGCGGAGGCGAGGACGGAGGTCAACATGTGGCGGCCCACCCTACCGACCTGACCGGTCGCCCCACGGTGCCTCGCGACCGTACCCGCGGGCGCACCTCGGCCGTTAGCCTTCCGGTCCGGGTCGCTAGCTCAACTGGCAGAGCATCGGGCTTTTAACCCGCAGGTTCAGGGTTCGAGTCCCTGGCGGCCCACCGATGGGCGGCACGGTCCGGATTGGGCCTCAAGCGTGCCGTTCCCACGCCCGACCCATCTGTATGCCGACGATCCGACAGCGCCGGCGCGGCGACCGTGTCCTCGGGACCTGGGACGGGCGGTTCCGCGCCCACCCGAACGGGCCGTGGGGCGACTGCACGGTCGTCGACGTCTCGACGGGTGGGGCGGGGATCCTGGTGCCTCGGGGCTCGTCGTTGCCCGACGTGTGGATCGACATCGACGTGCACTCGGTGCTCGGGCGGCGGCGCCCCTTCGTCGTGATGGGGGCGATCCGCGCCGTGCACACGCTGCCCGACGGGTGGCGGCGCCTCGCGGTCCAGTTCGTGGAGCTGGGCCGCCGCGAGCGCCGGGCATGTTGCCCACCGCGTAGTGCAGTACGCCGTGCCGCTCGTAGACCGGGTCGGCGTGCGACGTCTCGTGTGTCGTCGCGATGCAGCCGCCCTGGTCGACCGCGATGTCGACGATGACGGCGCCCGGCCGCATCGAGCGCACCATGTCCTCGCTGACGAGGACGGGGGCACGACCGCCCGGGACCAGCACCGCACCGATGAGCAGATCGGCATCGGCGACGAGCCGCTCGATCGTCGCGTGGTTGCTCGCGTAGGTGGTGACGCGTCCCGCCGCGACCTCGTCGATCATCTGGAGTCGTTCGACCGAGCGGTTGACCACCCGCACCTCGGCCCCCATGCCCGCCGCGATGCGGCCGGCGCTCCACCCGACCGTGCCCGCGCCGAGCACCACCACGTGGGCCGGCGCGACGCCGGGCACACCGCCGAGCAGCACGCCCCGGCCGCCCGACTGTCGCTCGAGGAAGTGGGCGCCGACCTGCGGGGCCATTCGGCCCGCGACCTCGCTCATGGGCGCGAGCAGCGGGAGGCTGCCGTCGGCCCGCTGCACCGTCTCGTAGGCGATGCCGGTGACCTCGCGGGCGCGCAGCTCGGCCGCGACCTCGGGGTACGCCGCGAGGTGGAGGTAGGTGAACAGCACGAGCCCGGGCCGGAGGTGCGCGAACTCCGACGGCTGCGGCTCCTTGACCTTCACGACGAGTTCGGCCCGCTCCCACACCTCGGTTGCACTGTCGATGATCTGCGCGCCCGCGTCGGCGAACGTGTCGTCGGGGATCGCCGGCCCGGCGCCCGCGTCGCGCTCGACGAGGACGGTCACGCCGTGATGGTGCAGCTCACGGACCCCGTCGGGGGTGAGTGCGACCCGGTGCTCGCCGGGCTTGGTCTCGCGGGGGACGCCGACGGTGAGCGGCTGGCGCGCGTCGGTCACGGAAGGAACCGATCGCCGGCCTCGGCGAGGGCCTGGTGGACGCGGTCGGTGAGGAGGTCGAGCTCCTCGGGCCCGGCCACCAGCGGGGGCGCGAGCTGCACGACGGGCATGCCGCGGTCGTCGGTGCGGGCGATCACGCCGAGCTCGTAGAGCCGGGGTGCCAGGAAGCCGCGCAGCAGCGCTTCGCCCTCCGGGCGGGTGAACGGTTCCTGCGTCGCCTGGTCCTTCACGAGCTCCAGCGCCCAGAAGTAGCCCGCGCCGCGCAGGTCGCCGACGATCGGCAGCTCGGCGAGGGCGCGCAGCCGCGTCTCGAAGCCCGCCTCGTGGGTGAGCACGTTGGCCAGGACGGCCTCACGGTCGAACAGGTCGAGGTTGGCGAGCGCGACCGCGCAGCTCACCGGGTGACCGCCGAAGGTGATGCCGTGCGAGAACGACGCCGCCCCCTCGAGGAACGGCTCGGCGAGGAAGTCGCGGCAGATCACCGCGCCGAGCGGGGAGTACCCGCTCGTGAGGCCCTTCGCGCACGTGATCATGTCGGGCAGGTAGTCGTAGCGCTGTGCGCCGAACATGTGCCCCAGCCGGCCGAACGCGCAGATGACCTCGTCGGACACGAGCAGCACGCCGTAGCGGTCGCAGATCTCCCGGACCCGGGCGAAGTAGCCCTCCGGAGGGGTGAAGCACCCGCCTGCGTTCTGCAGCGGCTCGAGGAAGACGGCGGCGACGGTGTCGGGGCCCTCGAAGAGGATCTGCTCCTCGATGGCGTCGGTCATCGCGAGCATGAACGCCTTCTCGTCGTGCGCGAGCGGATGCCGGTACCGGTTGGTGTTGGGCACGTGCGCGGTGCCGGGGGTGAGCGGCTCGAAGGGCTGGCGGAGCGCGGGGATGCCGGTCACCGCCAGCGCGCCGAGCGTGGTGCCGTGATACGCGGTGCGGCGGGCGATCACCTTGTGGCGCTGCCCCTCACCGCGCGCGCGGAAGTACGCCCGGGCGAGCTTCCACGCCGACTCGACCGACTCCGACCCGCCGCTCGTGAAGAAGACCCGGTTCAGGTCGCCGGGGGCGAGCTCGGCGAGCCGGGCCGCGAGCTCGATCGCGGGCGGGTGCGCGTAGCTCCAGATCGGGAAGTACTCGAGCGCCTCGGCCTGGCGGGCGGCCGCCGCGCCCAGCTCGGCGCGGCCGTGGCCGACCTGCACGGTGAACAGGCCCGACAGGCCGTCGAGGAGCCGGTGGCCGGTGGCGTCCTCCACCCAGCAGCCCTCGCCGCGGACCATGACCGGCACGGGGTGTGCGGCGTCGTAGCCCCCGAGGCGGGAGAAGTGCATCCAGAGATGCCGCTGCGCGAGGTCGGAGAGTCGGTCGGCGTCCACTCCGTCAGGCTAGGCCGAGCGGGCGGCGAGCCTCCGCGCCCGGTCAGCTCCAGCGCGAGACGAGCGCGGAGGGGGAGGTCACGACGTCGACGCCGTCGCGGTCCGCGAGCCAGTCGCGGCTCGCCGTGTGCTGGGGGTCGTGGTCGTCGAACCGGTTGAGCGCCACCACCAACGAGCGCTGGGCCAGCGCGCCGACCACGAGCCGGACGTCGTGGATCACCCCGAGCGCCGGATCGGCCACCACCACGACGTGATCGGGCCGGATGCTCTGGATGAGCGTGCGCGTGTCGCCGTCGTCGGCGAGGGGCGAACGCAGTCCGCCGGCGCCCTCGACGAACCCGATCGCCGTGCCGGCGTCCCAGTGGAGCTCGCCGACCAGGTCGGCGATCGTGAACGGGGGGAGCCCCAGACGGGCGGCGGCCATCGGCGGCGCCATGGGCTCGGCGAGCCACCGGTGGGTGGGGCACACCGTCTCGGGTGGCTCGCCGGTGGCGGCGCCGAGGACCGACGCGTCGAGCGCGGTCAACGCGTCGGTGGGGGCGAACGACTGCACCGGCTTGCGGGCGGCGACCGCGCTACCCCGGGCCCGCAGGTCGCGCGCGACCGCGGCGGTCCACCACGTCTTGCCCACCTCGGTGCCCGTGCCGGTGACGACGACCAACCGGTCGGGGCGGGGGCCGGCGCTCACGCCGCCAACCCCGCCAGCGCCGCCACGAGGGCGGCGACCTGGTCGTCGGTGTGGGCGGCGGACAGGGCCACCCGCAGCCGCGACGTCCCGGGGGCCACGGTGGGCGGCCGGATGGCCGGCACCAGGAGGCCCCGGGCCAGGAGCGCGTCGGACGCGGCGACCGCGGCGTCCTCGTCGCCGATGACCACGGGCACGATGGGCGACGGGTGGCCGGCCCGCACGGCCTCCACGTGGCCGCGCAGCCGGGCCCGCAGCGCGTCGCCCTCGGGGGAGCGGAGCACCTCCACCGCGGCCAACGCCGCCGCGGCGTCGGCCGGCGTGGACGCGGTGGTGAAGATGTACGAGCGCGCCCGGTTCACGAGCAGGTCGGTGAACGCGTGCGGCCCGGCGACGAAGCCGCCCAACGAGCCGAGCGTCTTCGAGAGGGTGCCCACCCGCAGCGCGTCGATCCCGTCGAGGTCGGGGTCGGGGCCGAGCACCGCGTGCGCTTCGTCGATCACGAGCAGCGCGCCGTGGCCGGCGCACACCTCGGCGAGGTCCTCGACCGGCGCGACGTCGCCGTCCATGGAGAACACCGAGTCGGTCACCACGATCGCCCGCCGGCCGGGGACCTCCCGCAGCAGGCGGTCGACGTGCTCGGGGTCGGCGTGGTGGAACACGGTGACCTCGGAGCGCGAGAGGCGGCAGCCGTCGATGATCGACGCGTGGTTCAGCTCGTCGGAGCACACCAGCACGCTCGGGCCGCCGAAGGTGGTGAGCACGCCGAGGTTGGCGGCGAAGCCGGTGGGGAAGAGGACGGCCGACTCGGAACGCTTCCACTCGGCGAGCGCGCGCTCGAGGTCGGTGTGGACGGGCCGTGAGCCCACGATGAGCCGGGCCGACCCGGAGCCCGTACCCCAGCGGTCGAGCGCCGCGTGCGCGGCGGCCACCACCGCGGGGTGCTGCGTGAGGCCGAGGTAGTCGTTGGACGCGAACGACACCACGGACCGGCCGTCGGGGGCCAGCGCGCCGGTGGCGCCCTGCGCGTCGAGGTCGCGCGGCGCGCGCCACTGCCCCGACGCGTGGATGCGGTGCGTTTCGGTCGCGGCCCACTCCGGCCAGCTCATGGCGTGTCGGTCCCTGCGACGATCGCCTCCGCGAGCACCCGCACGATCTCGTGGACCTCCTCCGATGTGACCGTGAGCGGGGGCATGAGCACGACCACGTCGCCGAGGGGGCGCAGCAGCACCCCCCGCGCGACCGCGGCGGCGCAGACCCGGCGCCCCCATCGGAGCCCGTCGGCGGGTGGGGCGAGCTCGACCCCGCCCATGAGCCCGTGCAGGCGCACGTCGCCCACCTGGGGGAGCGGCGTGATGCGGTCGGCGAGGAGATCGCGCAGCTCGCGGGAGCGGGCCTGGACATTGGCCAGCACATCCCACGCCTCCACCAGCTCCAGGTGCCGCAGAGCGACCGCGGCGGCGAGCGCGTTGCCGCTGTACGAGTGCCCGTGGTACAGCGTGCGCGGTCCGAGGTCTTCGCCGAGGAAGGCGTCGAACACCCGCCCGCTCGCGACGGTTGCCGACATCGCGAGGTACCCGGCGGTGAGCCCCTTGCCGAGGCACAGGAGGTCGGGACGGAACCTGCATTGCTCGGTGGCGAACAGCGTGCCGGTGCGTCCGAAGCCGGTGGCGACCTCGTCGCAGATGAGGAGGACGTCGTGCGCGCGGCAGGCGGCCGCGAGGCGGGCGACGTCGGCGGGGTCGGCGAGATGCATGCCGGCGGCGCCCTGCACCACCGGCTCGACGATCACGGCGGCGAGCTCGTGCGCGTGCTGCGCGACCAGCGCGACGGCGCGGTCGAAGCACTGGGGGTCGGTGAATCCGGGGGCGCGCACCACCGGGAACCGCAGCGGGTCGAACAGGTCGGTGCCGAACCCGCCGTCACCGACCGACAGCGCGCCGATGGTGTCGCCGTGGTAGGCGTCGCCGAACGCGAGGTACGTGGTGCGCCCCTCCACGCCGAGGTTGACCCAGTACTGGAACGCGATCTTCAGCGCCTGCTCCACCGCGCTGGCGCCGTCGCCGGCGAACAGGAAGTGCGGGTCGTCGACCGGGACCACCCGCGCGAGCGCCTCGGCGAGCTCGACGGTGGCGCGGTTGCCGTTGCCCAGCATCGTGGTGTGCGCGCCGCGGTCAATCTGGTCGCGGAGCGCCGCGTCGAGCTCGGGAACCCGGTGGCCCAGGGTGGTGACCCACAGCGACGAGATGGCGTCGAGGTAGCGGTTGCCGTCGGGGTCCCAGAGGTAGTGGCCCTCGGCCCGCTCGACCACGACGGGCGCGTTGTCGGCGTAGGCCGCCATCTGGGTGAAGCCGTGCCAGACCACGGCGGCGTCACGCTCCACCCAGCTGCGCCCGGCGGGCTCGTCGTGGGAGCGCGCTCCGTCGGCCATGCGTGCCATGATGCCCGCGAGAGCCGTACTCCGGTGGAGCCGGCATCCGAGGGGGGACCGGGCATGAGCCTGAAGGACAAGGCCGCCGTCGTCGGCGTGGGCGCGACGCAGTACTACAAGCGGGGCCAGTCGGTGCCGCAGACGCCGCTCGAGATGGCCGGCAAGGCGATGCTGGCCGCGCTCGACGATGCCGGGCTCGCGGTCGACGACGTCGACGGCCTGGCGCTCTACAGCTTCGGCCTCGGCGGCGACACCAGCCTGTTCGCACAGACGATGGGCATCCCGGAGGTGCGGTTCACCGCCATGCTCACCGGGGGTGGCGGGGGCGCGGCGGGCTCCGTGGGCCTCGCCGCCGCGGCCATCGACTCCGGGATGGCCACCACCGTCGTGAGCCTGATGACGTTGCAGCAGGCGGTGAGCCGCTTCGGCACGTCGTACGCGCCGCGGGGCAAGCCCGGCGCGCAGTACTCCGCGTCGCCCTCGCCGGAGAAGGACTTCGCGTCGCCCGCGGGGCTCATGGGTCCCGGGCAGATGTTCGCGGTGCTCGCCATGCGGCACATGCACCTGTACGGCACGCAGCGTGAGCACTTCGCCGAGGTCGCGATCTCCCAGCGCGAGAACGCGATCAAGCGCGAGACGTCGCTGATGCAGGTACCGCTCACCCTCGACGACTACTTCAACGCGCGGCTGATCGCCGAGCCGCTGTGCCTCTTCGACTTCTGCCTCGAGTGCGACGGCGCGGTCGCGGTGGTCACCACCACGCTCGACCGCGCGCAGGACCTCAGGCAGCCGCCGGTGAAGGTGACCGCGTCGGCGCACGGCGGCCACGGCCGCTGGGGGCAGGCGATCACCTGGATGAACATGCCCGACGAGTACTTCGTGTCGTCGGGTCACCGGCCCGTCGCGCAGCGGCTCTGGGACATGGCGGGGATGACCGCGGCCGACGTCGACGTCGCGCTGCTGTACGACCACTTCTCGCCCATGGTGATCATGCAGCTCGAGGACTACGGGTTCTGCCCGATCGGCGAGGGCGGGCGCTTCGTCGCCGACGGCAACATCCGCTACGGCACCGGCTCGATCCCGGTCAACACGCACGGCGGCAACCTGTCGGAGGCCTACATCATCGGGATGACCCACGTGAAGGAGGCGGTCGAGCAGCTCCGCGGCACGGCCGTCAACCAGGTGGCCGACGCCGAGGTCGCGCTGGTGACCGGGGGGCCGGCGTCCATCCCCACGAGCTCGCTCCTGCTGACGCGGTGACGGAGGATCGTCGATGACCACGCCCATCACCCCCGCCGACGAGCCCATGGCGAAGCTGCCGCCGGCCGAGCTCATCCACCTCACTCCGGATGTGTTCACCGTCCACTTCTGGGACGCGGCCCGCGAGCACCGGCTCGTGGTGCCGCGCTGCACGAGCTGCGGCACCTACCGGTTCCCGCCCAGCGCCTTCTGCTTCGTGTGTCGCACCCAGGACGTGGAGTACGTGGAGCAGTCGGGCCGGGGCACGCTCTACAGCTACACGGTGGCGTGGCACCCGCTGCTCCCCGACGTGAGCGAATCGGTCCCCTACATCCCCGCCGTGGTGGAGCTGCCCGACACGGGTGGCGTGCGCCTCATCGCGAACCTGGTCGACGTGCGCCCGTCGGAGGTGCGGATCGGCATGGACCTCGAGCTCGTATGGCGCGACGTCCACGACGACGTCACCGTCCCCACCTTCCGTCCGGCCTGACCGGCGCAGCAGGCGCGTTCGGGGTGGGTCAACGCGGTCGGGAGACCTCGACGCTCGGGGCGTCGGCGGGGAGGTGGGTGGCCAGACGGGCGATGTCGGGATCGTCGCTCCAGACCACGGCCCGTTCGCGCGAGGCGGTGACGACCACAGTGGCGTCGACGATGTCGTTTGTCCCCGCAGCTGCACACAGTGCGCCGGCGCGGCGGGCCGTCACCTCGTCCAGCGACCGCACGCTGCAGAGCGCGAGGGCCTGGGCCATCCGCGCGTTCTCACGTCCCCGCCATGACTGCGCGAGCACGACAGTGGGGACGACAGGGATGCCGGCCCGGTCGACGAGCAGCTTCAGTCGGCGCCACGTGTCGCGGTCGCCGCGATCGATCGCGATGAGGACGTTGCTGTCGACGACGACCCGTTCGATCATCGACCACGCCGCTTTCGGGTCTCGGTGAGGCGATCGTCGAGCTCGTCGATCCAGGCGTCGGCCTCGGCGAGCTCCTCCTCGGTGAACGCGCCGAACTCCTCCTCGTAGTCGCGGAAGAGGCGCTCCCAGCCGAGCAGCTTGGCCCGGTCCCGGGCCGCCTCCACCAGCCACGCCGACAGGCTCAGCCCCGCTTCGTCGGCACACGTCTTGGCCAGGTCGTAGGTGCCTTCGTCGATGGAGATGGAGATCTTCCGGACGGCCACGGCCCAATGGTACTACCGAGGTATGACCATGACGCCGAGGGCGTGTCGGCGTGGACGCTGACCCGGCGCTCCCGCTAGAACCGGTTCCCATGTCGGACGCCAGCACCCCCAACCCGTACAGCACCCTCCCGGCCCAGGGCCCCTACGCCCCGGCGATCGGGTCGGCGCTGATCACGATGGTCGAGCCCCACGTGGGCCACGAGCACGCGTACAACCGGTGGTACGAGGACGACCACTTCAACTCGGGCGCGATGGCGATGCCGTGGATGTTCGCCGGTCGCCGCTGGGTCGCCCCGAAGTGGCTCCAGGCGCTGCGCGCTCCCGACGACTCGATCATCGCCCAGCCGCTCGACGCGGGGAAGTACATCACCTGCTACTGGATCACCGCCGGTCGCTACGAGGACCACCTGCGCTGGTCGGTTGCCACCAACCAGCGGCTGCTGCCCGACGGCCGGGTGTACCTCGACCGCACGCACGTGTACACGTCGTTCCAGGAGTACATGGGCGCGGTGTACCGCGACGAGACCGGTCCGCGCGACATCCACTCGCTCGACTACCCGTACCAGGGAATGGTGGTGGAGGTGGTCGACTCGGCCGACGACCGCGAGACGCTCGCCGCATGGCTGACCGAGGAGGCGCTCCCCGCGCGCATGGCCGGGTCGGAGGCCGCGCAGACGCTGCTCTTCGCGCCGTACCCGCTGCCCGAGGACAAGATGGCCTACGTCGAGGACGTGCCGGGCCTGGAGCGCCGCATCACGCTGCTCACCTTCACCGAGGAGCCCCCCGACGAGTGCTGGGAGACCTTCGCCGACTTCGGCGCCACGGTCGCGGCCGCCGGTCGCGGCAAGGTGCAGCTGTCCGCCCCCTTCATCCCCACCCTTCCGGGGACCGACACCTACGTCGACCAGCTCCGTTGATGCGTCCCTGAGCGACGCTGGGCGTCGGTCTGGGGACGCATGGTCGGACCATGCGTCCCTGAGCGACGCCCGTTCCCACCCGCTCCTTCGACCGGGAGACCCAGATGGACGGCAAGAAGATCCTGCTCACTGGTCCGACCAGCACCGTCGGCCTCCCTGTGGCCCTCGACCTCGCGGCCCGCAACGAGGTCTGGGGGATTGCCCGCTTCGGCAACGCCGCGGCGAAGGCGCGGCTCGAGGCCGCCGGCGTGCACTGCGTGACCGTCGACCTGGAGACCTCGGACTTCGCCGAGATCCCCGACGACTTCGACTACGTCGTCAACTTCGCGATCGCTCGCGGTGGTGACGCCGACTGGGACCGCGACCTCGCGGCCAACGGCGAGTCGGTCGGCCTGCTGATGGCGCGCTGCCAGGGCGCGAAGGCCTTCCTGCACTGCTCGTCGACCGCGGTGTACCAGCCGGCGGGCGCGCACCTGGTCGCCGAGACCGACGCGCTCGGCGACAACCACCGGGTGATGTTCGCGACCTACAGCATCGCCAAGATCGCGTCGGAGGTCGTGGCCCGCACCGCGGCGCGCCAGTTCGGCATCCCGACCACGATCGCCCGGCTCAACGTGCCCTACGGCGACACCGGCGGGTGGCCGTGGTTCCATATGAAGATGATGGAGGCCGGCATCCCGATCCCGATCCACGCCGACGGACCCAACCTGTTCAACCCGATCCACTTCGACGACATCGTGCGCACGGTGCCGAAGCTGCTCGAGGTGGCGACGGTGCCCGCGACGATCGTCAACTGGGCCGGTGCGCAGTCGAGCATCGAGGAGTGGTGCGGGCTGATCGGCGAGCTCATCGGCGTGGAGCCGCAGCTCGACGTGAGCGACCACGCGCTCGGCTCGGTCACCACCGACAACACCCGCATGCACGAGCTGATCGGTCCCGCCGAGATCGACTGGCGCACGGGCATCACCCGGATGGTCGAGGCCGACCGGAACTGACCGCCGGCGTGGCTCACGGACGCATGGTGCGACCATGCGTCCCTCAACCGACACCCAGCGTCGCCCTGGGACGCATCTTGGGGGATGATGAGGGCATGGCGCTCGACGGGTATGCGGTCATCGATCTGGACGGGCACGTGTTCGAGCCCGACTCGCTGTGGGACGAGTACCTCGATCCCGCATACCGGGCCCGACGGCCGCGGCTGCGCATCGACGACCGCAACACCACCCGCTACGAGATCGACGGTGCCCTGATCCCGCCGGGCACCGGGCGGGGCGCCTGGGCACCCGAGGGGATCATGGAGGCGACGACGCACCGCGACGGCGGCATCGATCCCGTGGCCCGGCTCGCCGACATGGACACCGAGGGGATCGACGTCGCGGTGCTCTACGGCGCGGTGAGCCTCGGCTTCTACGCCCTCCCCGACGCCGACTACGCAGCCGCGCTCTGCCGCGCCTACCACGACTGGCTGCACGACTACTGCGCGACCGATCCGGACCGCCTGAAGGGCGCCGCGATGCTTCCGGTGCAGTCGATGGACCACGCCCTCGCCGAGGCCCGCCGCTGCGTCGAGGAGCTCGGCTTCGTGTCGTTGACGGTCCCGTGCTCGGTGGGTGACCGGAACCCGGCCGACCCGGAGAACGACCCGCTCTACGCGCTGGCCGAGGAGCTCGACGTGCCGATCGGCTTCCACGCGGGTGGTCCGCGCTTCGCGCACCAGCGATTCGTCGACTCCTATGTGCAGCTGCACGCGATCGAGTTCCCGTTCGACGTCATGTTCGCCGTCACCAACCTGATCTGCGGCGGTGTGCTCGAGCGGTTCACTCGGCTGCGGATCGCGATGCTCGAGGCCGGCGCGGGCTGGGCACCGTTCCTCGTCCACCGGCTCGACGAGCACTACGAGAAGCGGCCGGGCGAGATGCCCGAGATCCGAATGGAGCCGAGCATGTACCTGGCCGACGGGCGGCTCGTCATCTCGTGCGAGGCCGAGCCCGACCTCGGCCACACGATCGACCGCCTCGGGGACCACATGGTGGCCTACGCGTCCGACTACCCGCATTGGGACTGCGAGTTCCCCGACAGCGTCACCAAGATCGTGCAGCGCGACGACCTCTCGCGTGATGCCAAGCGCATGGTCCTCGCCGGCAACGCCCGGCGCGTGCTGTTCGGGGGCTCGTGATGTCGGAGGGCACGACCGACGAGGTCGTCCTCGCCGAGGTGTCCGACGGCATCGCGACGATCACCTTGAACCGCCCCGAGGCTCGCAACGCGATCAACGGCGCGATGGGCGCGCGCCTCCCCGAGGTGGTCGCGGAGATGGACGCGCGCGACGACGTCGCGGTGATGATCCTCACCGGCACCGACCCGGCCTTCTGTGCCGGCGCCGACCTCAAGGACCTCGGCAGCCGCGAGGGGACCGGCACCGACGCGATGAGCGTCTACGACGACGAGGGGCGCCTGCCGTACCGCGGGCCGTTCGCGCCCCGCACCAAGGTGCTCATCGGCGCGGTGAACGGGCCGGCGATCACCGGCGGCTTCGAGATCGCGCTCAACTGCGACTTCCTCGTCGCATCGGACCGCGCCCGCTTCGCCGACACGCACGCGCGCGTCGGCATCCTCCCGGGCTGGGGTCTCACGGTGCTGCTGTGCCAGTCGGTGGGCGTGCGGCGCGCGCGTGAGCTGAGCGCCACCGGCAACTACCTCTCGGCCGAGCAGGCGCTCACCTGGGGCCTCGTCAACCACGTGGTGGCCCACGAGGAGCTGCTGCCCTTCACCCGGGAGCTCGCGACCGCGGTCGCCGGCAACAACGGTCAGGCGGTCGGCGAGATGATGCGGCTCTACGACCGGGTCGTCGACGTCACCGGCGACGAGGCCTGGGACCTCGAGGCCGCGGTCAACGTCGACTGGATGCGCCGGATGTACGACCCCGCGGCGATCGCGGCGCGGCGCGACGCGGTCGTCGAGCGGGGCCGGGCGCAGTTCCGTGGCTGAGCGCCCGCGGCCCCTCGTCATCGCGCACCGCACCTGTCCCGAGCACGCGCCCGAGAACAGCCTGCTGGGCATCCGACGCGCCGCCGAGCAGGGCGCCGACGTGGTGGAGGTCGACGTGCGCCTCAGCGTTGAGGGCCGACCGGTCCTGCTCCACGATCGCACCCTGCGGCGCACGACGGGGACGATCGGACCGCCGTATCTGAGGCGCGAGAAGTCGATCACCGCACGCGAGATCGGCGAGGGCGAGCACGTGCCGACCTTCGCCGAGGCCCTCGACGCGCTCCCGAGCGATCTGCGCATGGCGATCGAGATCAAGGTGCCCCGGGCGGTGCACCCGGTGCTCGCCGCGGTGGTCGAGCGCGACGCCCAGCACCGGGTGCTGATCTGGGCCCACCAGCCGTCGGTCGTCCGCTTCGTGGCCGATCGGCACCCCACGATCGAGGCGTCGCTCCAGACCGAGCTGCGGACGGGTCGGTCCCGGCGGGGCCTGCGGGCCATGCTCACGCGGTGCCGGGCCGCCGGGCTCTCCACGCGGATCCAGGCGGCGACTCCCGACCTCGTCGAGGAGCTGCGCGCCCTCGGACTGCGCCTCTACGCCCGCTGCGGAGAGTCCGACCTCACGGCGCCGCGCCTCGCGCTGCTCGACGGCGTGGTCACCGACCGGCCCGAGGCCGCCCGCGCGGTGATCGACGCGGCATGATCCCTGCTGCCGCTCTGGCGGCGGCACCCCGCCGCTCCCCGACCCGCGAGAGGATCCGCGATGACCAACCCGTTCGATGCCTACCGGATGGACGGGCGCGTGGCCCTGGTCACCGGTGCCGCGAGCGGCATCGGCGCCGCCACCTGCGAGGTGCTCGCTGCCTCGGGCGCGTCGGTCGTGTGCGCCGACGTCAACGCCGACGGCCTCGCCGACACGGTCGCCAAGGTTGAGGCCGCGGGCGTGCGGGCCGTGCCCGTCACCTGCGACGTCACCAAGCGCGCCGACGTGGCTGCGATGTTCGGCACCGCAGTCCGCGAGCTCGGCAAGGTCGACGCCGTCGCCAACATCGCCGGCGCGATGTTCCCGGGTCTCATCGAGGACCTCGACGACGAGACCATCGACAAGGGAATCGACCTCAACCTCAAGGGCGTGCTCTACGGCACCCAGTACGCCATCCGCGCGATGAAGGAGACCGGGGGCGGCGCGATCGTCAACGTGTCGTCGGGCGCGATCGACCTGCCCTACGCGGGCATCGGCGTCTACGCGTTCACGAAGGCGGCCGTCGCGATGCTGTCGATGACCGCGGCGGTCGAAGCCGGGCCCTACGGCGTCCGCATCAACATCATCGCCCCGGGTCAGACGATGACGCCGTTCACCACCTGGCGCCTCTACAAGGAGGACGGCAGCCTCGACCAGCAGGCGTTCGACGACTTCCTGGAGTATTCGAGGGGGCTGTCACCGCTCGGCATCGTGGGCGAGTCGCTCGACCAGGCGCTGCTCATCCAGTATCTGCTGAGCGACGCCGCCAAGTACGCGACCGGCCAGATCTTCCGCGTCAACGGCGGCCAGACCTGGTCGTGGTAGTCAGCCGCGGATGGTCTCCACCGCGGTGGTGATCCCCTCGAGACGGATCTGGTCGATGGTCACGCCCAGGCCGGGACCGGTGGGCACGGCGAGGCGGCCGGCGTCGAGCACGAACGGCTCGTTCACCACGTCGCGCGCGTAGTAGCGGTCGGACGCGGAGGTGTCGCCGGGCAACGTGAAGCCCGGCAACGCGGCGAGGGCGACGTTGGCGGCGCGGCCGATGCCGGTCTCCAGCATCCCCCCGCACCACACCGTGATGCCGTGGGTCACGCAGAGGTCGTGCAGGCGCACGGCCTCCAGGTAGCCGCCCACCCGGCCCGCCTTGATGTTGACGATGGTGCACGCACCGAGCGCGATCGCGGTCTCGGCGACCGCCACCGACGTGATCGACTCGTCGAGGCAGATGGGCGTGCGCACGCGTCGCGCCAGCTCCGCGTGGCCGAGCAGGTCGTCGACCGCGAGGGGCTGCTCGATGAGGAGCAGGTCGAACGGGTCGAGCGCGGCGAGCGCCTGAACGTGACCGTCGGCGAGCGTGTACGCGGTGTTGGCGTCGACCTGCAGCGCCACATCGGGGTGACGCTCGCGCACCGCGCGCACGGACTCGACGTCGAAGCCCGGCTGGATCTTCAGCTTCACCCGGCGATACCCGTCGGCCACGTAGGCGTCGACGTGGTCGAGCAGCTCGGCGAGCGGGAACATGCCGACCGACACGCCGCAGTCGACGGCGGTGCGCGTCGCGCCGAGGCGCTCGCCCAGCGGGGTGCCGCTCGCCCGGAGCTCGGCGTCGAGCACGGCCAGCTCCAGCGCCGCCTTGGCCATCGGATGGCCCTGCACCGGTGCCATCAGCGCGCGCAGCCCGTCGGCGGTCACGTTGGTGGCCGCGAGCACCCGCGGCGCGAGGAAGCGTTGCAGCACGTCGTGCGCGCCGTCGACGTACTCCTCCGAGTAGCCGGGCTCCGGAAAGGCGACGCACTCGCCCCAGCCTTCGCCGGCGTCGGTGACCACCCGTACGAGCAGGAAGTCGCGCTCGGTGATCTCCCCGAACGACGTGCGGAACGGCGCGACGAGCGGGAGCGCCACCCGGTGCAGCTCAACAGCCTCGAGCTTCACCGGATCACTCCGCCTCGTTGCCCACGGCGGCACCGGTCCCGGGCCCGGCCGCGCCGCCCGCGCCGGCCTGCAGCACCCACCAGCCGTCGCGCGTGGCGCCGACCGCGCCGTAGCCGAGGTCGAGGGCCCGACCGATGGTGTCGCGGGCGGCCAGGCGCCAACGCCGTGCGGCCGCCGGGTCGGTCCTCCGCAGTGCCACGATGTCGCGGGGCACGCACGCCAGCAGCGTCGGCACGAGACGGGTCCCGCGCCACACCTCGCCGTCGAGCGAGAGGATGACCTCGGCGCCCCCGGCGACGAGCGCGTCGAGGTCGGGGTCGGGCCGGCCATCGGCGGCGGTGAGGTCCCAGCGCGCCTCCACCCGGTCTGACGGGTCGGTGCCGTTGACCGGGTCGCCCATCGCCCCGTACACGTCGGGCAGATAGGCCGCACCAACGGCACCCAGCTTGGTGAGGTTGAAGTACGCGTTGCGGGCGATCAGCGGGTCGAACGTCCAGCGGATCTCGGCGATCCCCCGGTCGAGGGCCCACGCCCGCTGGAAGCGCTTCATGGCGGCGCCGACGCCGGCGTGCTGGTGCACGGGGTCGATCCCGGTGGCGTGCGAGTGCACGTGGAGGCCGCCCGGGTGGGTCCCGACGAAGCCGACCGATGCGCCCACGAGCGCGTCGGGGTCGTGGGCCCGCCCCGGGTGGTAGGCGCCGAGCAGCGGCTCGCCGGCGAGCAGGAGCGCCCGGGCCATGTGCAGCTCGACGAACTGCGTGCCGGGGGGGAGGCCCCACACCCGCGAGAGGAGCGCGAGCGCCGCGGGAAGGTCGTCGGGCTCGAGCACGACCACGTCGACGGGGAGAGGCGGGACCACGGCCGACGAGGCTACGGTCCTCGGGGCCGCGGCACCGCCTTGCGGCCAGGAGAGGGGGGACGTGAAAGCCGCGCCGTTCGACTACCACGCGCCGGAGACGGTGGCCGAGGCCGCCGGCCTGCTCACCGAGCACGGCGACGAGGCCAAGGTGCTCGCGGGGGGCCAGAGCCTCCTGCCGATGCTCGCCCTGCGCCTGACCCGGTTCGAGCACCTCGTCGACGTCACCGGCGTCGCCGAGATGCATGGCATCAGCCGCAGCAACGGCCACCTGCGGGTGGGCGCCGCCACGCCCCAGGCCGTCGCCGAGCACGACGCCGACCTGGCGGCGGCCGTGCCGCTGCTGGCCCGGGCCCTCCCGCACATCGGGCACTTCCAGATCCGCAACCGGGGCACCGTGGGCGGCTCGCTGGCCCACGCCGACCCCGCGTCGGAGCTGCCGGCGGTCGCGCTCGCGCTCGACGCCACGTTCGAGGCGGCGAGCACCCGGGGCACCCGGGACGTCGCGGCGTCGGAGTTCTTCACCGGCACCTGGTCGACCGCGCTCGCCGACGACGAGATCCTGGTCGGCACCCGGTTCCCCGTGTGGTCGGGACGCACCGGGTTCGCGGTGACCGAGATCGCCCGCCGCAGCGGCGACTTCGCCCTGGCCGGGGTGGCCGCGGCGGTCGAGCTCGACGGGAGCGACCGTATCGGTCGCGTGGCGGTGGGGCTGTTCGGCGTGGGATCCACCCCGTTGCGCGCCGCGGCCACCGAGGCCGCGCTCGCCGGCGCGGCCCCCGACGCGGCTGCGGTGACCGATGCCGCCCGGGCCGGCGCCGCCGAGATCGCCGCCGTCGACGACGTGCACGCCACCGCTTCCTACCGCACGCGCGTCGCTGCACACCTGATGGACGCCGCGCTGACCGCGGTGATCGAGGAGGCCCGCCGTGGCTGAGCACCACGTCCACTGCGTCGTCAACGGCGCCAAGCAGCGCGGCATCGTCGAGAGCCGCACCACCCTCGCCGACTTCCTGCGCGAGGGTCTCGGCCTCACGGGCACCCACCTCGCCTGCGAGCACGGCGTCTGCGGCGCCTGCACCGTCCTGGTCGACGGCAAGGCCGTGCGCGCGTGCCTCATGCTCGCAGTGCAAGCCGACGGCCACGAGGTCACCACGGTCGAAGGCATCGCCTCCCCCGACGGCACGCTCTCACCCGTGCAGCAGGCGTTCGTCGACTGCCACGGCCTCCAGTGCGGGTTCTGCACACCGGGCTTCGTGGTGAGCGTGACGTCGTTCCTCGAGGCCAACCCCGATCCCACGGAGGCGGAGATCCGCGAGGGCATCAGCGGCAACCTCTGCCGCTGCACCGGCTACCAGGGCATCGTCGAGGCCGTGAAGCTGGCCGCCGCGCGGATGCGCGACGGCGCTGGGGTCGGTCAGTGAGCGCGCCGGCGGCGGGCCGCTACGTGGGCCAGTCGGTCCACCGCAAGGAGGACCCGCGCCTGCTCACCGGACACGGCCGCTACATCGACGACGTCGTGCTGCCCCGGCTGCTGCACGCGGCGTTCGTGCGCAGCGACCTCCCCAGCGCCGTCATCCGGTCGATCGACACCCGCGCCGCGCTCGAGCTCGAGGGCGTGGTGGCGGTGCTCACCGGCGCCGACCTCAACCCCGGCGCGGGCACCCTCCAGCCGTCGATGATGGCCGAGAACCCCGATGCCATCGTGCCGCCGCTCAAGCCGCTCGCCGACGGCGACGTCCGGTTCGTCGGCGACCCGGTCGCGGTGGTGATCGCCGAGAGTCGTGCCATCGCGGAGGATGCGGTCGAGCTCGTCGACGTCGACTACGAGCCGCGTGAGGCGGTGGCGTCGATGGAGGCCGCGATCGCCGACGGCGCGCCGGTCGTGCACCCCGAGCTCGGGAGCAACGTCGCGATGGACATCGCGCTGCCCGAGAACCCGGAGCTGGAGGCCGCGTTCGCCTCGGCCGCGCACGTGGTGACCGAGCGGCTGGTGCAGCACCGGCACACGCCCGTCCCGATGGAGACCCGCGGCATCGTCGCGTCGTACGACCGGGTGACCGACCAGCTCGAGGTCTGGCTGTCGACCCAGGGCCCGCACGAGGCGCGCCGCGCGTTCTCGCGGGTCGCGGGCATCCCCGAGCGGCACGTACACGTGCGCATGGGCGACGTGGGCGGCGGCTTCGGCCAGAAGTTCTTCACCCCGCGCGAGGAGCAGACGATCGTCTGCGTGGCGAAGCACCTCGGGGCGTCGGTGAAGTGGATCGAGGACCGGCGGGAGAACCTCCTCGCGTCCAACCACGCCCGCAGCGACATCGCCACGGTGTCGGTCGCGCTCGATGCCGAGGGCCACATCCTCGGGATGAAGTTCGACCACCTCGAGGAGGCGGGGGCATGGCCGGTCGGCGGCACCGGGGGCACGGGACCCTTCGCGGCGATGCTCCTGCCCGGCCCCTACAAGGTGCCGAAGGTCTGGTGGCGCAGCCGGGTGGTGTGGACCAACACCTGCGGACGGGGCGCCTATCGCGGCCCGTGGATGTTCGAATCGGTCGCGCGCGAGGAGATCATGGACTTCGCCGCGCGGGCGAGCGGCATCGACCCGCTGGAGCTGCGACGCCGCAACGTCGTGGCCGACGACGCGCAGCCGTTCACCACGGCCACCGGGATGACGTTCGACCGCGTCACCCCGGCGACCACGCTCGAGCAGGCCGCCCGGGTGCTCGGCTACGACGACTTCCGGGCCCAGCAGGCGAGTGCCCGCGCCGAGGGCCGCCTGCTCGGGCTGGGCATCGGCCTGTACATCGAGCCCACGTCCACGCCGGCCGCGACCCTCGGAGTCGAGGCGGCGACGGTGCGGGTGGAGTCGGGGGGCGGCGTGACCGTGTTCCTCGGCACCGCCGCCCACGGCCAGAGCATCGAGACCACGATGGCCCAGGTCGTCGCCGAGCATCTCGGCGTCGACTACGACGACGTGAAGGTGGTGCAGGGCGACACCGACCGCACCCCGTTCGGCGGCGGCACCGGTGGGAGCCGCACCGCGGTCATCGCGGGCAACGCCACGCGGGAGGCCGCGCTGAAGGTGCGGGACATGGTGGTCGAGGTCGCGGCCCACATGCTCGAGGCGGCGCCCGAGGACCTCGAGGTCGCCGAAGGCCGGATCGCGGTGCGGGGCACGCCGGTGCGCAACGTGTCGCTGGCCGACGTGGCCGCGGCCGTGCACAACGCCGGGACCGGACTCCCGTCCGACACGCCGCGGCTGCTCGAGGCCACCGGCCGCTACGAGACGCCCAGCCCCACGTGGTCCAACGCGTGCCACATCTGCACGGTCGAGGTCCACCCCGTCACGGGGCAGGTCGAGATCCTGCGCTACGTGGTGAGCGAGGACTGCGGTCGGATGCTCAACCCGATGGTGGTCGAGGGTCAGGTGCACGGCGGCGTGGTGCAGGGGATCGGTGGCGTGCTCTACGAGCACTTCGTCTACGACGAGTCGGGCAACCCGCTCACCACCACGTTCCTCGACTACCTGCTGCCCACCGCGGCGGAGTCGCCCCGCATCGAGATCGACCACGTGGTCACCGACGGGCCCAACCCGTCGGGGGTGAAGGGCATGGGCGAGGGCGGCGCGATCGGATCGGTGCCCGCGGTGTTCAACGCGGTGGCCGACGCCCTCGCGCAGGTGGGGGCCACCGTCACTGAGCAGCCCCTCACTCCGGTGCGGCTCGTCGAGGCCCTCGAGGCAGTCGGGGCCTAGCGCCCCGGTCCGCCGCACGTCGGCGACGGCACGGGGGTGGGCGACCGGTCACGCCGGAAGGCGGTCGAATGACCAGACAGGCGATCGTCCTCGACACCGACATCGGCACCGACGTCGACGACGCGCTCGCGCTCGCCTACGCGCTGCGGCACCCGGGGCTCGACCTCGTGGCGGTCACCACCGTCTCGGGCGACGCCGGGGCCCGGGCCGCGATCGCGGCCCGGCTGCTCGGCATCGCCGGGCGCAGCGACGTCACGGTCGCCGCCGGGGCGAGCGGGTTCGAGGACCGGGTGTGGTTCGGCCACGAGGGGGAGGGCCTCGCCGCCGGTCCCGACGCGCCGATCGACCCGCACGACGCGGTCACCGTCCTGCTCGATGCCTCGCACCGGCCGCACCCGCCCGCGGTGGTGACCGTCGGCATGCTGTCGAACCTGGCGGCCGCGCATCGGCGTGATCCCAGCTACCCGCAGCGGGTGCCCCGGCTCACCGTGATGGGCGGCGTGTTCGCGCCGGTGCACTACCTGGGCACGGTGTTCGGCGCGGCCCGCGACACCAACCTGGTGGTCGATCCCGACGCGGCGCTCGAGGTGCTCGACGCCGGGTTCTCACTCCGCTACGTGCCGCTCGACGTGACCGTGCAGGTCCCGTTGCGCCGTGAGCACCTCGAGCGACTGCGGGCGGCCGACGAGCTGGGGGCCGCGCTCGCCGCGCTGGTCGACGTGTGGGCCGTGCTGCTCCACGAGCGCTCCCGGGGCCGCATCCCCGACGACGTCGTCGCCTACCTCCACGACCCCCTGACGGTCGCGGCCGCGGCCGGCGACGAGTTCGTGACCGTCGAGCGGCGACCGGTCACGGTTGCCGAGCACGACGGCGTGCCGCGTACGTTCGTGGACCCGGTGGCCGGTCGCGAGGCCGACGTCGTCACCGGGGTCGACGCCGACGGGTTCGTCGAGCACTGGCTGTCCGTGGTGACCGCAACCGGAGCGTGACACCGATGACGACGTCCGCCCCCACTCCTGCTCCGTCGCCGGGCCGCACCCGCGACCTCGCAGTGTGGATCCCCCCGCTGCTCGACCTGCTCGCCGTCACCGTCTTCGTCCTCGTGGGGCGGCGCAGCCACGACGAAGGGGAGACGTTCACCGCGTTCTTGAAGACCTGGTGGCCCTTCGCCGCCGGGCTCGGCCTGAGCGGCGTGCTCACCGGTGCGTGGTGGTACCCGTTCGCCTGGCGGCGGGTGACCCTCATGTGGGTCGGCACCGTGGTGGTCGGGATGATCCTGCGCATCTCGATCCATGGCCGCGAGCTCAAGCCGTCGTTCGTGATCGTGACGACGATCTTCCTCGGGGCGTGCTTCTTCGGCTGGCGCCTGGTGGCCCGCGCGGTCGTCCGCCGCCGGTCGACCTAGGGCTCGAGGCCCAGCTCGTCGAGGGCGCTGCGGATCTGCAACGCCGCGGCGACGAGCGTCTCCGGCTCCACGTGGCGCGCGCTGCGCGACAGGTGGAGGTCGTCCTCGCCCCAGATGGGCAGGACGTGGAGGTGGCAGTGCGGCACCTCGAACCCGGCGATTTCCATGCCGATGCGCGGGGCCCGGAACGCGTGCTGCTGAGCGAGGCCGATGTGGCGGGCGACGACCATGAGGTGCGCGGCGAGGTCGGGCTCGAGGTCGACCCAGTGGTCGACCTCCTCGCGGGGGACCACCAGCGCGTGGCCGGTCGTGATCGGGTTGATCGACAAGAAGGCGACGCAGAGGTCGTCCTGCCACACGAAGTGCCCGGGGATGTCGCCGTCGATGATCTTCGTGAAGATGGTCGCCACGAGCCCAACCTACCGCGGGGGAGTTTTCCGATTCTTTTCCGAGTCTCGGTCGACTCCGAGGGCGCGCCGCGCCGATGACCGAGCCTGATGGCGACGGTTCCCCTTCCCGATGTTGCGACCGCCCCGGAGTCGGCGACCGAGACCGGGGTGTTCCGGTCGAGCGCGACCTTCCCCCTGCCCCGGCTGCAGCCGGTCGCCGACTTCGTGGCGTTGCCCACGACGAAGCGGTACGTCTCGGTCCAGGCCAAGTTCGCCCTCGCGATCGGAGCCGCGGCGCTGTGGCTCCTCGCGGCGGTCGGCGGCGCCTGGTTGGCGGTGCCGGCGATGGGCGCCACGGTGCCGCTGCCGGTGGCCGCGGTGCTGTTCCTCCTCCTCGTCGCATTGCCGGGGATGCTGACGACGTTCTCGTTGGTCGGACTCCTGCTCGACCGGCCGCCCACTCCGAGCGTCGCCCGTCCCGCGCTGCCGGTCACCGTCGCGATCACGGCCCGCAACCAGCCGCGCTCGGTGGTCGAGACGCTCGAGGCGCTGCGGGCCCAGGACTACGACGGCGCGCTCACCGTGCTGCTCGTCGACAACGGCAGCACCGACGCCACCCTCGACGAGGCGTCGCGGGCCGCCGCCCGACTCGGCATCGCGCTGCGCATCGTGGTGGAGCGCAAGTCGGGCGAGGCCCAGGCGCGCAACGCGGCCGCGGCGTGCACCGACACGCCGCTGCTGGTCGTGGTCCGCGCCGGTGCGCAGCTCCACCCGTCGGCAGTCCGGCTCCTCGTCGCCCGACTGCTCCGCTCGCCGGCCGACACCGCCGCCGTGTCGGCCCGCGCGCTCGTGCGCAACGGGCGCGGCGGCGACCTCCCCGAGGTCGTCGCGTACGACTACTCGGTCAACGTCCACGCCGACCAGCGCATGCAGGGTCTCTTCCAGGGGCCGCTGGTGGCCGACGGGGTGTGTGCGCTGTTCCGCACCGACGCGGTGCGCGCCGTGGGCGGCTGGACCCGTGACGACCACGACAGCGTGATGATCACCTGGCGGTTCCTCGAGCGGGGCTGGCGGGTGTTCCACGAGTCGCTCGCGGTCGCGTTCACCGTCGAGCGGGTGACGCTCGGATCGTGGGCTGCCCGCCGGGTGCGGGCGGCGAACGCGATCGTCGAGGGCGCCCGCGCGAAGGGGCTGCGCTCGCTGCACTTCCCGTCGAACCGGTTCGTGGCCATGACCGACGCCACCGGCCCGCTGGTCGACGGCTGCTTCACCGGCGCCGCGCTCCTGTCGCTCGCGCTCGCCGTGATGGGCACGCCCGCGCTGCTCACCGCCTACGTGGCGCTCGTGCTGCCGGTGTCGGTCGCGGCCGTGACGGTGTCCCGGAGGGTGTCGCGCCACGCGCTCGACGACGTCGGTCTCCGCCCCGCCGGTGGTCCCCGTGCGTGGCTCGGCGCGGCCCTCAGCCTCCACCCCGTGCAGGCCCCCCTCGGCGCGGGCCACGCCCTCGCCCAGGTCTTCGGCCGCGTCGACTGACCGACGATGCGTCCCTGAGCGACGCGGGGCGTCGGTCTGGGGACGCATGGTGCGACCATGCGTCCGTGGACCGACACGCCGTGGCCTAGCCTCCGGCCATGGCAGCCAAGTGTCATCACAGTGCGATCTGCGTCCGCGACTGGGACGCCAGCCTCCGCTTCTACACCGAGGGCCTCGGGCTCGCGCTCCTCTGGGAGAACACCTTCGCCGGCGACTGGCCCACGCTCTTCGGCGCGCCGGAGCCGTCGCTGCACTCGGCCTTCCTCGGGGATCCCGGGGCCGACGACGCCGGGATCGTCGAGCTGGTGGAGTTCGCCGGCATGACCGACGGCACGGGTCAGGGCCCGTCGCCCCAGACCGGGTTCTTCCTGCTGTCGTTCTACGTCGACGTCGACGAGACCCTCGCCCGGCTCGCCGCGCTCGGCCTGGGTGGCGAGCCCCGTCGCATCGAGGTCGACGGCATGGGCGGTGCCAAGGTCCCCATGGCCGTGGTGCGCGACCCCGACGGTGTCCTCGTCGAGCTCATCGGCGCATGACCGATCCGCACGCCGTTCCCGCCGAGGAGATCCGGGCCATGCACTCCGTCGAGGGGCGCGTCGTCATCGTGACCGGGTCGGGCCAGGGCGTGGGGCGGGGGATGGCCCACCACTTCGCCAAGGCGGGCGCCACCGTGGTGGTGGCCGACTGGAACGCCGAGAAGATGGCCCGCACGGTCGCCGAGTGCCGGGATCTGGGCGCCGAGGCGCTGGGCGTGCCGTGCAACATCATGGAGCAGGAGACGCTCCTGGCGATGGTCGACACCACGATCGGTGAGTACGGAGCGGTCGACGCGATCGTCAACAACGCGCAGACCTTCCGGCCCAACGCGCCGGTCGCCGAGGTGAGCGCCGACGACCTCGACGTCTTCTACCGCTCCGGGGTGCTCGGCACGCTGTGGGCGATGCAGGCGGTCTACCCGCCCATGAAGGCCGCGGGTTGGGGGCGCATCGTCAACTTCGCGTCCTCGATGGGCATCGTCGGCGGGGTGGGCTTCGGCGCGTACAACGCGTCGAAGGAGGCGATCCGCGCGCTCACCCGCACCGCAGCGAAGGAGTGGGCGGCCGACGGCATCGTCGTCAACGCGATCGCGCCCGCCGCCGCCCCACCGCGCGCGGTGGGCAGCGCGCACTATGAGGAGTTCATGCGCACGAGCCCGATGCACCGCAACGGCGATCCGGAGCTCGACATCGGCTCGGTGGCCCACTTCCTCTGCACCGACGCCTGCCGCTACCTCACCGGGCAGACGTTCATGTGCGACGGCGGCACGTACCTGTGGGCATGACCGACGCCCCCACCCCCGACTGGCGGAACCCCTGGCCGGTGGTCGGCATCCGACCCGAGCCGCCGCTGCCGTCGGCCGGCCTCGACCGGCTGCGGGCCGACGGCTACGCGGTGTGCTTCGACGTCGACCCGCAGGAGTCCGACCGCGACCGCTGGCAGGACCACGTCGAGAACACGGGCATCGTGCGCATGTTCACCGAGGTGCGCACGGCCTACACGGCGGCCCGACTCGCGCCCGACTGGCCGCGCTTCGTGCGCCGCGGGGGCTACACCCCGCTCGTGCGCGAGCAGCACGTGCGCTACGACCGTGAGGCCCGCATGCACGAGCGGTTCGTGGGTGGCATCCGGGTCGCCCAGCGGCGGGGTAAGGCCGTCGTGGTCGAGCAGGCGCTGGCGGAGGCCGAGTCGGGCCAGCCGGTCGCGGTGGCCTGGACCGTCCAGCTGCTGGTGGGGCCCGACGGGCGCGTGACCGAGTTCCCCGACGTGTACTGGGAGCTCGTGGCGAAGGCCGAGGGCGGTCCCATCCCCGAGGTCGCGGGCGGGCCGCTGCCGTGGGGGCCGCCGGCGTGACGACCGCCGCTCGTTCCCGCCCGCGAGCGCGGACGATGTGATCAGGCGCCGAGGCGGGTGAGCAGCGCGCCGACGTACTCGACCGCGCGCGTGGAGGCCGACTCGTAGCCCTCCTCCTCGATGCGGGGTCCGATCATCTCGAGGTCGAACACGCCCGGGTAGCCCGCGGCCAGCAGCTGCCCGACGATGCGCTCCATCGGGATGTCGCCGTCGCCCGGCACCAGCCGGTGGGGTGTGCTCATCGTGCCCACCGCGAAGTCGCTGATCTGGACGATCCCGATGGTGTCGATGCCGGCGGCGATCGTGGCGCCGAGCCCCCGCTCGGCCCAGCACGCGTTCATCTCCATGCACACGCCCACGCCGAGGCGCCGGGCGAAGTCGATCGCGTCGTGCAGCGTGTGCAGGAACCCGACGTCGACCCGCAGGCCGTTGGTGTGCTCGAGCGTGACCCGCATGCCGCTCGTCGCGTACTCCTCGAGCACCGGGCCCACGGTGTCGGCGTAGGCGTCGGCTGCCTCCTCCCACGTGAGCGATCCGGCGGGGCCGGTGGTGAGGATCATGTGCTCGGCGCCGAACGCGACGGCGGCGTCGAGGGCCACCCGGGTGCGGGCCACGCCCTCGGCCCGCTTCGACGGGTCGCTCCACGGGATGGGTCCGAGCCCGACGAGGTTCGTCACGCGGTAGCCGCCGGCGCGGATGCGGTCGACGTAGTGCTCCCACCCACCGGCCGCCTGCATCTTGGCGAGCGACAGGCCGATGACCTCCACGCCCTCACGGTCGAAGAACGCCAGGTCCTCCTCCACCGTCCAGTTCCAGTGGCTGAGCATCGAGAGCGAGACGCGGGGGTGGGTGTGCACGGTGGCTCCTTCGGCGTACGGGCGGGGACGAGGGTGGAGATGGGGTGCGGGCGGCGGCGTGGGGAGCGGGGAGGTCAGCCGATGACGGCGGCCCGGGCGATGCTGCTGCCGCCGTCGAGCTGGAGGTTGATGCCGGTGAGGAACTCCGACTCGCGCGAGGCCAGGTAGACCGCCGCGTACGCGGCATCGCGGGCCTCGCCGAGGCGGGTGACGTGCATCGCCTCGCGGCGGGCCCGGTCCTCGGGGGTCATGTCGGCGTCGCGGCGGGCGTTCACCACGTAGCCGGGGCTGAGCGTGTTGGCCCGGATGTTGTGCGCGCCGTACTCGACGGCCAGCGCGCGCGTGAGGGCGTTGAGCCCGCCCTTGCTCGCGCAGTACGCGGCCATGCCCGCGCTCGGCCGCTCGGCCTGGCGCGACGAGACGTTGATGATCGACCCGTGACCCGCGGCGAGCATGTGGGGGAGCGCGGTCCGGCACAGGACCATCGGCGCGGTGAGGTTGATCCGCAACGCCAGCTCCCAGTACTCCGTGGTGACGTCACCGACCCGGGCGTCGCGCCCGGCGCTCACCCCGACCGCGTTGTTGACGAGCACCGTGAGCCCGCCGAGGCACTCGACGGTCTCGGCCACGAGCGTCTCCGCCGCATCGAGGGCCGACAGGTCGGCGGCCACGAAGTGGGCCTCACCGCCGGCGGCCTGGGCCGCCTCAACCACCGCCCGGCCCCGGTCGGGATCCCGCCCGTGCACGACCACCCGGGCCCCCTCGGCGGCGAACTCGACGGCGATCGCCCGCCCGATCCCCGAGGTCGACCCGGTGACCAGGGCCAGCTCGCCGGCCATGCGGCCGCCCGGTGGGCGGAGCCCGGGAGCGTCGGGAGTGGGAGCGGGGATCGAGGTCATGGCCGGAACCTAGATCGGTCCCCGACCAGCCCGCCGGTGCACCCCCTGTCGCGCGGGTGACGGGCGGCCTAACCTGGTGTGACCAGTGTGGTGAGTGTGGTTGATGTGAACGAGCAGGCAGGGGACAGGGTCGCGCGCGGCCGCCGGATGACGATCGCCGCGGTCGTCACCGCGATGGCGGTGCTCGGCGCGCTCGTTCCGGCCACCCCCGTGGGCGCGGAGGAGATCGACGACCTGCGCACCGCGGTGGCGTCGGCCCAGCAGGTGGCGACCGCGGCGACCGAGCGCTACATGGACGCCGTCAACCGGCTCGAGGCGATCGAGGTGGAGATCGCGGCCGCCGAGTCGGCCATCGCCCTCAACAAGGAGACGGTCGCCCGGCTGAGCGACCTGGCCCGGGACCGAGCCGTCACCGCGTACGTCCAGCGGGGCGCCGACCGCGGGGTCTTCGACCTGCAGCGACCTCTCGACCGCATCCGCCGCACGAAGATGCTCGAGCAGGCCAACGCCGAGGACAACGCCGCGGTCGCGCGGCTCGACGCCGCGACCGCGGAGCTGGCCGACCAGGAGCGCGCGCTGCGCACCCTGCGCGCCGACGCCAGGGCGTCGCGCGACCGGCTGGCGGTCGAGCAGGCCCAGCTCGACGAGCAGGTGAAGGCGGCGCAGGCCGCGCTCGCGGCGTTCGAGGAGCGGATCAGGCGCGAGGAGGCCGCGCGCCAGGAGCGGGAGCGGGCCCTCCTCGCCGCGCAGCAGGCCGCCAACAAGAAGAGCGCCGCGGGCAAGGACTACAGCGGCGCCTACGTCTCCACCGGGATCGTGTGCCCCCTCCCGGGTGCCAGCTTCATCGACTCCTGGGGCTTCCCCCGGGCCACGACCGGCTGGCACCAGGGCGTCGACCTCATGGCGCCACGGGGCACGCCCAACCGGGCCGTCGTCTCCGGCCGGGCCCAGATGATGTCGGGCGGCACCTCGGGGCTCGGCGCGTTTCTCTACGGTGACGACGGCAACCTCTACTACTACTTCCACTTCGACTCGTACGAGGGCGGCTCGCGCCAGGTCGCGCAGGGTGAGGTGATCGGGTACACGGGCAACACCGGCGACGCGAGCGGCGGCGCGACCCACACCCACTTCGAGGTGCACCCGGGCGGTGGTCCCGCGGTGAACCCGTTCCCCACCGTGGCCGCGGTCTGCTGAGCCGGTGGACGCGGTGTCGCGACGACGCGCCGGCCACGCGCACTCCCACGCTCACGACGGTCCCGATCCCGTCTCCCGCCGCACCCGCCGCGCGCTCGTGACCGTCGTGGTGGTCATCGGTGTGCTCACCGCGGTGGGCATGGTGGCGCTCTGGCCCGGGGGTATCGACACCCGTGCCGCCGATCGGCTCGGCCTCGTGACCGACGTCTACGCCGCGGAGGTGGAGCGGGTGGTGTCGACGCCGTGTCGCGGCACCACCGACGCCGATGGGGTCACGTGCATTCGAGTCCACACCCGGCTGCTCGCCGGGCCCGACGAGGGCGCCCGCCGCACGATCGAGTTCTCGGAGTCGGTCAGCACGCCCGACCTCGACCCGGGCGACGAGATCGTCCTGTCGTACCAGGCCGACGCCGACGCCCGGTTCCAGTACTCCTACTCCGACCGCCAGCGGCGCGGCCCGCTCCTGTTGCTCCTCGCCCTGTTCGTGCTCGCCGTGGTGGCCCTCGGACGGGTGCGGGGCTTCTTCGCCCTGCTGGGGCTCGGGGCGAGCATCGCCGTGCTCCTCGTGTTCATGATCCCGGCGCTGCTCGAGGGATCCAGCCCGGTGCTGGTCGCGATCGTGTCGTCGACCGCGATCGCGTACCTCGCGCTGTTCCTCGCGCACGGCTTCCGGTCCATGACGCTCGTCGCGCTGCTCGGCACGCTGATCGCCCTCGCGCTCACGATCGGTTTGGCATCGGTGTTCACGGCGCTCACGGAGCTGACCGGCTACGTGTCCGACGAGGCGTTCCTCGTGCAGGTCGGTCGTACAGGGTTCGACATCCAGGGCCTGGTCCTCGCCGGGATGGTGATCGGCGCGCTCGGCGCGCTCGACGACATGACCGTGACCCAGGCGGCGGCGGTCGCCGAGCTGCGTGCCGCCGATCCGACCATGCCGCGCCGTGAGCTCACCCGCGCCGGTCTGCGGATCGGGCGCGACCACGTGGCTTCCACCGTCAACACGCTCGCCCTGGCCTACGCCGGCGCGGCGCTGCCGTTGCTGATCATCTTCGTGCTGGCCCAGCAGTCGCTCGGCACCGTCGCCAACTCCGAGATCGTGGCGACCGAGATCGTGCGCACCCTGGTCGGCAGCATCGGGCTCGTCGCCGCGGTGCCGGTGACCACCTGGCTCGCGGCGCGGGTCGTGGGCCCTCCCGTCCCGGGTGCGATCTCGTCCCCGGCCGCCGGGCCGTCGCCGCCGCCCGTCCCCGAGGGCCCCGACGGCCCCGACCGCGACGACGCGGACCGCCCCCGGCCGGCGGCGGCCGACGACGATCTCGAGGCCCGCTTCTGGGGGTGATCAGCCGTGGTGGTGGCCGTGGTCGTCGTGGTCGGGCGGCTCGGCCCGACCGGTGCCGGGCATGACCGCCTTGAGCCCGCCCCGCCGGCGTCCACCCACCAGGCTGACGGTCGCGAAGGTGAACGCCGCCACGAGCACGATCGACCCGCCGGGCGCCAGCGCCCACTGCCGGGCCGCGAAGAGGCCGGCGATCACGGAGAACGCCCCGATCGCCGCCGACACGACCATCGTGCCCCGGAACGAGCGGCTGAGCACCCGGCCGGTGGCGACCGGCAGGACCATCAGCGCGGCGATGAGCAGCACGCCCACCACCCGCATCGCCGCGACCACCGTGACGGCGGTGAGCACCGCGAGGAGCGCGTTGCCCGCGCCGACCGGGATGCCGGCGACCCGGGCCGACTCCTCGTCGACCACGATGGCGAACAGCGCGCGGCCGAACACGGCGACGGCCGCGACGATCACGACGCCGAGCACCGCGATCACCCGCACGTCCGACGCGTCGATCGTGAGGATCGACCCGAACAGGTAGGGGACGATCGCCAGCCCGCCGTTGCCGGCCCGGCTGGCGAGCACGACGCCCGCGGCGATCCCGCCGTAGAACCAGAGCGCGAGCGCGAGGTCGCTCGAGGTGCGCCCGCGGCTGCGAAGCCACTCGATCGCGAGCGCGCCGACCACGGCGACGAGCATCGCGGTCCAGATCGGCCACACCTCGAGCAGCAGGCCCGCGGCGACCCCGGCGAACGCCAGGTGGCCGATGCCGTCGCCCATCAGCGACAGGCGTTGCTGCACGAGGAACACGCCGATGAGGGGGGCGCAGATCCCGATGACCAGTCCCGCCGCGAGCGCCAGCTGCATGTACTCGCGCTCGAACGGCCAGGGCAGCGGCAGCGTGGCGAGCGCGCCGCACGCGTGCACGATCGCAGCGCTCACGGCGCGAGCTCCTCGAGCCAGCGGGGGAGGTCGTCGGCGTGCACGCCGAGGTTGACGCCGGTGGCCGCGAGCGCGTCGGGTGGGCCGTCGAACAGGACCCTCCGCTTGAGCACGATCACCCGGTCGAGGTCGGACGCGACCGCACCGAGCTCGTGCGACACGAGCAGCACCGCGGTTTGGTGGTGCTCCACGAGATGGACGAGGCTGTCGCGGAAGAGCCGCTGCGACTCCACGTCGACGCCGGCGATGGGCTCGTCGAGCACGAGCACCGACGGCTCGGCGGCGAGCGCGCGGGCGATGAGCACGCGTTGCTGCTGGCCGCCGGAGAGCTCGGTCACGGGTCGTCGGTGCAGGTCGGCGAGGGCGACCGCCTCGAGCGCGTGGTCGACCGCGTCGCGGTCGGCCCGGGACGGGACCCGCCACCAGCCCCGCCGCGCGGTGCGGCCCGACGCCACGATCTCGGTGACCGTCGCCGGGACGTCGAGGTCGAGGATCCGCCGCTGGGGCACGTAGCCGACCCGCCACCGGTCGCGCAGCGCGCGCGGTCGCTCGCCCAGGATCTCGACCGTGCCGGCGGCGGGCTCGAGCAGGCCGAGGAGCAGGCGCAGGAGCGTCGACTTCCCCGAGCCGTTGGGCCCGACGAGCGCGACGAACTCCCCGGCCGCGACGGTCAGGTCGACCGACTCGATCACGAGATCGCCGCCGTACGCGAAGGACACGCCGTGCGCGGTGAGCACCGCCGGGGTCGTCACCCCTGCATCATAGAATGAGAGTCATTCTCGCCCACGGGGCGGGCCTCGTCCGAGGGCGTGGGAGCCCCCTCCGGTGGCCCGCCCGCGGGCGTCGGGGCATCCGGCGA
>Ga0194121_10002054_pt1 | contig 32750 bp, 23 predicted proteins | sample TA2MahCa50mmetaG_FD_148609 | JGI IMG/M metagenome (GOLD analysis project Ga0194121, IMG submission 148609) | Freshwater microbial communities from Lake Tanganyika, Tanzania - TA2015020 Mahale Deep Cast 50m | ecosystem: Environmental > Aquatic > Freshwater > Lake | place: Tanzania: Lake...
CAAACGATTGGATGTGGACGTACAACAATTTTAGACCGCATGAATCACTCAATAACCTACCACCTACTACCTTCATGTTGAAATATGGAAAACTCCACCCACACCCTGCAGGCCAAACCGAGTTTCCTACATTCCAACATGAAAACAACAAAATTTTAAATAAAAATTATACTTTTGCATTGAGCTGATTTGGGGAAGGCTTCAATCCCATCCAAAGCACACGCATCACCTTGTCACAAAGCACATGCAAGCCAACAACCAGCCCAACACGCCTCAGCTCAACGCACTTCCCGGATTTTATAGATCGGCTGCAACCTGGGTTGATCGCCAACCTATGGTTCCTCTGCTTGGCTTTTTGATGGGCATTCTGCTGGGCATTTTTCGGATCTACCCGTCTGGCGCGCAGTCGGTGACACCCGCTATGGGATACCTCTACAACGACCAAAGTGTAGCGCGTATTGATGTGATCATGGATCCCGATAGCCTCAACCATATGCTGTTGCAGGCCAATTGGTACACCGACCATGAATACCCGGCCACCTGCATCTTCACCCGCGGAAGTCGCACCGACACCCTCACCCAGGTCGGATTCCGGCTCAGGGGCAACACATCCCGAGGCGCCCAAAAGAAGTCGTTCCGGATTTCCTTCAATACCTTTCAGTCGGGTCGCACCTTCGAAGGGGTCAAGGATCTGAACCTGATGGGTTCTCACAACGACCCCTCCATTTCGCGTGCCAAGGTGTATACGCTGCTGGCCCGGTCAATAAAAAGCGCATCGCCGAGGGCGGCACATGCACGACTCTTCATCAACGGCGCGTACCGTGGGTTGTATATCAATATGGAGCACATCAGTGAAGAATTTGTGCAGTTCCGCTACAACAACAACGGGGGGAACCTCTACAAATGCCTGTGGCCTGCCGACCTCAACTACATCAACACCAACCCCAACTCCTATAAATTCACCTCCGGGGGGCGACGGGCGTATGACCTCACCAACAACCAACCGGGCGACGACTACAGCGACCTCGAGCGGTTCATTCGTACACTCAACCAAACCCCGGCGGCATCGACCTACTGCCAGCTCGACACCCTTTTCAACATCGAGGAGTTCCTCAGGATGTATGCCATCGACGTACTCGCGGGGCATTGGGATAACTACTACAACAAGAACAACTACTACCTCTACAACAACCAGCGTACGCGGCGATTCGAATATTTGCCATACGATATGGACAACACCTTCGGGGTCGACTGGTTCAGCATCAACTGGGCCATCATCAACCCCTATCAGTTCGCCCCCACTTCCGAGCCGCGGCCCCTTTTCAATCAGTTGATGGCCAACAATGCAACAAGAGACATATACACCTTTTACCTGCGGCAGGCGGTACAGCGGGCGGCTCAGGCCGACATCGGAACTGAACTTGACAGCCTGCTGGCGCGGATCACCCCGGCGGCTCTGGCCGACAACTACCGTACGCTCGACTACGGCTTCAGCAACCAGACCTTTTTGCAGTCATTTACCGCCACCCAGCCCCTCGGGCATGTGAAATTCGGGATTAAACCGTTCCTGACTGCGCGGATCAATTCCATACAAGCGCTGATACCGGCCACGTTCAACATCGCCCCTATTGTGCACAGGCCAGAAATCACCCCCCTGTTCGCGGGAATGCCCGGCACCGTCACCGCACAAATTGAGGATGAACAGCCGACGACCCTACAGGTCGAAGCGCGCTACACCCATCAAGGCCAGGCCGACACCCTCCCGATGTTCGACGACGGTCAGCATGGCGACGAGCAGGCGGGGGATGGACTATACGGGGCCTTTCTTCCTTCATTTACCCAGGCGGGCCACATCGACCTGCAGGTTTGGGCCCGAGATGCCGCCAATCAGGAGCGATTGAGGCCTTGCGCCCCGATGCGCCAGTCGATCGACAGTGCTACTTTGCTTTATTTCTGGATGATGGACACGCGCATCCCGAACGACCAGCCCCTGACCGGCCTCAACAGTACTTTTTCGGCCACAGGCGATACGGCCCGCATCGAATTTTCATCCGCACAAACGGCCTATCCCTATGCCCCAGGTCACCCCCTCTGGCGCAAGTCATCGCTTGAGCGGCGCAATGCACCCACCCCGTTGAATTATCGGCCACAAGCGGAGGGCGGGGCTACCTACAATGCAGGGGTGATGCGCGGTCTACAGGTGACCCAGCCCATGTGGACAACTACCCGTTGGAATACGGTCTTGCTGCGCTTGCCCGCCCAAGGTTTTCGCCAGCTGCGCCTGCAGTTTGCGGTGCGCGACGAGGGTGCCGCCGACCGCATTCGGGTCGATTATTTCAATCCATCGACCGGGCAATACCAGCGCGACGGCCTGGCCGATACTTTGTTGTCGCTCCTGCCCACCGGCACCTGGGTGCTGCGGCAGGTCGACCTGTTGAACGTGCCTTTGGCCGGACAATCGCCGCTTTTCACCCTGCGCCTGCGTTTCGACGGCCCTTCGATGATGGCCGATCAGGGCAATCGTGTCACTTTCAATAATTTGTCGCTTGAGGGAATTCCCGATCCTTCGGCGGGCAATGCTGGTCCGCTCCGTGGCGTTTTACGCTACTTGAACACGGCCCAATCACCTATGGTCGGGGTAAGCGTGTGGCTCACCCGTGGCGCAGATACGGTGGGAAGCGCATTGACCCAGGCAAATGGTGCTTTCGATTTCGGGATGGTGCCGTCGGGCTCGCTCACGTTGTCGGCCAGTTGTAATTTACCATGGGGTGGCGCCAACGCAACCGATGCGCTGATGGTGGCGCGGCACTTGGGTGGGCAGTCACCCCTCTCCGGAATTCGCCTGGCTGCGGCCGATGTGAACGCCTCCCAGACCGTGAATGCGACCGATGCCCTTCAAATTGCGCTGCGCTACACGGGTTCGGGCTTATCCTCGTTCGCAGCGGGTGACTGGAAACTGCCGGTCATCCCCCTCAGCGCGGCGCCAGGCGATACTTTCGCGTCGTTATCGCAACAGGCCCTTTGCATGGGTGATGTTAACGGGAGTTATACCCCCCTCCCATTGGTGCCGCCCCCCACGGGTGGGCCGCTCGCGGAGCGTGGTGAGGTTGTGGTTTCGGCGGATGGCTCCATTTGTTGGCCGGTGTTTCTGGAGGGGGTTTCGGGAAGGGTGGGTGCCGCAAGCCTTGAATTTTGGCTGCCACGTGGGGCTTTAGTTCGCTCTGTGTCTATGGCGTGCCGGGCGCCGGGCGATACTGTACTTTGGTATGCCGAGGGTCGCCTCCTTCGGGTGGCCTGGTATGCCCTGGGTGGCTGTGATCCGGTCGACTCCCTTCCCTGGTTGTGGTTGACCACGGTGGGGGATGAAGGTGGGCCATTGGTGTTGCGTGATGCCTCCGAATTGAGTGACCCACAGGCACGGGTGTTAGCCGGGTGGCGACTTCTGGCACCCACTGCCAAGGGTATGAACGGCTCCTCAATCTTGCTGTATCCCAATCCGGCCCGCGATCGGATCACGCTCGAGTTGCCCGGTGGTGCCGATCAGTTGGAGTTTGTGGATGTGGCAGGCCGCCGTCTTCGTTTGTGGGAGGGTCCCGTCCCTGCCTATTCAGAGTGGTCGCTCGAGGGTATCCCGGCCGGCATCTATCTGCTGCGGGCCTGGATCGCAGGACAACCCATCAGCACCCGCCTTCGGGTGGATGATTAGTGGTATGTAGGATGTTTGTTGAATTCTAGGAGCAATGGTTTGGACAAACAATCAATAATCGTCCACCGCGAGTGTTTGATCTGTTGTATTCTGATGCTTGGGCATGTCATTTGACGGCACTTGTTCATCGAAGTCGACAGATTTGGCCGTTTGCGCTGCCACTGCGGGGGGCGACCACATTCCGGCGGACAACAACGCTGTTTCGAGCGCAGCAATCCGCGCTTCCAATTGGGCTACACGCGATTTCAGCGGCTCCGAATGATCGTCGCCCTGAGAAAGCGCTGTGTCGCCGTGTGACGGGCCCGACACCATAGAAATATCGATCGGGGCGAACAGATGCGCAAAACGCGCTTCTTTTTGTCCGGGCGCCTTGCCGATTGATTGCACATATGGGGGGTCATTTTGGCTGAGCTTTTCGAGTGTCGCCATCACCTCCGACAGGTCTTTGAAGTCGTATAACCGATTTGAGAGCGTACGAATTTCCCCGGCGGTCAGCGGGCCGCGCAGGAACAGCAGGGTCAAAACGGCGACTTCGGAGGGTAATAAAGGGTATTTCACCGCCAAATTGTGGCGGAATTTGGGCACACGACCATCGCCCAAAACCCGGGTGAGCAGGTCTTTGCGACGAAGCGCATCCACGGTGAAGTTCACAGTGGCCTGGCTGTATGACACCACCGGGTCGCGCGAGGTTTTCTGGTTGCAGGCGGTGGTGAGCGAGACTAGACTCAGGGGGTATAACACGGGTGTGGTTCTCGATTTTTCCATCAGCGATCCAAGTACCCGAATTTCTTCGGCGCTTAATTGGGGTAGGGAGGTGGCGTTCGACATACCACAAAAATACGCGTTTAAATGGATCCTTAGGGCTTTATATCAAAAAATCCATGACCGAAAACAGGCTTTCGATGATGTGTGTATGCGAACCTTTGGAGGGGCGAGGTATGCTTGTCGTATTCAGCCCTTCGGAGGTGAACAACAGCAGGCGTGTGGCGATACCTGCTGCCCGTGCAGCGGCCATGTCACGCTCCGAATCGCCTAACATAATGGAGGCTGATGGGGCGATTTCATAATCCGAGAGTGCCTCGAGGATCATGCCCGGATTGGGCTTTCGCCTGAGGCTGTCGACAGTCTGACCTTCTGCATCGAGTTGCGGCGCATCCCCACAATAATAGGTATGGGAGATGGGGGCGTTTTCATCGAGAAAGTGTTGGTGGATGAATGCCTGCACGCGCTGGTAATCCGATTCGCTAAACAGCCCTCGCCCGATTCCCGATTGGTTGGTCACCACTATCAAGCGATACCCCGCCACCCGTGCCGCCCGGCAGAGTTCGAAAATGCCAGGCATCCAAACCAGATCCTGCACGCGGTGCACGTAGCCATCGTCGCGGTTGATGATGCCGTCGCGGTCGAGGAACAGGGCTTTATTCATGCCTGAACGGGGGATCGTTTAGGGATGGGGGAAAAGCGCCGATTCAACGGCTCCGCAAATAATGTGGCCAAACAACAAGTGCCCTTCCTGAATGCGTGGGGTTTCGGTCGATGGCACTTGCAGCAGGTGATCACATAGCGCGCCCATGGCACCGCCCGATTGTCCTCCGAAACCCACTCGTGTGAGTCCACCCACCCCGGCGGCCTCCAGAGCCCGCAGAATATTGGGTGATGAGCCTGAGGTGGAATACACCATCAGCACATCCCCTTTCTTGCCCAGAGCCTCCACCTGTCGCGCAAAAACCTGTTCGTAGCCGTAGTCGTTGCCCACCGCTGTGATGATGCTGCTGTCGGTGGTGAGTGCCACAGCCGGCAGTGCTAGGCGGTGGCACGCGAATCGACCCACATATTCGGCCGCCATATGCTGTGCATCGGCCGCGCTGCCGCCATTTCCGGCCAGGAGGATTTTCCCACCACTCTTGAGGGAGTTGAGTACGGTCTCCACGACCGCTTCGAGTTGCGCTACCAGAGTGGGATGATGTATAAGGGCTGCATGCAGGTCGCGTGACGCTTCCAAATCGCGAAGTACAGCCAGTTGCGTAGGGTTCATGATTGATGTGGGGTATGGTGGATGGGAGGGTCGGTCGGTTAGATTAACAAATGTACGGCTCTGTGCGCCTTGGCAGAACTACAACAAATTGGGTGCAATGAAAAAGGTGTGGGGGATTATAGGGCTTATTGATTTTCCCCGTCCCCATCCCCATGAGATGCCTGGATTTCCTCGGTCACTGAATTTGGAACACAGAAACTAAAAAACCCCATTCCTGGTGTTGAAATGGGGTTTTTTGTAGTCCGTAGGGGAATCGAACCCCTGTTACCAGAATGAAAATCTGGTGTCCTAACCCCTAGACGAACGGACCATCGTTTAAGGCGTGCGAAGATACAAGAATCGAAATTATTTTCCAAGAGCAACCCGGAAAAATCAGCCTATACACGATTGCAGACGTAAGCACACGTTTTTCTGCTTGTGCCGCCCCCGATTTTAGCGTAATTTCGCAGCTTCAAAAATTGAATGTTGAATCCAAAAAATTGAATTTATTAACCTATGAATAAAACCCGCATTGCCATCAATGGATTTGGCCGCATTGGTAGACTCGCTTTTCGCTTTCTGATGAAGAACCCACAGGTTGAAGTGGTCGGCATCAATGACCTCACCGAGCCGAAAGTATTGGCTCATCTGCTCAAATTCGATTCGGTGCACGGACGATACCCCGGCACGGTAGGCTGTGAGGGGCAAAACCTGATGGTAGACGGACAAATCATCCCGATTTCGGCCGAGAAAGATCCGGCAGCCTTGCCCTGGTCGAAAATCGGGGTAGATGTGGTTATTGAATCGACCGGTCGCTTCACAGATCACGAAAAGGCCGGCCTGCACCTGCAGGCAGGGGCGCGCAAAGTGATTATTTCCGCACCCGCGACAGGTGATGTAAAAACCATCGTGATGGGTGTTAATGATTCGGATGTGCTGGGAAGTGATACCATATTATCCAATGCCAGCTGCACCACCAACTGCCTCGCACCCATGGTGAAAGTGCTCGACGATCATTGGGGTGTGGAAAGCGGCTTTATGACCACCATACATGCCTACACGGCCGATCAAAATCTGCAGGACGCGCCCCACAAGGATCTGCGCCGCGCCCGTGCGGCAGCAGCCAGCATCGTGCCCACCTCCACGGGTGCCGCGAAGGCTGTCGGACTCGTACTGCCGCACCTGAAAGGCAAACTCAACGGCAATGCCATGCGAGTGCCTGTGCCCGATGGCTCGGTAACCGATTTCACGGTTCAACTGAAGCGCCCGGCTACGGTAACAGAGGTGAATGACGCATTTCGTGCCGCCGCAGAGGGATCGCTTAAAGGCATCCTGCACTATGAAACCGATCCCATCGTGTCGGTCGACATCCTCGGAAACCCCCACAGCTGCATATTCGACAGCGAACTCACCATGGTTATCGGCCAGACGGTGAAGGTGGTGGGGTGGTACGACAACGAGTGCGGCTACAGCGCACGGATTGCGGAGTTGGCGACCCGTGTAGGGAAGCAGTGATTCCCAATACATAAACCGAAATCCAATGAGAAGCCTCTCAACCTTGTCACTCGCAGGGAAGCGGGTGCTGATGCGCGTCGATTTCAACGTGCCGCTCCATAAGGAAACCCACGAGGTAACCGACGACACGCGCATCCGGGCGGCGCTGCCTAGCATCCGGCATATATTGGAGCAGCCCGGCACCTCTCTGGTGCTGATGTCGCACCTCGGCCGGCCCAAGGGGAGTCCGGAGGAAAAGTACTCACTTCGTCCCGTTTTACCTGTATTGGCTGAACTGTTGGGGCAACCGGTACAGTTCGCCCCCGATTGTGTGGGTGAAGAGGCATTTCGTTTGTCGCAGCAACTACCACCCGGTGTGGTGCTTCTGCTGGAAAATGTGCGGTTCTATCCCGAAGAGGAGCAGGGCAACCCCGACTTCGCGGAACGTTTGTCGAGGCACGGCTCGGTTTATGTCAACGACGCCTTCGGGGCAGCTCACCGCGAACATGCATCAACTGCTACGGTGGCCCGGTTTTTTGGCGACAACAAAGCGGCGGGTTTCCTGATGGAAACTGAGGTTAAGAATGCCGATAAGGTCATGGAGCAGGCCGAACGCCCCTTTACTGCCATCATGGGCGGTGCCAAGGTGTCCGACAAGATTCTGATCATCGAGAACCTCATGAACCGGGTCGACAACCTAATCATTGTAGGGGCTATGGCCTACACCTTTATGCGGGCCATGGGTGGACAAACGGGCGCCTCTTTGTGTGAGGAGGATAAGTTGGACTTGGCCCGCACCCTGATGCAGAAAGCAGGGCAGCGGGGTGTTCGATTGTTGCTTCCGGTCGATACGGTGGCTGCCGACCGCTTTGCGGCGGATGCAGTGACCCTTGTGGTGCCCAGTCATGAAATTCCGGAGGGTTGGATGGGACTGGATATCGGCCCCCAAGCTGCCGAGGAAATCGGCGCACTCATCAAGAGCAGCCGCACCCTGCTGTGGAACGGTCCGGCCGGCGTTTTTGAAATGGAACCTTTTTCGGGCGGGTCCCGTGCCTTGGCACAGGCCGTGGCCTCGGCCACATCCCAGGGCGCATTCAGCCTGATCGGGGGTGGTGATTCAGCGGCAGCGGTCAACACCTTCGGCTTGTCGACCCAAATGAGCTATGTGAGTACAGGTGGGGGTGCCCTCCTGGAGTATATGGAGGGCAAAACCCTCCCGGGCGTCGTAGCCCTTTCGTAGTTTGGTCATCCCGGCGCAGGAATTTGAGTTCATAGGACCGTACTTACCGGTGGAAAACGGTCATTTCTCTGGTCTGCCCGTTAGGGGTAGAAGATCGTCCCCGTTCGTTTGGGAACGATTGTCATTTTCGTCTGCTAATTATGAAATGAGGGGAATGGCCGGTTGATCTCATGCGAGTGACAGATGGTTTTAAAGCGTTGCTGGTATCTGGCTGAAGGGACTCATTTCAATTTCCGATCTAGCCCAGAGCCGGGTCTCAATCCCTTATCATCCCATGTTCATCCCTCTCCACATGCTGGCTTTCACAAAAAGGCTGGTGACAGGGATGATTATTTTATGTTCAAAACATCGAAAAAGACATGTGTTATGAAATGTGGATAAATTTTTGGTGTAAAAAAGTGGAGAAAAGTGGAGAAAAGTGGAAAAAGGTGTACTTTAGTGCTTCCAAATCCCCCGCATGTCGCACTTTATCGGCGAATTCGAAATCCGACTGGATGCCAAAGGGCGGCTGGCTTTGCCAGCCGGGGTCATCCGTCAATTGCCCGCCGGTGGGGGCAAGGTGGTCATCAACCGGGGTTTCGAACCCTGCCTGGTGCTTTATCCCGGGGTAGAATGGGATCGGCAGGTGACCGAATTATCACGACTCAATCCCTATGTGAAGGAAAACCGGGAATTTGTGCGCTACTTCCTTCGTGGTGCTAGTCCCGCCGAACCCGATTCCACCAACCGCATCCTGATTCCACGGGCCCTGCTCGATTATGCGGGCATCGATAAGGATGTGGTGATGATGGGTAACCTCTCCAATCTGGAACTGTGGTCGCCCGAGCGCTATAAAGTCCAACTCGACCGAGAGCCTGAGGATTTTTCGGCCCTGGCAGAAAAAGTGATGGGGGGGCGCAGCGTATGATGAGTATACCCGACACCCATCAGAGGCAGGAGCCATCAGCCGTGTCCTTCAGCCAGGCTCAGTCGGCCAATGAAACCCGATCCTACCACGACCCGGTCATGTTGCAGGAGTCGCTCGACGCCCTGCACATACGTCCCGGGGGCCGCTACATCGACCTAACTTTCGGGGGAGGCGGACATAGCCGCGCCCTGCTCGGGCGCCTCGGTGTGACGGGCCGGTTGCTGGCCTTCGACCAGGATCCCGACGTACACGCCCATCTGCCCTATGATGGGCGTTTTGCATTCGCAGACACCAACTTTCGTCACCTCAAGCGCTTCGCCGCCCACCACGATATGTTGCAGGCCGACGGCATCCTGGCCGACCTCGGAATCAGCTCACACCAGATTGATGAGCCCGGTCGCGGATTTGCATTTCGGCACGAGGCCGACCTCGATATGCGGATGAACCCAAGGGCAGGACGAACAGCAGGGGATTTCCTGCGGCAAGCCGATGAAGAGGAAATAGCCCGTGTACTGCGGCAGTACGGCGAGATTACCGCCGCACGGCGCGTGGCCCAACTGGTAGCACTCGCCCGGACCCGCAACGCCATGAACACCACCGCCGATCTGTGCCGGGCCATAGAGCCCATTTCCGCCAGTGGGAAAGAACGGCAGTTCACCGCCCGCCTGTTTCAAGCCATTCGCATTCACCTCAATGACGAGCTGGGGTCTCTGCGCGAAATGCTGCAGCAAACCGCCGCCGTGTGCGCACCCGGAGGGTATCTGGTCGTAATCAGCTACCATTCCCTGGAGGACCGCCTCGTGAAGCAATTCATGCGTAGCGGACATTTCCACAGCACAATCGAAAAGGATGTATTTGGACATTCTATTCGTCCGTTCGAACCCACACCCATACAGGCATTGCAGGCGTCTGAACAGGAAACGGCCGCCAACCCCCGAGCCAGGAGTGCGCGTTTGCGCGTGGCTCGTCGCACCCCAACCCCCTGGCCATGAACCAGAACCGCAGGCGCATTGAGAAGTCCGAATCGGTCGGATTTTGGTCGACTTTGATGGGGCGTGCCGACCGCCACCACGCGCAGGTCGACAACGATCCTGAGGAATCGGAACCGGGTACCACGGCAACATCGGTCTCCGGACAGTGGCAATGGTCTGATTTGTCGCGCCACATCCCCTTCATCATCTACTGCACCCTTCTGCTCCTGCTTTACATCGCCAACGGTCACAACCAGGAATCGATGCAGCGAAGAATCCTGACCACCCGGCAAGAAGTGGAGGATCTAAAGGCTGAATATATTCTGCTGCAAGCGGAAGTCATGCACCTCGGACGCCGCAGTCAGGTGCTCGACCGCCTGCAAACCATGGGAATGGGATGGAAAGCCCCGCAGGACCCACCCATTGAATTGAACCCCGAGTCCAATGGCACAAGCACCCAAAAAGAGGGAAAATGAGCGGGCAGAAGAACATATTCAACAGAAGCCTGATCGTGTTTGCGATTCTGTCGCTGGGATTTGTGGCGATCCTCGGCCGTGCGGTGTACATACAGAAAGTGCACGGAAAGCACTACCGCGATTTGTCGCAGAAGATGATGCTCGCAACCCGAACCCTCGATGCACAGCGTGGAAACATATACGCCCAGGATGGGAGTCTGCTGGCCACCACCATCACCCGCTATGATTTGCGTTTCGACGCCACTACATCCGGTCTCTCAAATGAGATCATCAACGAGAAAGTAGATTCGCTGGCAGCGGGACTAGCTAAAATATTGGACGGCAAAAAGAGCGAATACAGCCGATTACTGATTGACGCATGGCATCAAAAGCGCTCCGACCTGCTCATAGCACGGAATGTCGATTACCTGCAGCTTCAGCAGGTGCGCGCATTGCCCCTAATCAACCTGGCCCGCACGCGGAAAAGACATGTCTACCATGGTGGACTCGTAGTGGAGGCTCATTCCCACCGTGAACGGCCTATGGGGCGACTGGCCTCACGGACGGTGGGCTATCACAAGCCGGAGAGCAGGCAGAAGGCGGTGGGCATAGAAGCATCGTACGACACCGCCCTGGCCGGGGTGCCCGCACAATCCCATATGCGCCGAATTGCTAATGGAATGTGGATTCCGATCGACGGTATGCCACTGGTGCCGCCAAAACACGGAATGGATGTGGTCACCACCCTCGATATGCAGCTGCAGGACGTGGCTGACGAGGCATTGTGTCAGGCTCTGCACGACTACAGAGCCTCTCATGGAACAGTAGTGGTTATGGAAGTGGCCACCGGCAACATCCGGGCTATGGTAAACCTGTTGAGAACCGAAGGAGAAAGTCGTTGCGATGAGCAAATCAACTATGCAGTAACCGAAAGTCAGGACCCCGGATCCACCTTTAAGCTCATCAGCATGATGGTGGCCCTGGAAGATGCAGGGGTGTTGCCCTCCACTAGGGTTGACCTCAACGGCGGGATATGGAACTTCGGTTCAAGGGTCATGGAAGACACCCGGCAGCACGGAATCGACCAGGCGGACCTCACCGAAATATTCGCCAGAAGCTCCAATGTGGGCATTTCACGCCTGATACAGCAGTATTACGGAAAAAATCCATGGCGTTTCATCCACAAGTTGGAGGAGCTGGGCGTTGAACGTCCGAGTGGCATCTCCCTGGCCATGGAGGGCGTAGCGAAAATCACCAGACCCAACACAGCAGGATGGTCGGACGTTTCCCTACCCTGGCTGAGTGTTGGGTACGGACTCAACCTCACCCCTTTGCAGATTTTGTGCCTCTACAATACCGTGGCCAACAAAGGCCGGAGGGTTACGCCACGATTGGTTGATGAAATCCGAAGCCCCCATCCCAATCATTCCGTAAAGACCCCGATACGGGTAAGCAACGAGCCCATCGCATCCCAAAAGACACTGAACGCGCTCACCCAAATGCTGAGAGCGGTTGTGGAGCGGAAGGATATGGGCACCGGAATCCGCATGCACAACCCGGCCTACACCGTGGCGGCGAAAACCGGAACGGCGCAAATGGTGGTCAACCAGAAATATGTAAAGCGCTACCGGAGCAGCGTGGCCGGCTTTTTTCCAGCCGAAGACCCCCGCTACAGTATGGTGGTGATGTTGGCGGATCTTGGCGACTCCGCTTATTATGGAGGTGTGGTGGCGGGCTCCGTGTTTCGGAAGGTGGCCGATCACCTTTATGCCCGCGGTTGGGGCGATGCAGGCCGGAATGCCCCCAGACATTGGGACAATGACAGCACACCCGCACCCCTTGTGAGCGGCCTCACTGTCCCGACCCGTAAGGCCCTGCAACAGCTTGGAATGAAGCACCATACAACGAAGCTGCAATCAACCAACTCCGGATCCAAGGGTGGGAACGGATTCATAGGCGACACGGATGCTACCGCATCCCCCGGCGTTTTCGCCTCAGGCAACTCAGCTGGTCCGGGTGAAGGTATTACAGGCAGCTCCTGGTTACAGACTCATAGCGTTAAAGGCACATGGCAGATGGTGGAAGTCAACGCCCGCAAAGGGGTGGTGGCTGACCTCACGGGCATGGGTCTCAGCGATGCCCTTCAGGTGGCCGGTTATCTCGGTTATCCAACAGAAGTATTCGGACGGGGACGGGTGGTACGGCAAAACCCTGCCCCCGGTACCGCACAGGCAGCCGGTAAAAACCTAACCCTCTACCTCGAATGAACCGCAACATCGGCCAGATCATCGCGGAAATAGACAGTGCGGTTCTCAAGGGCTCGCCCGATACCGCTTGCGGCAGGTTGTGCATCGACTCGCGGCAGGTGGGTGAGGGTGATGCATTTGTGGCCCTTAGGGGCACGCGAATCGATGGACATGCATTTATTGAAGCTGTACTCGACGCCGGTGCCACAGTTATCGTTGCGGAAACCGAGCCACAGGCTGCTTTGCCGGAAGGCGTGGCCTGGGTTAGGGTGACCGACAGTAGTAAGGCAGCGGGGCTAATGGCAGCTGCATGGTATGAACATCCCTCGCGGAAGTTGAAATTGACCGGCGTCACCGGCACCAACGGTAAAACCACCGCGGTAAGCCTAATGTTTGGTCTTTTTCAGGCATTGGGATACCGCTGCGGTATGCTGTCGACCATCGGAAACCGCATAGGTGATCAGGAATTCGAGGCCACCCACACCACGCCCGATGCCATACGGATACAGGAGATGCTGTCCCGGATGGTCGAGGCCAGATGTACACATGCCTTCATGGAAGTGAGCAGCCATTCGGCCGTGCAAAACCGGATCGAGGGACTCGACTTTGCGCTGGCGCTGTTCACCAACATCACCCACGACCACCTCGACTACCACGGCACGTTCGACAAATACATACTGGCGAAAAAATCATTCTTCGACCGGCTCGGCTCCGACGCCGTGGCGCTGGTGAATGCCGACGACCGACATGCCGGGGTGATGGTGCAAAACACTGCGGCCGAGGTGCAGCGCTACGGATTGTTCCACGACGCACGATACAGGGCCCGTATACTCGAAAATAGTTTCGACGGGATGCACCTGCAGATCGACGGACACGATTTTTATAGTCCACTCATCGGCAGCTTCAATGCCAGTAACCTCCTGGCCGCCTACGCTGCCGGATGCGCTTTGGAGGAGGAGCCCACCCGATTGTTAGTGGAACTATCACGCCTCGGTCCACCCCGCGGACGCTTCGACTATGTGCGATCGGACCGGGGCATCACAGGGATTGTCGACTACGCACATAGCCCCGATGCACTGGAACACGTGCTTGAAACCCTGCGTGACATCCGCCGGGCGGGACAAAAAATCATTACCGTGGTCGGCTGCGGGGGTGACCGCGACCGCAGTAAGCGCCCGGTCATGGCGGGACTCGCAGCACGGCTGTCGGATCGCGCCATCCTCACCAGCGACAATCCCCGAACGGAAGACCCAGAAGCCATACTCGATGAGATGATGGACGGACTCAGGATTGAGGAGCGCCTCAACTTGCTGCGTATTACCGACCGGACAGAGGCCATTCGGGCTGCCTGCATGCTGGCTAGTCCGGGCGATCTCGTTTTGGTGGCCGGAAAGGGCCATGAAACCTACCAGGAAATAGCCGGCGTGCGACATCCATTCGATGACCGTGCCCAATTGTGCATTCACCTTCAACCCGCCCTCTGATGCTCTACGAATTGTTTGACTGGCTCGAATCGAACTATGACCTGCCCGGCAGCGGGGTCTTCCGGTTCATCACCTTCCGTGCCTCACTGGCCGCCATCCTGGCTATGCTCATCGGTACGTTCATCGGCAAATACATTATCAGCCAGCTGCACCGCAAACAAATCGGGGAAACCATCCGTGATGTGGGTCCCGAGAGCCATAGGTCGAAAAGGGGAACCCCAACCATGGGGGGTATCATCATATTGGTGGCCATACTATTGCCGTGCCTGCTGGTGGCCCGACTCGACAACATCTACGTGCTGGTTATGATGGGCGCCACGCTTTGGATGGGGCTTATCGGCTTGGCCGATGATTACATCAAGGTGTTTCTGAAAGACAAACAGGGCCTCCGGTCGGGAGCCAAGGTGCTCGGACAAGTTGGACTAGGAGTGCTCGTGGCCTCCGCCCTGTTTTTTCACCCCGACGTGCAGGACGTGGCCCTGCGCACCAACCTACCCGTCACGAAGCACCTGTTCGACTACAGCCAGCTCGCCTGGGGGCCCATGTCCTCCTGGCTAGTCTATTTCGGGGTGATCGTGCTGATTGTGACCGCAGTCACCAATTCGGTGAATCTCACCGACGGCATCGACGGACTCGCAGCAGGAGTTTCGGCAATCACCGGTACGGGCCTCGGTATCCTCGCCTATATGAGCGGGAATATCAAAACGGCGGCCTACCTCAACATCCTCTACGTACCCATGAGCGGTGAAGTTGTAGTGTTTCTGGCTGCACTGGTAGGGGCCTGCATCGGCTTTTTGTGGTACAATACCTATCCCGCTCAGGTCTTCATGGGCGATACCGGATCACTGGCCCTGGGCGGTGCCCTCGCCTCTAGCGCCATAATCGTGAAAATGGAGCTCCTTTTGCCCATACTGTGTGGGATCTTCTTTGTAGAGAGCCTTTCGGTAATCGTGCAGGTATCCTATTTCAAATACACCAAAAAGAGGTACGGAGAGGGCAGGCGCATCTTCCGGATGTCGCCCCTACACCACCACTTTGAATTAGGTGGTTTGGCCGAGCCAAAAATTGTGACCCGCTTTTGGATTGTGGCCATTCTCTTAGTGTTGGTAGCCGTGGCCCTCCTCAAACTCAGATAAGAAACGAACGATTGCACAGACCTGAACAAACCGAAATACCGTTGCTGATGAAAAAAGAAATTCTCGTACTGGGGGGAGGTGAAAGTGGGGTGGGTGCTGCCATGCTGGCAGTAGCCAAAGGAATACGGGTACGGGTGAGCGATTCCGGACCAGTGCGGGATTCGTTCGGCGAAGAGCTCAACGACCTGGGAATCCCCTGGGAGGCTGGGGGGCACAACACGGGGCGGTGGGGACAAATATCAACCGTCGTGAAAAGTCCGGGTATACCCGATGATGCGGCCGTTGTTTTGGAACTCAGAAAAAAGGGAATCCCCGTCATCAGTGAAATTGAGTTTGCTGCCCAGCATACTCTGGCACGGTTGATTGGGATTACGGGTACCAACGGAAAGACCACAACGACCCTGCTCACGGCCGATATTTTCCGCCGGGCGGGTTGGAACATGGCTTACGCAGGCAATGTTGGGAACAGCTTTGCCCGTTCAGTGGCCGAAGCCGGGCAGGATCGGGATGTGTACATTCTCGAAATCAGTAGTTTCCAGCTCGACGGGATGTACAACACCCGTCTGGATGTGGGGGTCATCACAAACATCACACCCGACCACCTCGATCGCTATCAATACCGCATGGAGAATTATGTGCAGTCGAAGCTGCGCATCGCAAGAAACATGCGGTCGACCGAAACCCTGATTTATTGTACCGATGACGCAACAACCTGCGCGGCTTTGTCGGAGGCCGACTCGTCGATCGGCGCCCGCCGAATGGGATTCGGCACTCAAAGAGTTCCAGGGTCCGGCGCCTGGATCGAAAACAACCACATAGTTCTGCATAACCCCAAAGAAGATATGTATATACCCATCGATGATTTGTCGCTTAAAGGCAAACACAACACTCTCAACGCAATGGCGGCCGCCCTTCCCGCCCGATTATTCGACATCCGCAATGAAATCATCCGCGATAGTTTGTCGCGCTTCGAGGCCATCGAACACCGACTCGAACCAGTGGCGACCATCAAGGGGGTCGACTACATCAACGACAGCAAGGCCACGAATGTGAACTCTGTTTGGTTTGCCCTGGAGAGCATTTCCAAACCCATCGTGTGGATCGCGGGGGGTACCGATAAGGGCAACGACTATTCCGTGCTGGTGAACCTGGTGCCGGGTCGGGTTAAGGCGCTCATTTGTATGGGGCTCGACAACCGCCTGCTTCACGACGCCTTTTCAGATGTGGTGCCGGTTATGGTGAACACTTCCTCCATGGAAGAAAGCGTTCGCATGGCCTATCACCTGGCCGAAAAGGGCGATGTGGTGTTGCTTTCGCCCGCCTGTGCCAGCTTCGATTTGTTTCAGAATTATGAGGACAGAGGTCGGCAGTTCAAGAAGTATGTAAAAATGCTATAGAGGAATATATTATTATAAAAAAACACGAAAAGAACATTAAAAAATCAGAATTAAATGAGTGTCATTCAATCAATAAAACTCAGAGGCGACCGATATATCTGGTTGCTTTCGGGTTTATTGATGCTGGCCTCAATGTTGCTCGTTTATTCGGCTACTGGAAGCCTGGCTCATCGCCAGCGGAACAGCGACACCGAGTATTATCTATTCAGACACATCGGGATTTCGGGCTTAGGACTGATTTTGATGTTTGCCATTCACCATGTGCCGTTCAAGTATGTGGGCAGATTCGCCCAATTCGGGTGGATACCGGCCGTCCTATTGCTTCTCTATACATTAATGAGCGGGACAGAAATGAACGATGCCAGCCGATGGGTTGAAATACCCTTGCTGGGTGTTAGCTTTCAGTCATCGGAATGGGCCCGGTTTGCGATCGTCTTGTTCCTCGCCCGATTCTTGTCGCGCCGGCAAGACCAGCTCGACGATTGGAAGGCGATTTTTCTGCCTTTGATTGTGCCAGTGGGCCTTACTTTTCTGCTCATCGCACCAGCCAACCTATCATCGGCCGCACTCTTTCTATTGGTGGTGGTGTTGTTGCTGGGAGTGGGATCCGTGCGCATGCGGCACCTGTTTGCGCTGATTTTTGGTTTTGCGTTCCTGGTGGTGACATTTGTCACCGTCACCCATCAATTCGGTTGGTTTCGATCCCAAACCTGGGTCAACCGGATCGGGGCCTTTGTTTCAGCTGACCTTAATGAAGAGCCCGAACAGGTAACCCAGGCCCGCATCGCCATTGTCACCGGTAGTTGGATAGGAAAGGGCCCGGGCAAGAGCACGCAGCGCAACTTCCTGCCGCAGGCCTACAACGATTTCATTTATGCAACTCTGCTCGAAGAGTATGGCATTGCAGGTGGGGCATCGATCTGCCTCCTCTATATTCTGCTCCTGTATCGGGTACTCAGGGCCATCCGACGCTCCGAGCAGCTATTTGGTAGCCTGCTCGCAGCCGGACTTGTGATCATGCTCACCGTTCAGGCGCTGGCCAATATGGCAGTGGCGGTGGGACTAGTACCAGTCACCGGCCAATCCCTCCCTCTGGTCAGCTGGGGTGGCACCTCGGTCCTGTTCACCTGCATTTCCCTTGGCATCATTCTCAGCGTTTGCCGCGAGGCCAATTCAGATCCATACGATGAAGGCAACGACGCCCGATCCGATCTTGCTTATTCACCCTCAAACCTTCCGGCATGAAGGAGCCCCGTTCCATATTGAAGGTGATAGTCAGCGGCGGCGGCACGGGTGGACACATATTCCCGGCCATCAGCATCGCACAGGCTCTGCTCAGGCATGTGCCAGATGCCCGCATTGAGTTTGTGGGGGCGCGTGGACGAATGGAGATGACCCGCGTACCCCAGGCGGGTTTTCCCATCACCGGACTCTGGATCAGTGGCTGGCAACGGGGCGAATTGCTCGGAAATCTTTCCCTTCCCCTCAAACTCCTGTACAGTCTGTGGCAGTCGCTCCGTTTTCTGGCCCAGAAGCGTCCCCACGCCGTGGTGGGTGTTGGAGGATACGCCAGCGCGCCCTTGATGATGGTGGCGCAATGGCTCGGTATTCCCACCTTTATACAGGAACAAAACGCCCACGCCGGGTTGAGCAACCGCTGGCTCGGACGCCGGGTACGCCGGTCTTGGGTAGCTTTTGAGGGTATGGAACGCTTTTTCATGGCCGATAGGCTGCGCATCACCGGTAATCCGGTGCGCAACGACCTCCTCGCACCCCTGCCCGAACGCCGTGAAGCCCTCCGGCACTTTGGTTTGGATGGCGATGGACCCGTACTGCTGGTCGTGGGTGGCAGCCTGGGCGCCCGTATTCTCAACGAATGCATGCTCGAGGCGCTCACCCAATTGCACTCGGCAGGCGTTAGGGTAATCTGGCAAACAGGCAAGCACTTCGCTCCAAAGGCGGCTGAATCCGGCACAGGTATTCCGGCGGGTTGGGTGTGGACTGGTGCGTTTATCGACAGCATGCCAATGGCATACGCAGCCGCCGACCTAGTGGTGTCGCGTGCCGGGGCTGGTACGCTCTCGGAACTGGCCGTGGTAGGCAAACCCGCCATATTGGTGCCCTCACCCTATGTGGCGGAAGACCATCAAACTCGTAATGCACAAGTATTTGTGCGCGATGGGGCTGCCCTTATGGTGAAGGAGAGCGAGGCGGGCGGCCCCCAAGGCCAATTGATTCCGCTGATTCTGGAATTACTTAAAGACTCAGGTCGACGTGCCAATATGCGTTTGTCGCTCCACAAACACAACAGAAGCAGTGCAGCCGACGACATCGCACGGGATTTGTTAGCGGAAATTGGCTGGGTATATACGATCCCGGAAGGGGACATTTTATCATTCGGACGACTCTATTTCCTCGGCATTGGGGGAATCGGTATGAGTGCCCTGGCCCGCTGGTTTCGGGCACAGGGACGGCAGGTGGGGGGCTACGACCGGCAACTCGGTGCAATCGGACAAGAATTACAGGCGGAAGGGGTTACGATCACCACAGACCCTGAGGTTGAAGCAATCCCGGAGGCATTCCGCACACCACAGTCCACCCTTGTGGTACGCACACCGGCAGTTCCAGCCACCCATCCCCAGCTGCAGTGGTTCACCCAACTGGGATTCAAGATGTGCAAAAGGGCGGAGGTGCTGGGACAAATATCACGGTCGACCCCCACGCTAGCTGTGGCAGGTACACATGGCAAAACCACCACCTCGGTACTGCTCGCCCACCTCCTTCATGAGGCGGGTATGCGGTTCACAGCCATATTGGGGGGCGTATCCACCAATTTTGGCTCGAACTATTGGTCGACCGGCAACGAGTGGCTGGTGACGGAGGCCGATGAGTACGACCGCTCCTTCCTCCAGCTACACCCACATGCGGCCATAATCACCGGCACCGATGCTGATCACCTCGATGTCTATGGCAGTCCAGCCTCTATGCTCGAGGCCTATGAACAATTTGCCCGACAAGTACATAAAACCCTGCTGGTGCATACATCCGCAGAAATATACGCTCCAGAACATCCCGCTGTAGTTCGCTATGGCAATGGAGGAGCGGTTTGGGCCCACGCAGTCCGGGTCGATGGCCTGGGCATACGATTCGACTACCACGGTGCCCATATACTCACCGACTTATACCTTCCCATGGGCGGCCGGCACAATGTCGATAATGCTCTGGCAGCCATCACTTTAGCCCTTAAGGTGGGGGTGCAGCCCGTGGAGATTGCCCCGGCATTGCGTTGCTTTAAAGCAGTGAAAAGGCGTTTCGAATACCGTTATAACAACAACAATATAATATTGATAGACGATTACGCCCACCATCCGGGCGAAATCGATGCACTCCTGTCGGGTGTGCGACTCCTGCATCCGGGGCGATCAATCATGGGGATTTTCCAGCCGCATTTGTTCACCCGCACCCGCGACTTCCTCGATGGCTTTGCCGGTAGTTTGTTGCACCTCAACGAGTGCCGTATCCTGCCCATCTATCCGGCACGCGAAGAGCCAATATCCGGTATCGACTCAGCAATACTTGTGGAAAAAATCAACGCCTGTGGCGGCAAGGGCCTCCTGTCGACCCCCGAAATGGTCATCGAAGAAGTAATGCGCGATCCTGAGGCGCACATCTGGCTATGCATCGGTGCGGGCGATATCGACCAGCTGGCGAACCAGTTAACCCATGCACTCGAGCAGCACGAAAAGGCCTCTGGTTTACATCCGAACCCTATGGATGCGGCGATACATCCCTCTGTTCACCCAACCCCCAACCCGGAATGATGTTGCGTCGGATTCTCATCATTTCAGGTCACCTTGTTGCTGCGACCGTACTCATCTTGCTGCTGTCGTTCACGCGGCACCGCGACCGGGGGCAACGAATAGTAGCCCTACACATCGAAACCGACCACAGCGAGGGCCTCTATTTCGTCGACAACAGCCGCATCGACCACCTCATCCGCAGTCAGAATTTATATCGCGATAGCCTACCGGTGATTGAGCTCGACCCATCGGCCCTCGAAAGGCGATTGCTTCAGCATCCCCACATCAAAAGGGCTCAGGTGTTCCTCGATGCCCGCAACCACCTCTATATAAAGGTGTGGCAACGCACCCCAATCCTTCGGGTGATCAACCGTTGGCAGGAGCACTGCTATATCGATTCGGACCGCAGGGCTATGTATGTCGGTAGCGCTTTTACTGCGGATGTGCCGGTGGCCAGCGGCTACATCAGTCACCGCCCGTCTTTGGGCGACACCCTTCGCGATTCCCAAATGCTCTTGCTAGCCGATATAGCCGGTTGCATCAACCGCGATCCTTGGCTCAAAAATCTGATTGTTCAGCTGTATGCCGACACCAACGGGACGTTGGAGATAATTCCCCGCCTTGGCGGCGCACGCATCCTGCTGGGCGACACCACACGTTGGGTGGCCAAAACCGAGAAACTCAAGGAATTCTGCAGACAAACTACCACCACGGGTGGACTCACCAAGTGGTCAACCATCAACCTATCTTATAAAAATCAGCTGGTATGCCAAAAGTAAAACCCGAACCTCCACCCGAGGAAATAGTGGTGGGCCTCGATGTGGGCACCACTAAAATTTGCGCAATTGTAGGCTCACGTAATGAGTATGGAAAAATCGATATTCTTGGACAGGGCTCCGCTGTTTCCGACGGGGTGAATCTGGGAGAGGTGCAGAACATCGACAAAACTGTGGCGGCCATTCAGAAGGCCATACGGGCCGCTGAGGAAAGCGCACAGGTCGATATTGGGGTGGTACATGTGGGTATTGCGGGTCAGCACATCAACAGCGTGCAACACCGGCATTCCATACTGAGGCTGAGCAACACCGAGGAAATATCCCGCAAGGATGTCGACGACCTTGTCGATTCGATCTACCGCCTGCCTATGGAAACCGGCTACGAGATAATACATGTGCTGCCACAGGAATTTAGGGTCGACCACATCACTGGCATAAAGGATCCTGTTGGGATGAGCGGTGTGCGCCTCGATGCTGATTTCCACATCATCACCGGAAAAATTGCCTCGGCAAGCATGTTGAACCGCTGTGTACAAAAAGCAGGCTTGCAGGTGAGCGACCTGATCCTTGAGTCCATCGCCTCAGCCGAATCGGTCTTGCATGAGGATGAACGCGAGGCCGGTGTGGCGCTGGTCGACATCGGCGGGGGCACCACCGACATCGCCATTTTCAAGGACAACATCATCCGGCACTCGGCCAGCATACCGCTGGGGGGGAACATAATCACCCACGACATCCATGTAGGCTGCGCAATTATGGCAACGCAGGCCGAGAAACTGAAGGTGCAGTTCGGTTCGGCCTTGGCCAAGGAGGTACGTGACAACGAAATTGTGGTGGTACCTAACCTCCATGGTCGCGATCCGAAGGAAATATCGACCCGAAACCTCGCTTCGATCATTCAATCGCGCGTAGAAGAGATGGTGGAACATGTGCGCTACGCAATTCGGGTATCGGGCTTCGAAAGGCAGTTGATTGGTGGAGTCGTGCTCACAGGCGGTGGCTCCCAAATGCGGCACATCCGACCCCTATTTGAATATATGACGGGCCTCGACGTGCGTTTGGGTTGTCCGGGTGAACACCTGGCCGCGGGTAATGAGCAGGTCGCGAACGCCCAGTATGCAACTGGGGTGGGACTCGTCATGCTCGGGCTGCTGGATTTTGCCCGTCCCGGGCGTGAGCGTGATGAGGTCCAACGACCCGAATCCCGCCTGCATCGTGGCGGCTTCTTCGACAATTTCATTCGTCGGGCCGGAAACTGGATGGAAGACCACTTCAATGAAAAGCCCAATAAGCGAAATCCATCTAACCGGAACCGTCCCAGTGATCAAAATTCTAATTAATATTTTAATATAAATATAACACATAAAATATATGATTTTTACTTCCTTTCAATCTGATTCCTCCTCCGAAAATTCTCAACCCCTTAACCCCACAAACAACTTTTCTATGTCAATAGCTTCCGAAAACCTCGTTTTTGATCTGCCTTCGGCACGACCCAACATTATCAAAGTAATCGGTGTGGGCGGTGCGGGCGGAAATGCGGTCAACCACATGTTCCAGACCGGAATCCATGAGGTCGACTTCCTCCTGTGCAACACCGACTACCAGGCGCTTGAACGCAGCAGAGTGAGCATGCGCCTACAACTGGGCCCAAATCTCACCGCCGGCCGTGGTGCGGGCAACCGACCAGAGGTGGGACGGGAAGCAGCGATAGAAACGCTCGATGACTTGCGCGCCCACCTGGGCGAGGATACCCGAATGGTCTTCATAACGGCCGGACTGGGTGGGGGAACTGGCACCGGTGCAGCTCCGGTTATCGCCCGTCTGTGTCGCGAGCTCGACATCCTCACCGTGGGAATCGTAACCCTTCCCTTCTCCTTCGAAGGGAAGAAACGCCTCAATCAGGCTACCGAGGGATTGGAACAATTGAGGACGCAGTGCGACACCACCCTTGTCATCAGCAACGACAAAGTACGGGAGGTCTACGGCAATCTGGCATTTGATCAGGCATTCGCACGTGCCGACGATGTTTTGGCCACTGCAGCGAAAGGAATTGCCGAGATCATCACAATCGAGGGACACGTCAACGTTGATTTTTCTGATGTGAATACTGTGCTGCGTAACAGCGGAAAGGCGGTGATGGGGAGCGGATTGGGAACAGGAGCCGACCGGGCCATTATGGCTATTCAGGAAGCTTTAAGCTCGCCTCTGCTCAACGATAACGACATTACCGGAGCGGGGAGCATTTTGCTGAACATTAGCTCGGGCGAGCAGACGATCACGCTCGATGAAATTGGCGAAATCAACGATTACATTCAAACGGCGGCGGGTTCCGACACCAACATCATCTGGGGCAACTGCACAGATCCTCAACTCGCCGACGCGGTGCGGGTAACCGTCATCGCCACCGGCTTTTTAGGTGGATCCACGGAATCGACCCGTCGCACCCTGGTGCCGATGGCTGAAACAGCCACAGAGGTTAACTCAGGCATTTCCGTGGCCGCGGCTTCTGTTGTGCCCCCTGCAACGCAACTACCAGAGATGGAGGCAGGTGCCCGCCTCGAGATCCGGGAAGGAAAGCAAACGCTGGTCCATACCCTCGACGGACAAAATTCTCAGGTTTTGGGTAGTTCCATGGGTTCAATGACGCCGTCATCGGAAGCGGCAAGCCAAGCTCAGGACATTCTACAGCAACCGATTGATTCGCAAGCTGAATCTCAAGCATCGGCTCAATCTGCAGCACAAACCGCAGCTCCGTCCACATCGCAAACCTCGGCACACCCAGCAACGCAACCCGCAGAGCCCAGGACCCTCCGTGAGCACCTTTTTGGTGATAACGCGCCTAGTAAGGCCTTGTTCAGTTTTTTTGGCTCGTCCGACAAAAATAATGGCCCGTCAACCCCGCCAGTCCCCCAGCCGGAAGAGATGCCGGTTGTTAATCCAGAACCAGTGCCGAACTCAAAGGCGGGGTCAAAGCTGAAAAAAAAGACGGAAGCAACGCAGGAGTCCAAATCGGAAGTAAGGAGAGGGGCATCGCCACAATCAGAGCCGGAGGCAACGTTACCCACAGCAACTACGCCCATCCCGATGGCCCACATCCCGCAAAGCCCGATTTCGGTACCCCCACCGGTGGCCCGGCCTGCACACGAGGACGTGCTCGGACGGTCGGAGCGCCGCCGGCAAACCCTGCGTGGACTCAGTTTCCGTGGACACGAAATAGCCGGTCCGGGAGAAGTGCGCAGCGAACCCGCCTTTATGCGTAAAGGCGTGCAATTGTCACCCGTCGAATCCAGCGATGCCCACCCTGTCAGTCGCTTCACACTGGGAGAATCGCCCGATCAGCGCCCGGAAATCCGTGAGAACAACGCCTTTCTGCACGACAACGTCGACTAATCACACGCATTCTCCTGCCTGATTTTTGGGTCTTTCATAATAATAAGCCTAAAAAAGGCTGCCGCCCTGTCCGCAGGAGTGGTTTTTTGCGTCTTCAATCTATACGCAAATAAATAGGGTCATCTATTGTTTTTGTACTTTATGTGTTTTACATTTGCTACATAACCCACTGTCCGTGTTCAACCATCATAGAATTTTCCGTGTTTTTCAGCTGCTCAGCAGCCTTCGTTCACAGCCGCCCAAAGACACCCGCTATCTCTGTTAGCTGCTGGGCACCTCCGAGCGAACCATCTACCGCTACTTCGACCTACTAAAAAAGGCTGGATTCGATGTGCGTGTCGATTCCGAAGGACGTTATGCACTTCAGGGCAGTGATATGGCACCCTACCTCATGCTATGCGATGAGGAGGCCAGTTATCTCACAAAATTGTTGACTCAATCGCCGACAGGCGATCCTATGGCGGAAAACATCCGCACTAAACTCGGACTCATCGGTAAAACAGTCAGTGCAGCCGAGTGGGTTCACCACGGCAAAATCTCCCGCATCATTCAGATTTTGTCCCTGTCGATGACCGAAAAGCGATAGGTATTGCTCAAATCCTACCATTCAGCCAGCAGCGGCACCATCAACAATCGCCTGGTGGAGCCCGCGTGGTATTCACCGATCACTAACAGGCCATTTCGGCCTATGAGCCGTCAACTGAAGCGAATAAATACTTCAATCTGGAGCGTATGGAGGATATCGAACTTCTCGACGCACCCCAGTTACACGAATCCGCTCATGAATTCCGCCCTCCCGATGTATTCAGATTTGCCATCACCAAACCAACTAAAAAAATCCACATGATTATGGACCTGGCACCCATGCTCTACCTGCGCCAACACTTTCCCATGACGTGTCCGTTCCTTCAGGATTCACCAGAGGAAGGGCGCTATGAACTCCAGATAAAAGTTGGCAATTACCTGGCCCCCGCAGGCCTAACCAGGCTCTTCCCCAATCAGATTCACGCTGTGGGCGGCCCCGGCTTCCGTCTCTATATCAAGCGAGGCCAGAATAGATGGAACGACAGCGAGTAGGGGTACGGATATTTAGGGTGGTGATTAGGCCGATTCCAACAACTCAAAGCATTTCAGCGCATTATCCGGCGAAAGGTTAGGTTGATGCGTGATTCGTTCACCCTCAGTGCCTTGGGCAGAGCGTGCTTATAGTCCTGCTGAACACCCCCCCGCATTAACAGCAAGCTACCCGAACCCAGCAAAAGCTCGGTTTGATCTTTAGAATATGGGGTATTCGAATGTTTTTCGCGGACAGAGGTCTTTAGTCGCAGAAAAAACCGACGCTCGGCGCCCAAACTCAGCGAAGCAATCACCGGATCCGGTCCCAATGACCGTTCGTCATCCGCATGCCACCCCATATAGTCGCGCCCATCGCGGTAGCAGTTCAATAGAACGCTGTTGAAAGAGCTACTAAATCCAGCTTCTATCCTGTTTCGCAGTTCTTCCAGCACGGGTATCCAGGGGAGGGGTCGGTTCAGCAGTCCCGAATACGAATAGCAGGCATCCGGATCGCCATACCAGGCCGTTAACCTCGGCTGCAAAACCCACTTTCCCATCATGCGTATGCGCTCCTGCTGCCAGGGAACGGTCTCCCGCAGATGTCGATACAGGCTATTAGCCTCATGCAGCGGAAGAAAACGCCCGAAATAGAGGACTCGGCCATCTAAAAAAGAAAGGTGAGGGTTCACGGAATTTCAATGGTCGATTCCAAAAACCCGCATGCGGCCCAAAAGTTCAACAGTACACCCAACCACCACAATATTGTTACAGCTTCCTACATTTGCAGGCCTAGCAAACCCGTTCTCTTGTATCCCAAAACCTACATTCGGTTCTTGTCGCTGATCCTTTTGATAGGTGCGATGTCTGCCTTAGGGTGCGCCACACGAAGAACCCACCCCAAGTTCGATTCCGATCCCACAGTTAGTCAGGTAGATTCCATCAGAACATCGGAACAGCAATTGGAGGATCGCGACCGCTCCCATGGTCGAAAAGAGGAAGCCCGGCGATGCCATTGGGTCGACTCCCTATATGCGCAACTCAACGATACAACGCGCATCACACAATTGTTTATGCCAGCGGTGTATGCCGATTACGCCCAACCCGACTCCCTTTGGCTCCATACCTTTCAGCGCTGGCAGCCCGGTGGGGTCATACTTATGAAAAGCAGCCCCGGCAAGGTGCGGTTCGTCATACAAGAACTTCAAGGGCAGTCACGTCTACCCCTACTGGCCTCCATCGATGCGGAATGGGGACTTTCCATGCGCATCGACTCAACCCCGGTCTATCCCTTTCAGATGACCCTCGGCGCGCTGTCCGATCTGCTGCTCATCGAGCAGATGGGCATTCAAATAGGAGAGGAAATGAGGGCAGTCGGTCTCAACCTGAGTTTTTCTCCGGTGGTCGACATCAACAACAACCCCAACAATCCAGTCATCGGATTCCGCTCCTTTGGATCGCGCGCTGATGAAGTGAGCCTTCGCGCTGAAGCCTACGCCCGAGGCCTCCAAAAATCCGGTGTATTGGCCTGTGCCAAGCACTTTCCCGGGCATGGCGACACCCACACCGATTCGCACCACGATCTTCCCCTGATGCCGTTCAGAAAAGCGCGCCTCGACAGCCTTGAACTCATACCCTTCCGCCGACTCATCCTCTCCGGTGTCGATGCCGTGATGACGGCCCACCTGGCGATGCCCGGCTGGACAGGAGATTCCCTACGGCCCGCATCCCTCAGCCGAAGCATAGTGCACGACGCCCTGAGAAAAGAGGAGGGCTTCGACAAACTCATCATCACCGATGCACTCAATATGAAAGGCGTTTCCGCCGGATGGACGCCAGGTCGACTTGAAGTGGAGGCCTTAAAAGCCGGTAATGATGTACTGCTGTTCACCACAGACATGCAGCGGGCGCACGACTCCATCCGCGCTGCACTCAACCGGGGGGAATTGTCGACCCACGAAATCGAACAAAAAGTCAAGCGCGTTCTAACCGCCAAGTATAAAGTCGGCCAGTTCAAAAATAGGGAAGGAGATGGGTTACAAGATGTACAAACAAAAAAAGTCGAAGGTGAACAAACAGAGCCTTCAAAGGAGCCCATTCCAGGGAATGCAGCGTTCGACGGCGAGCGTTCCTCGGACTTGCAACAGGCCGTATACCGACAAGCCACAACGCTTTTGAATGATCCCCAGAGAAAAATTCCAATAGCAGGCGCCAAAGCGCGTGGCGGAATACATATTGGCATCGGAACAGCCAACGCGGCCGATGATTTCTACAAACACCTGGGCATCTATGCGCTGATGCCATCGATCTGCATCGATCCGGCCAGCAAAAACCCCATGCAGGTACTCAGCGACAGCATACTTGCCCAAATTCAGTATGCGGTTGTATCCTGGCACCCAGGCAGCCAGCGTCCGCCATACGGCATCGGCGACACCCTCATCAATCTCCTCAGGCGCAAGCTCAACACGATACCCCGCATCGATGTGGTCTGTGGCAATCCCTACCTCATCAGGCGATTGCTGCCGGCAGGGGAGGCCAACGTGTTGATGTGTGCCTATGAAGACAAGCCCCAATCGCGACTAGCAGCAGTGGAGGCCCTCTTCGGAGCACAGGAGTTGGGCGGACAACTGCCGGTCGACCTCACCCCCGAATTTCCGGCAGGAACTGGCTTGAGAAGAGCCCAAAACAATGGCATAAGGCATGTGAACGGAGCAACGAGCGGCCTCACCGCACGGCATGTGGCCCTTATAGACAGTGCTATAGAACAAGCCATCCGAAACGGCGCCACGCCCGGTGCCCAGATTATGGTAGCACATCGGCGACAAATCATTTTCAATAAAGCATACGGTTACACAGATTCTACGAAAAGTGCGCCCGTCACCTCCTCCACACGCTACGACCTGGCCTCCCTCACCAAAATACTGGCCACAGCACCCGCAATGATGTTGCTCACCGACAGCCAGCGCATCCACCCCAACGGAACAGTCTCCGATTATCTGCCAGAATGCGCAACGCATCCTATTGGCCAACTCAGACTATCCCAGATTATGACCCATCAGGCGGGACTAAAACCCTATGTGGAATTTTGGCGACAGACGTTTAGCAACGGCGAACCCGATCCATTTTGGTATCCCCGCAACGATACCCCAAATCTCAAACTGCTTCCTGTCTCCTCATTATTGCGCATCCGACCCGGGATCCGCGACAGCCTGTGGCAGTGGATCCTCCAAACCCCACTCGAAAAGCCTGGTAGATACGTGTACAGTGATTTGGGCCCGGTCATCCTGTGGAAAATCATTGAGCGGGTATCAGCCCAGTCACCTGCCGGGTATCTCAGGAAAAACTATTACGAACCTCTGGGCACAGTTGCCCTTGGCTATTCGACCGATTCCATCATCCCCATTTCCTACATCGCCCCTACTGAGCACGACAACATATTCAGGAAGGAACTCATTCGCGGCACCGTTCACGACCCAACAGCGGCCTTGCTGGGTGGAGTGTCGGGCCATGCCGGGCTCTTCGGTAATGCCGCGGATGTCATGCGTTTGCTGCTGCCATTCAATCCGCCCAAACACAACAAATACCTTGTTCATGGGGCTCCGGGCGACCAGATATCCTCTGTGGATGCAAACCCCAGCCTACCCATGTGGAGCCCTTCGACCCTTCAACTATACACCCAGTCCTATTACCCGGGCAATCGAAGAGGGCTGTTGTTCGACAAGCCTCAGTCACCCCCCGCCCCCGACGGCAACACCGCACCCAGCGCTTCGCCCTCGAGTTTTGGTCACTCCGGCTTCACCGGCACCTACTGCTGGATCGATCCGGAACGCGATCTGATTTATGTATTTCTGTCGAACCGCGTACACCCCCACGCCCAACCCAATACCCTCGCCCGCATGGGCACCCGAACTCTAATCCTAGAGATCATCCTTCAGGCCATCGATGCTCAGGCGAATCCGTGAAACCACTCTTTGGGGTTTTGTCGACCTTGTTTTTTAGCAAGATTTTTTTGTTATATCAGATTCAGTTGCTCTTGAATTAAATGTTTTTATGCAACCCGTTTATATAGAGACTTCCATTCATACTTTTTATCAACTGTCCCATTTTCAAATCTGAGGTCAGGTAAGACTCGGATTCTCAAAAAAACCTTCGAAATTAACAAAATAGTATATTTTTCAAATCGCTAACGATGAACAAAAAACCGATGAAACAAGGTAAAAACCTGCCGGAGGTCCCTTAGGCGACAAACCGCCAGATGACTTTCGTCACCACCACTTGCCGCAAGGGCAGGAAGCGCCGCTCCTCGCCTTGCCTGTCGCCGCGCCACACCTGATTCACAATCAGGAACACGTCGGCCCCCACGAAAGGGATGTATTGAAACCGGAAATTCAAGTTCAGCTCGTCCTGCGCGGAATTCCACTGCGTGAGCAACGAGCCAAAGCAACGAGCGTTGAGGGCGTACCCGAGTCGACTGCCCACAAGTGTGGTCGACCAACTACCGGCTTCTGTCTGAATGTCGTTGAGTTCGAGCCTGAGGCTCAGTTGGGCATTGCGGTTGCCGCGCCACCACAACTCAGTTTGGTGCTGCACCGAACGCCCGTCGAAATATCCGCCCCACTGAAGGCGGCTGTCGACCGCAAGCCGGCGGCCCCTAAAAGTCGAAATCCGCACATTATTTTGGCGCCACCAATACAACCCAGGTGCGAATTGAAGGGTAGGGGTCAGACTAAATCCAGTACGAAGGCCCTCCGCCACCACGGAGTGACCCATGCTAAGCCTGTCGCCCCTGCGCGTGTCCACCCCGAGCCATTGAATTGTGTAGCTAAACGATTGCATCGACCCATCGTCGTCGTTTTGGGTGTGTGATACCGACACCGGCTTAAATTCAAGTTGACGAATGAAAGACAACCACCCGCCCGGCCGAGGCTTTAGACTCACATCCAGAAACTGTTCACGGAAGGCCTGCCGCAGCATAATACCGACCTGCGGATCGAATAATGAGTCCGCACGCTGAGCCGAGGCAAACACCGAGAAACGATCATTCGGATAGCTCAAAAAGCAACGCCAGGCCAAAGCACCCGGCTGAAAACCCGATGAGCGATCGTAGGTATGCAACAAGGCCCCACCCACATCCAGATTGCGCCGCCCCCACAGCCACGAGGTGCTCCAGCGCCCGTTGATGCCCGCAGCGGCATGGAAATCGCGCCCGCTGATGCGTTGCACACTCATCGCCCCGATGGTGCTTTGTTGTCCCACATCTTGCCGCCACGAGATCGCCGAAAAATTCTCGCCATTGTTTTCCCCAACCCCATCCGCACCCGTTTGCAGACTCATGAATCCCAGAGTGCGGTCGGCTTCCTTGCCCAGAACCCGAACCCCACCCAGAATGGGAACCTGCTCGCGCCGGTCATTGAGTCCGATGCGGCGCGTGTAGAAAGGAATGACCCGATTACCCCCAAATCCAAAATTAAAATAATCGTCGCCCTCCAGGAAAAAATCACGCAATTCCGGAAAAAAAAGCGGGAAACGTGTCAAATTCACCTGCTGCTGGTCGGCCTCCACCTGGGCAAAGTCGGTGTTGAGGGTGAGATTCATACGGTAGGCGGGTGTGATCAGGTAGTGAGCCTCGCCACCCAAACGGGTCAGATCCGAAGCGCCCGAAGGTTCATTTTGGAGCCCACCCAGAGTGTACGGACGAACATCCAGAAAGCTGCGCCCCGATATTTTTTGTAGTCCATGCAAGGTGCCGGCCATCACAAACTGTTCGATGCGCATGTCGCGGCTCCATCCCTGCCAGCGCACCTGCTCCCTCTTACGACGGATGTTGCGTTCAAAATTGATGCCCCAAACCGGTTCAGGATGACCTGTTGGGTAGCGCAGCGTATTGAGGGGGATCACCCATTCCGAACTCCAGCCTTCGCTGCTCAGCTGCGTGCGGACGTCCCAAATCCCATTCCAGAACGCATTCACCGAAGCACCATTGTTGAATACCTGAAAGTCGGCCCGCGCCCCAGCCGGGTTGGTCACCAACATAATGCCGTTGCGCCGATCGAGGTACGGGTCTATTACCACAATGAAATTATCATCGAGACTGTAGTTGAAATCACGCATCATCTCCCGCGCAATCAATAGGTCGGGACGAGCATCAAAGCACATCACACCGATGTAAATGTGTTCCTCATCATATAGAATGCGCACTTCGGTACGCTCGCTCGCCGGCGCCCCCTGCGTGAGCTCCCTTTGGGTGAAGGAAGTCACCGCACTGCACAACCCCCAAACGGGCTCGTTTAGAAAGCCATCAATTTGCGGAGGTGCTATGCATTTACGGGCGTGGATCTGTGCTGATGTCGGGTATAGGGCTTTCCCGGTCTGGCCCTTGGAATGGGTGTCAATCTGCGGAAGGATTGAGGGAATTTGGGCCTTAACCAAAAAAAATGAAATCCAAAACAAGCAGGAAAACAGGGCTTTTTTCGACATTAGGGGCAAAAGTACCCCAAAGCATACTCAAGTAGTAAAAAAGTTTTTTTGCATAATTTATTTTAGTTGTTAATTTTACAGAAAATTCATTAAATCATAAACCCATGAAGAAGTCATTATTAGTGGTCTTTCTGCTTTTTACAATTTCGATTTCTGCCCACGCGCAGTTTCGGTTGGTTACAAATCCTCCTTTGCAAGGCG
>Ga0194121_10002055_pt1 | contig 32739 bp, 29 predicted proteins | sample TA2MahCa50mmetaG_FD_148609 | JGI IMG/M metagenome (GOLD analysis project Ga0194121, IMG submission 148609) | Freshwater microbial communities from Lake Tanganyika, Tanzania - TA2015020 Mahale Deep Cast 50m | ecosystem: Environmental > Aquatic > Freshwater > Lake | place: Tanzania: Lake...
AGGCGGTGCGATGGGCGGCGCCAGCGGGCCTGGAGGAGGTATGGGTGGTATGGGAGGCATGGGTGGAAAAGGTGGTGCCATGGGCGGAGCCAGTGGCCCTGGTGGCGGCATGGGAGGAATGGGTGGAATGGGAGGAATGGGTGGAATGGGTGGCGTTGGCGGCCCAGGCGGAGGCATGGGCGGCATGGGAGGAGCTGGAGGGATCGGTGGCCAAGGCGGGATGAACGCCGGATTGGTTAAGCCTCCCAAATACAAGCTCGTTCGCTTCTTCGACTTTGATGCCTCCCCCGACAAGAAGTACAAATACCGCGTGCGGGTGCGAGCGGAGGATCCCAACAATCCGTATCCGAGTTGGAACACGCCGGTGCCGGCCGACCGCTTTCTGGAACCCGCGGTAGCGGCGCGCGTCAAGGAGGATCGGAAAAAGAAGGTGACGTGGCTCGAATCCGAATGGAGCAATGAAAGTTCCGAAGTGCAGTTGCCGAGCAAGGTGCGGTACGTCGCCGGTTCCGTGGAATTAATGAACCACATGGGAATGGTGGAACCGGCGGCCAAGTTGCTGGCCGTGGTCTGGAACGACGCACGCGCGGCAAAAATCGCGGGTGAGCCTCTGCTTTCCGATCAGGCGCGGGACGCGGATCGGCCTGCGGTCTTCCGCGGTTCGGTACTGAACTTCCAGTCCAAAGAATCCAAAGTCCTGCGCCCCGATACGCTCGAAGTGAAAGCGGTCAAAGACAACGTGACCCAGACCAATGCGATTGTGCTGGACCTTCGCCCCAGCCAGTTAATCGACGCCGTCGAAAAACGTTCGGTAAAGGATCGCGCGGAACGCAAGCCGCTGAGATCGGGAGCGGAAGTGCTGCTGATGGATCCTCAAGGGAATTTCATTGTGCGAAACGAGTTGGACGACATCGATGATTACCGCAGGTATGCGTTTGAGGGCGAAGAGTTAGTCGCCTCCGGATCGATGGGTGGCATGGGTGGCATGGGTGGCATGGGTGGTGGTGCGCCTGGCGGCGGCGCTGGCGGGGATCCTGGTGGAATCGGGCCGGCCGGTGGCGGCGGCATCCTGGGCGGTGGCGGGAAAAAGAAGTAGCGAACGCGCCGGTGTTTGTCAGGGGAGTGGAAGGTGCCGGCTTGCCGGCGTGGACCGATTTGCGTAGACATGGAGTATATGTCGGTCGCAAATCCTCCATTCCCGTCGATCGGTTACGATTCGAGTTCGGATCCGCTTCAAATTGGCAGCCATCGATTTGCCGGCCGGCTGATTGTCGGAACCGGCAAATACGAGACCTTTGAAATCATGAGCCGGGCTCTGGATGCCGCGGCGGCCGATTGTGTGACGGTGGCGGTTCGCCGCGAGCGACTTTATGATGGCGGCGGGCGGAACATACTCGATGCCGTCGACCCTTCGCGACATATCCTGCTCCCCAACACCGCGGGCTGTTATACCGCAGCCGACGCCGTTCGCTGTGCTCGATTGGGGCGTGAAATTCTCCGCGGCCTGGAAAACCCCGGCGCCGACTGGGTGAAACTTGAAGTTCTCGGCGACAGTCGTTCTTTGTTGCCCGACCCGGTGGAGACGCTGGCAGCGACCGAGCAGTTAGTGCGCGACGGTTTTCAGGTTCTTTGTTATACCTCCGACGATCCCGTAGTCGCGCGGCGATTGAAAGCTGCCGGGGCGACGGCCGTGATGCCGGCGGGCAGTCCGATTGGCAGCGGCCAGGGAATCTTGAATCCGAACAATATCCGCATCTGCCTCGAGTATCTCAAGGAAGGCGACCCCGGCTATCCGGTGATTGTCGACGCGGGTGTTGGTACGGCAAGCGACGTCGCGTTCGCGATGGAGCTTGGGGTCGACGGCGTGTTGCTGAATACCGCAATCGCGCATGCCCGCAATCCCGTGTTGATGGCAGCGGCGATGCGCGACGCCTGCCGTGCCGGCCGCGCGGCGTTTCTGGCGGGCCGTATTCCACGGCAGCTTTACGCCAGCGCCAGCAGTCCCGAGGAGGGCAACATTGCCACCCGTCCGCATTTCGCGAATGGATCGCACTCGTTTTGAGTTCCGAACCCTGCGGCGCGATGGGAGCGATCGCGGGCCGGGGGACAGGTGGACGGGATGACGAATTCGCTTGACATACTCGGTCCTGGCGGTCGCATCGCGAAGCGTCTTCCCCGCTACGAACACCGCGAGCCGCAGTTGCGGATGGCGCAGGCGGTGGAAGCCGCCCTGGCCGATGGCAGGCATCTGATCGTCGAGGCCGGGACGGGCGTCGGCAAGAGTTTTGGATATCTGGTCCCGGCGATCCTTCACGTGTTGGGCAAGCTGGCGCAGCGACAGGAATCCGAAAAAGTTCCCAAAATCATCATCTCAACGCATACCATCAACCTCCAGGAACAGCTGATCGGGAACGACCTGCCGTTCCTGCGCAGCGTGATGCCGGACGAGTTTACCGCGGTACTTGTCAAGGGTCGAAGAAACTACCTGAGTCGCCGGCGGCTGGGGCTTGCCGTAAACCGTAGTGGCCAGCTGTTCGGTTACGACAACGAGTTGCTCGAACTGCAGCAGATCGATCACTGGGCGGCGCGCACCACCGATGGCACGACGGCCGATCTCTCGTTCCGCCCGCAGGCGGCCGTCTGGGAGGAGGTGGCCAGCGACAGCGCCAATTGCCTGGGCCGCAAATGTGCGTTTTACGACCGTTGTTTCTATTTCCAGGACCGGCGACGGATGCAGAACGCCCAGCTGCTGATCGTCAATCACGCGTTATTTTTCAGCGATCTGGCGCTGCGGCGGCAGAAGTCCGGATTGTTTCCCAACTACGACGCCGTGATTTTCGACGAGGCCCATTCGCTCGAATCGGTCGCCGCCGAGCATCTCGGCTTGTCGATTACGTCCGGGCAGGTGCATTTCGCGTTGACGCGGCTGTTCAATCCCCGCACGGGACGCGGCCTGCTGGCGACACATGACCTGCGTCAATTGCGCCAGGCAACGACAGACTGCCTGACGGCCGCGGACCGGTTCTTCGCGGAATTGATCGACTGCGCCGCGCCGGCGGCGAACCGTCCCCGGCGCACGCGAGACGTCCTCCCGCTTCGAAACCGATTATCGCCGGCCTTGGGAGCGATCGCCGATACCCTGGGAGATTACGCGGAGCGGTTGACGGGCGCTGACGACGAGCACGACTTCACTGCGGCTCACCAGCGCATCGGCCAGCTCGGCCTTGCGGTCGAATCCTGGCACTCGCAAGCGATCCCGGACTCGGTCTATTGGCTGGAGGCGAACCGCACGAAATCGGATCAAACGCGCACCTCCTTGTTCGCCGCGCCGATCGATGTAGGGCCGATCCTGGCATCCAGTCTCTTCGCCGCCACGCGCAGCGTCATCCTGACCAGTGCCACTTTGAGCACAGGTCGTCCGCCGTCCTTTGACTTTTTTCAGAAACGGATAGGGCTGGAAAGTGCGACAGCGATCCAGCTTGGCAGTCCCTTTGATTATCGCCGACAGGCGAAACTGATCCTGCTGGACGGCATGCCGGACCCGGGCAACGAACGCGACGAATTCGAACGGCAGGTCATCGGCATTCTTCCCCGTTTCCTGGCCCGTTCGGACGGTCACGCCTTTGTACTGTTCACAAGTTTTGATCTGCTGCGGCGGGCCGTCGACTCCCTGTCGCCCTGGCTTTCGGAGCGGCGGATGACCTGCTTCAGCCAGGCAAGCGGGCAATCCCGCAAGCAGTTGCTCGATCAATTCCGCGCCACGCCGCGAGCGGTACTCTTCGGCACGGACAGCTTCTGGCAAGGAGTCGATGTGCCTGGCGATGCGTTACGCAATGTGATCATCACCAAGTTGCCGTTCAGCGTCCCCGATCATCCGTTGCTCGAGGCGCGGTTGGAGTCGATTCGCGACCGGGGCGGAAGTCCCTTCTTCGAATACCAGCTCCCCGAGGCGATCATCAAGCTTCGGCAGGGATTCGGGCGTTTGATCCGTTCCACAACGGACACCGGCATCGTCGTGATTCTCGACCCGCGGATCCGCACCAAAGCCTACGGTCGGACCTGCCTCGACTCGCTGCCGAACTGTGAAATTGAAGTGGAGCCGGCGCAGGGCGAGATTTTCGACGGTACGGGGCGTTGAACGCGATTGCGGCAGGGACCGCAAGCGGTCGGTGCGTAATTGCGGTGAAAAACCGCTTTGCTGCTCCAATTCCCTCGCCATTTCCTCTATAATGCCTGGCGCATGTTACCAGATCGGCAGCGAGGGATCGTTGAAGTAATGTTGCTCGCCGATGCCGGGCCTATCGTTGACGAAAAGGGGATCATCATATGCAGACTCGAGTCGGTACGCGCCGTCACTTTCTGGCCGCAGGCACTGCGGCAGTCGCTTATAGTTATCTGGTCGATTCCCGCGCGGTGGCGGCCGATCCGTTCCGCGGTTGGCCGGTAGGCGTGCAGAGCTATTCGCTGCGAGAATTCTCGGCGGAAGACGCCATCCGGCATATCCAGGGGATGGGAATCCATTACGTCGAATTGTTCAGTAAGCACCTGGCGGTCGATGCGAATGACGAACAGATCTCCGCGTTGAAGAAGATTCTGACGACCGCCAAGATCAAGATCAGCGCTCATGGCGTGAGCGGCTTCACCAGCGATCACGCGGCCAATCAGAAGTTGTTCGAGTTCGCCCGGCGGGCGGGATTCAACACGATCACGGCCGATCCCGCCCCCGACTCCTTTTCCAGTCTGGAGAAACTGGTCGACCAATACAAGATTCGCATCGCGATCCACAACCACGGCCCGAATCATCGCTATGACAAGCTCGATCAGGTCGCCAAGGCGCTGGAAGGGAAACATCCTCTTATCGGCGCCTGCGTCGATACCGGGCATGTAATCCGCACCAAACAGGACCCGGTGCAATGGGTACGGACCCTCAAGTCGCGGGTCTGGGCCCTGCATATCAAGGACGATGTCAAACAGGACGGCGGTTCGCAAAACGTGGTGTTGGGAAAAGGGCACTTGGACGTCGTGGGTGTGTTCCTGGCACTCAAGGAGATCCAGTTTCCTCGGGACGGGTCGATCTCCCTGGAGTACGAAGCCAACCCGCAGAATCCCCTGGAAGATATGCGTGCCTGCCTGGAGGTCACTCGGGAAGCGATCGGCAAGGTCGCCTAGGCGTTCGTCGACACCTGTTTTTTTGCGGGCGGACCGGCTCCTACGGACCGAGCGTATCGAACGGCAACTCCGCCCTGAAGGGCGGAATGCACCGGGAAATTCGCTCGCACTTCCCGAACCGTTGACCCTGCGATGGGCGGGACTTAGAGTAGAGGTTTGGGTGCTGTGGGGAGCGCGTCGTCGATGTTGGCAAAACGGGTAATACCATGTCTCGACGTCGATCGCGGGCGGGTCGTGAAAGGGACGAATTTTCTGCATCTCCGCGATGCGGGTGATCCGGTCGCCGTGGCCAAGCGTTACGAGGAGGAAGGCGCTGACGAACTGGTTTTTCTCGATATCACGGCCAGTCACGAAGCCCGCTCGATCATGATCGACGTCGTTGCGCGGACCGCGGAACAGGTCTTCATGCCGCTGACGGTTGGCGGAGGGATCCGCACTGTAGAAGACATTCGGGCTCTGCTGAATGCCGGTTGCGACAAAATCTCGATCAACTCCGCGGCGGTGCGGAACCCCGATTTTGTTCGCGAAGCGGCGCGACGTTTTGGCAGCCAATGTATCGTGGTCAACATCGATCCCAAACGTGTGAGACGGGATGACCGTACCGTCTTCGAGGTGCATATCAACGGCGGGCGCGTCGGGACCGGACTGGAGGCGGTGAACTGGGCTCAGCGCGTCGAACAGTTGGGAGCAGGCGAAATCGTATTGACGAGCATGGATTGTGACGGCACCAAGGACGGTTACGACCTGGAGATCACGCGCGCGGTCTGCGACAGCGTGTCGATCCCCGTTATTGCCAGCGGGGGAGCCGGCCGCCCGGAGCATCTCGCCGACGCGATTGCCCTGGGTCACGCCGACGCGGCGCTGGCGGCGAGTATTTTTCATTTTGGCGAATTCACGATCCGTGAAGCGAAGCAGTGCATGGCGGACCGGGGGATCGCAGTGAGATTTTGAACAAGTTACCTCAGTCAGGGGCTGCCCCTGACTCGAATTCCAAGGGAGTTTTAGATGGCGACAGCGCAATCCAACGAGAACCGCAGTGCGGCACCGGACGACGACGGTTTTGATATCTCCAAGTATTTTCACAAGAAGAAAGAACTGGAAGTCGACAAATTGTTTCGCGCCTTGGTGAAACTCGAGGGCAGTGACCTGCATATGAAAGTCGGTCGACCGCCGATGGTGCGCGTGCGGAACGAGCTGCGACCGCTCAACCGCGGCCCCGTCGACGCCGAGGAAATGGTGCGCCTGCTGGTGCCGATGATGAACGAACGCAGCCGCAAGTATTTTGACGAGGAAGGTGGCGCGGACTTCGCCTACACCTGCGAGGTGGACGGAATCATCTGGCGATTCCGCGTTAACCTGCTGCAGCAGATGGGAAACATGGGTCTGGTGGCGCGGCGTGTCAATAACAAGATCCCGGACTTCGCCGGCCTGTTCCTGCCGCCCTCCATTGAACGGCTCTGTAATTACGATCAGGGAATGATCCTGCTCGCGGGTGTCACCGGTTCTGGCAAGAGCACGACGATCGCGTCGATGCTGAACTATGTCAACCAGCGCGAGCGGGTCCATATCCTGACCTTGGAGGATCCGATCGAATTCGTGTTCACCGAAGACAAAGCGCTGATCAACCAGCGGGAAATCGGCATCGACGTCAAGGATTTCAAGATCGGCATGAAACACGCTGTGCGCGAGGATCCCGACATCATGTTGGTGGGTGAAATGCGTGACGAAGAGACGTTCATGACGGCGATTCACGCCGCCGAGACCGGCCACCTTGTGTTCGGAACGATCCACGCTTCCAGCGCTTCCTCGACCATCGGCCGAATTCTCGATCTGTTTCCCGAGGAGTTGCACGGGGCCATTCGCAGCGCGATCGCCTTTAACATGAAAGGCATCGTCGCCCAGAAACTGCTTCGCTCGATCCGCCCCGGTGTCGCCCGCGTTCCGACGGTCGAGATTATGATGTTCACTCCGATGATCAAGAAACTCGTGCTCGAGCTACAGGATCACAAGCTGCCCGACGCGATCCGTATCGGCGCGGAGGACGGAATGCAGGACTTTACCATGAGCCTAAAACATCTGATCGACGATCAGTTGATCGACCGTCCCACGGCGTTTGAAGTGGCGCCCAACCCCGACGCGCTGAAGATGGCGCTCAAGGGGATCAATGTCTCCCAGCCCGGCATCCTCTAAGAGTAGTTCCCTGTCATGGCGAAGAAGCAAGAAGTCGTCAAACTTCCGCACGAGTATTTTCCGCCGATTTCCTTTCAAGCGGCCGGTCCGGACAATCAAACGCAACAATCGAACATGATCCAGGCCCGGCAGAATCCGGCCTTCACGTTCGCCATGGCGTTGATCGCCGAGGGTCTGTGCAAGCGCGCGGACCAGATCGTCCTCGATTACACGCAGTCGGCGGTCGCTGTGCAATTCGCCGTCGACGGATTGCCCCAGAATGCGCCGCCGCGCGATCGGCAATCCGGAGATGGCATGCTGGTCTGCTTGAAAGTGCTGGCGAATCTCAAGCCCGGGGAACGTCGGGCGCGGCAGGAAGGAAAGATCACCGCGGACTTCCGCGGGCAGAAGTTTATCCTGCTGCTGTTCAGCCAGGGCGTCAAAACGGGCGAACGCGTGAGTATCAAGTTGCAGCCCAAAAAGAACCCCTTCGGCAGCCTGGAAGATCTGGGGATGCGCGACAAAATGCGCGAACAGTACAAGGAGACCGTCAACAGCGGTAAGGGCCTGACGATCCTCTCCGCGCCGCCCGGATTGGGGCTGTCCACGACCTGGAAATTCGCGATGGAAGCGGCCGACCGCTTCGTCCGTGACTTTGTCTCCGTGGAGCCCAAAGAAGGGAACGAAGAAGAGATCATCAACGTCAATCCTTATCGCTACAGCGTCGCCGCCGGAGAATCGCCGGACAAGATCCTGCCCACGGTGCTGCTCAAACAGCCGGACGCCATCGTTCTACCAGAGATCGTCAACAAAGAGACGATGCGCATTATTCTCCGGCACGTAGTCGAGGATGAAAAACTGGCGATTACTCGTATCCAGGCCCGCGACTGTTGCGAGGCCCTGCTGCGCGTGCGGCAATTCTGTGAAGACCCCGCCGCGTTCGCTCAGGCAGTGACCTTGGTGCTAAACCAGCGGTTGATTCGCAAGTTATGCGACTGCAAACAGGCCGTCCCCGCGCCGCCCCAGCTGCTGCAGCAGCTGGGCATCCCGCCGGGGCGAGTCCAGGTACTTTATCGCGAATGGCAGCCGCCGCCCCCCGATCCCAAGGCCAAGGAGCCGCCGCCGGTCTGTTCCAAGTGCCAGGGCGTCGGTTATTTCGGTCGTACCGCCATTTTCGAACTGATGATCGTCAACGATGCGATCCGTGAGGCACTGGTCAAGACACCTCAGCTGGAGGCACTTCGACAGGTGGCACGCAAGTCGGGTGTCAAATCGATCCGCGAGGAGGGCACCCTGCTGCTGGTTAAGGGGGTGACCTCGCTTCCGGAATTGCAGAGGATTATTCAGTTGGGCTAGGACGCCACGGTTCGCCCGAACCGGCGGCGGTCGGATTTCGTATCCGACTACACGACCGATACCGCGGTGATATCAACCATCCTGGATTGGAACAGCGAGGACTAAGCCATCGGAACCGCAATGCAGGAATCGATTGAAACGGAAAGCGACTCCCCCCAACTGGAACAGATGCGGTGGTCTGCCATCCTCGGACTGGCACTGGCCGCGTTCTCGTTCCTGGTATTGATTGGGCCGGCCTGGTGGTTTCTCCCGGTTCTGGCGACCGCCTGCTGCGGTCTAGCCCTGTGGGGACTCGACCCCGAATTACGAGCGCGTCGCCACCGCGTCGTGCCGTTGCTCGGATTATGCCTGTCGCTGTTTATCATCGGTCTGGCCCCGACGGCCCATTTTTCGCGATCCCGACACCTGGAGAGCCTCTGCAAGAAGTACGGGCGCGAGTGGATCGAAATGGTGATGCGAAAGCAGCTCCACGAGGCGCACCAAATGAGCTTGCCGATGAACGGCCGGGCGATTGATCACGACTCGATGTTGGAGCTGTACCGCAGCACGCAACGCATCGACCAGAATTTCATGTCGTTCGAGCAGAACACTGTAGTGCGACATCTGGTACTGCTCGGCGAAACCGCGGCCATCGAGTACGAAGGTATGACGGAAGCGCAGAGCAACGACGAATACGATGCGGTAACCCTGCATTATTCGGTTGTCGGCACCGCCGACGGCGCCGAACGGTCGGTCCCGCTGTCGCTGGTCTTGCGTAGAATGCGGCCGGTTGCCGGGCGCAGCAGCCACTGGGAAGTTCCCAACTTTGAGATCCGCGAACAGCCCTAGTTTTGGGTCGGGATCGCACGTGCGTCCCGCACACGATACCGAACCGTCCCCAATCTTTTTCCGCGGGCCGCGACCTGGCCAACCATCCTTTGCGCACGGGCCTCGTCTGGCGTGCGAACGCCGCAACAAGAGAAGAAAAATCGAGGGACATTCTGGATGACGACCAAACAAATCGACGAACAGATCGCGCGCTACTCGCAGGTCTGCACCAGCCTGGTCAGCGAAGTCGGTCGGGCGCTGGTGGGCCAGGAAATGATGGTTTCCCGCCTGCTGATCGGACTGTTGACGGGCGGGCATGTCCTGTTGGAAGGCGTGCCCGGACTGGCGAAAACGCTGGCGGTGCGCAGCCTGGCTCAGGCGATACAGACGGGCTTCTCCCGGATTCAGTTTACTCCCGACATGCTGCCGGCGGATGTCATCGGCACCGAAGTATTCAATCCCAAGGAGGCAACTTACAGCGTGAAGCGGGGGCCTGTATTCTCCAACCTGGTCCTGGCCGACGAGATCAACAGGGCTCCGGCCAAAGTTCAAGCGGCGCTGCTCGAGGCGATGCAGGAGCGGCAAGTGACGATCGGAAATCAGACCTTTGCCCTGGTGGAGCCGTTTCTGGTGCTGGCCACGCAGAATCCGATCGAACAAGAGGGTACCTATCCGCTTCCGGAAGCACAGGTCGATCGGTTCATGCTGAAGATTCTGGTCGGCTATCCAACGCGCGACGAGGAACGAAAAATCGTTGACCGGATGGGGGGCGGCCGGCCGCCGGCAACGCTGCAGCATGTTTCGACGCCAGAACAGATCCTGGAAGCTCGCGAGGTCGTCGAAAAGATCTGGGCCGACGAAAAAGTCCGCGATTACGTGGTCGATCTGGTGCGCACTACACGTTCGCCGTCGCAGTGCGGCATCTCCGGACTGGAAGGGATGATCGAAACGGGCGCGAGTCCGCGAGCCTCGATCTACTTGATGAAAGGAGCCCGGGCGCATGCGTTTCTGCAGGGACGAAGCTACGTCACGCCCCACGATGTCAAGGTGATCGCTCCCGACATCCTGCGGCATCGCGTGGTTCTGACCTACGAGGCGGAGGCCGAGGGGAAGACTGCGGATGACATCATTCGCAAGATACTCGACAACGTACCTGTACCTTGACCATTTCACCTTTCGTTTTGTGACGATGGCTCGATGCTCGCTCGAGACTTGATCCAGCGTGTTCGCGAAATTCAGATCCATACGGGACGGCAGGTGGCCGACGTCCTGGCTGGTCAGTATGTCTCCGTGTTTCGCGGTCGCGGCGTGGAATTCGAGGAAGTTCGACCTTACGTGCCTGGCGACGATGTGCGGACGATCGACTGGAATGTGACGGCGCGCATGGGAGAACCGTTCGTAAAGCGTTACGTCGAAGAGCGGCAGCTTTCCTTGATGCTGATGGCCGATATTTCGGCTTCCCAGGATTTTGGATCCGGGGGGCGGTCCAAGCGGGAGGCGGCGGCCGAACTTTGCGCATTGCTGGCCTTTTCCGCGACGCGCAACGACGATAAGGTCGGGCTGACGCTTTTCCACGGCGGAATCGAAAAGTACATTCCTGCCCGAAAGGGCCAGCGCCATTCGCTTCGCGTGGTGCGCGAAGTATTGGCGCATGGGACAGACGACCTGGCGACGAACGCGACGAACGTGGGTCGCCGGGCACGCTGGCTGCCCTGGGGCCGCCGGCGCGCTTGGGCACCGTCCGGGAGACAGGCGACGCATATCGCCGGCGCCATGGAATTCCTGATGTCCGTGACGACGCGCAAATCCGTCTGCTTCGTGGTCAGCGATTTCCTGGACGATGATTACCTGCCGGCCATGCGGATGGCCAACCGCAAGCACGATGTGATCGCCGTCCTGATTACGGATCCTCGAGAACTCGAATTTCCGGCCGTCGGTCTGATGCGATTGCAGGATGCCGAGACCGGTCGAAATGTCGCGGTCGACACCGGCTCCCGACAATTTCGCGATCAGGTGCGCACCTTGGGCAACCAGCGCGTCGAATCGCTGCGACGGGCGTTGGGAGCTTCCAGCATCGACTTCATTCATATCGATGCAGCCGGTTCGATTGTGGATCCCCTGGTGAAGTTCTTTCGCATGCGGGAACGGAGAATGCACCGATGAGCCTTCTCCACTTCGTTCGGCGCGCGCCGTCAAGCGCACGCGCCGCCCCGATCGCCTTCGGCTCGATCACCGCCCTCGCCCTGCTCGTGCCGACCAGCCTGGTGGCTTCATCGGCGAACGACGAGCCCTTGATTCGCTCGACCGAATCGGGACCGGTGAAGGTCGAATTGCGTCTGGAACCGGCCCGACCAACAATCGGCGACACACTGCTGTTAACGCTTACCGTGACGGCCGAGCAAGGGGTGGAACTCCTGATGCCGGAATTCGGAGAGGCACTGGAGCGGTTTACGATTGTTGACTTCGTGCCACGCGAACGCGTGGACGACGCGCGGCGCACCGTTTCGACCCAGAGGTATCGTCTGCAGCCGCCATCTTCCGGCCGGCAGCTCATTCCACCGATCATGGTCGAATATGTCGATCGTCGACCGGGCCAGCGATCGGCACCGGAGGGATTGGACGCCTACGAGGTTTTGACGGACCGATTGGAGTTTGAAGTCGGATCGGTACTGCCCGGCGACGGTGAGCTGGAGTTGCGACCGGCGCTGGGGGAACTCGGCCCACGCGCGGTGCCTTCCGAATCCAAGGGCCGCTTGCTGACAATGATCGTGGCTCTGGTGGCGATCATCGTGCCGCTGGCGATCTGGGGCGCATTGCGATGGCGTCGTCGTGCGCAGCGGCTGACCGCCTACCAGTTGGCCCGTGCCCGGCTGGATCGGTTACTTGCCAAGCCATTCCCGGGCCCACAGCAGGTCGATCCGTTCTTTGTCGAACTGTCGGCGATCGTGCGGCGGTACCTGGAGGATCGCTTTGAACTTCGAGCCCCCGAATTGACGACCGAGGAATTCCTGGTTGCCGTCGGCCAGGCGGGAGCATTTTGCCGGGAAAGTTTCTCGGCGATCTCACCGGAGCACCAGGCGTTGCTCCGCGAATTTCTGCGACTGGCAGATCTGGTGAAGTTCGCCGGGATTCAGCCCTCCAACGACGACATTCGGCAATCGATCGATGCCGCGGGAAGGTTCCTCGACGAAACCCAACAGAACGCACCGATGGTCGCCGGGATTTCCTTCGATCGTGCACCGGCGAAGGCAGGTTAGGAGCGCCGCATGGAGTTTCGCGACCCGCTGTTCATGATTCTGTTAGTTCTCATTCCGTGGTTGTTCCTGCGCGGCCTGCGGTCACCTAACCTGATTCGCTATTCGTCGTTGGACTTGCTTCGCGGGACGCCTCGATCGTTGCGTGCCCGTTTGACATTCCTGCCTTCGCTGCTGAATGCAATGGCGATGGCGTGTATGGTGGTGGCGGTCGCCGGACCGAGAACTCCGAACGCCGAAACGAAGATCAGCCGTGAGGGCATCGCCATCATGGCGGTTGTTGATCGATCGGGATCGATGCATGCACGCGATCTGGTGAAGAATGACTTGAGTGTCGATCGGCTGGCGGTGGTCAAAGACGTCTTTCGGCAGTTTGTGTTGGGCGGGCAGGCCGGTACCGGGCGTCCCGACGACATGATCGGACTGATCGCCTTCGCCGGCTACGCGGACAGCCTTTGTCCGCTCACATTGGATCATGGGAATCTGATCACGATTGCCGACGATCTGCAGATCGCGCGGCAGAGGGACGAGGACGGAACAGCGATCGGTGACGGGCTGGCGCTGGCGGTGGAGCGGATCCGGCAAAGTACGGCGAAATCGAAAGTGATTGTGTTGCTCACCGACGGCGTCAACAACACCGGGGTTGTGACTCCCGAACAGGCGGCTGATCTTGCCGCCGCGGAGCAGATTCGGGTCTACTGTATCGGAGCGGGCACGAACGGACTTGCTCCGTATCCCGTGATCGACCCGTTCAGTGGCCGGGAGAGGCTCGAACCGATCCGCGTGGAAATCGACGACGAGTCGTTGCGCAAACTGGCGGAGAAAACCGGCGGACGATTTTTCCGCGCCGCCGACAAGGAAGGGCTGGCCCGCGTTTACGCCGAGATCGACCAATTGGAAAAAACGAAAGTTACGGAACAACGTTTTCTGCAGTACACGGAACATTATGCCGGCCTGTTGATGGCCGCACTGGGAATGCTTGTTGCCGCGATCGTCGGAGGCGGTACCTGGCTGCGCGCGCTGCCTTGACCGAGTCGACGTGTTCGTAGGGAACGTGATGATGAGCGATCTGTATTTTGCCGAACCGCAATGGCTGCGTGCCCTTTGGCTGCTGCCCGCGCTGCTCGCGTTCGTTTATTGGCTGGCATGGCGGGGCGACTTCGCACTGGCACGATTTTTGTCCGCCCGGATGCAGCAGCCGCTTGTCAATCGCCTGTCCGTTGCGCGTCGCAGGCTGCAGTGGGCCTGCTGGTCGTTTTCGATCGCCGGACTGCTCGTCGCGCTTGCTCGGCCGCAGTACGGACTTACATTTCAGGCCACTCCCAAGCTGGGCGCCCAGATCATCTTCTGCCTTGATGTGAGCAAGTCGATGCTTGCGGAAGACACGGTCCCGAATCGACTTGATCGCGCCAAAGCCGAGATCGCCGATCTGCTTACTTACCTGCGGGGCGACCAGGTGGGACTGATTGCGTTTGCGGGACGAGCGGCCGTGCTCTGCCCGCTGACTCCCGATTACGGATTCTTCCGATTGATTCTTGACGAAGCAGGACCGCAGAGCGTGGGTCGGGGCGGGACGCGACTCGAGGAGCCGATTCGCAAAGCCCTGCAGGGGTTCCGCACCGAAACCGACGTTTCACGCGTGCTGTTCCTGATTACGGACGGCGAGGATCACGATTCCCATCCATTGGACGCGTCCCGGGCAGCGGCCGAACGGGGGATCAAAATCCTCTCGATCGGATTCGGCGACGAGGCCGGCAGCGAACTGTTCGTCCGCGATCCGGCGACCGGCGCGCGCACCCAGGTGCGCGACGCGACGGGACGACCGGTGGTCACTCGTTTGGACGGACAGACTCTGCGCGAGATCGCCTTGGCTACCGACGGGGTGTACATTCCGGCGGCTACCGGTGCTCTCGACCTGAAATCGATCTACGACGCGCATATCGCGCCAATGGTGCGTGGGACCGGCGACGCGCGCGGCCACGCGCAGCGAAAGGATGCGTTCCAATGGCTGATCCTGGCCTCCTTCGTCTCCCTGTTTGTCTCGATACTCGCCGGATCGGGTTCGGCTCCTGAAGCGCGAGTCTCCGCAACGCTGCTGCCCTCGCTCAAGAAGGCAGCCGCCGTGGCATTGATGATTGCCCTGCAACCGATTCTGGTTGGGGCGCAGCCGCCGTCCCCAGCACTCCAGGATTCGATCGAGCCAGAACCGTCCTCGCTTGACAACCCGGCGCCAGGCAAAGAACCAGCCGACCCGCGCGACCTTTACAATCTCGCCTTGACCTATCTGTCGTCCGACTTGGATCGAGCCGAGCGGATGCTGATTTCCGCGCGACAACAGGCCGGCACCGACGGCGACGTGCGATTTCGATGCTCCTACAACCTGGGAGTACTGGACGCGGCTCGCGCCGAGCAACTGCTGCCCGACGATCCCCAGGACTCCCTCCAGAAACTGCAGCGCGCCGCCGATTGGTTCCGAGATGCGGCACGACTTCGTCCCGACCACGGCGACTCCCGCCACAATCTCGACGTGATCCTGCGCCGAGCCTTGGAATTGTCCGATTCTTTAGCGCGGAAAGACGAGCGCGATCTGACGCAGCGGCTCGACGCACTGATCGAATCCCAACGCGCGATTGTCAATTCCCTGCGACCGGTTGTGGATCAAGTCGGAACGGAGCAGAATCCCGACAGTCCGGAAACCGTCGAGCGATGGCGCAGCGAATTCCGGCAACTGGCATTGCAACAACGCAAGCTGCTGGCCGAAGGACAGTCGGTCGCGCAGGCCGCGCGCGACGAGCATTCCAATCTGGCCGCCAAGCCGCAGAACGATCGTACGCCTAAGGAACAACTCCGAATCGCCCAGCTCGATCGGCTGTTGGAATTCACGAGTCGCGCGGAACAACGCGTGGGGCAGGCCCATAGCCAATTGCGGCGGCGACAAGCCGCCCGCGCATTCCGTCGAGCCGCATCAGGACTTGTTGAATGGAAGCGAGCCCGAGATCAATTGCGTCAACCCCTGGAGATACTCGACGTCCTGCTTGCCGACGGCTCGTCGATGATCGAGTTGACCCGACAAAGAGCGAACGGTACCCCCGGGCAGTCCGCAGGGCAACTCGCTGCCTGGCTGGATGCCGAATATCTGCACGACGACGCTGCCTCGTTCCAGGAACGCTTAGGGGAATTTGTCGAGCTGTTGCGGCATGCGTTACCTGATGATTCTTCGGCTCCCAGCGGTCCCTCAACCGCCGAGCAGGTGGCAAAGGTCCAGGAGGAACGGCAGTTTGCGGAGCAAGTTCGCGAGGCACTGCCGATGTTCGATCAAGCCAAGGCGAACATGCAGAACGCCTTGGAACAGCTTGCCGACGACCACTGTGGCCAGGCGCTTGAGCTGGAAATGCAGACTCTCCTCGAACTGCGGAATGCGCGCGAGTTATTCCTCGATCTGCGGGGGGTGATTGAACTGGCCTTCGCGCGGCAGCAGTTGGTCGAACAACTGTTGCAATCGATTCTCCCTGGCGAGGTCGATTCCGGCGCACCGGAGTCAACCTCGGAAGGCCCATCGCAAGTTGATTTGCCTCCCGAACAACGCGATCAATTGCTGAAGCTGCTCAAGGAGGTCCAAAGCGAAAACCAGTCGAGAACGGTCAGGCTCGCCAAGATGCTTGAAGAGGAAATACGGAAGACCGAAACGTCGGCCCCGAATGACGGCGACGCCGAGAAAGCCGCGGCAACCCCGGGCAGCCAGGCCGCGTCCGATGCCCAGACTCGGAACGACACCACCATCGAATTGCAGCGGTTGGAGATTGCGCGAGAATTGACCGCAACAGCGAGGCAGGAGATACGGCTCGCGTTGGAGAGTCTTGAATTGCCTTCGAGCGAAGAGGCTGCCCACCCCCCGCCGGCCGATGGCGATCGGGCACATGCCGATGCGCCGGCTACCGACGTGCCGCGTTTGAACGGACCTGCTGCCGCCAGGCCGCACGTAACCAGCGCAACGCAAGCGCTTCGTGAATTGCGGCGTCTTTTCTTCTCCGTCATCGAGCACCTGCGCGAAACGGCACAGCGGCAGAGCAAACTGAATGATGACACCGAGCAAGCCATCGTGGCGCGCGGTCTGGACGAGTCCGCGACCACCGACAGCCAGAACTCCCAGCGGGACGATCTGCGGCGGTTTGGTCCGTTGATCCACCGTCAGCAGGAATTGCAATCGATTGCCATGCAGATTTCCGGCGCGCTCGACGAACAGGCATCGCAAACGACATCCCAACCGGCGATGGCGCCCCAAGCGTCAGCGCCGCAACGATCCGGCACAGATACCGACCCTCAAGTCGACGCTGCGGAGTCGACGCGCAAACTTCAGGAGGCCGCCGCTTTCGTGCGGGAGGCGACCGAAGCGATGGGCGCTGCGCGTCAGCACCTGGATGATGCAGCGCATACCGACGACGCGGATCGCGATCCTGCGAGGTTCCAGGAGGGGCGAACCTCGCAGGATCAGGCGCTGCAGAAGTTGATCGAGGCTCTACGGCGATTGCAGCCGCCCCAATCGCAAGACCCCAAACAGGACCCGCAATCAGGTCAGGACCAGCAGCAACAGCAGCAACAGCAGCAACAGCAACAGCAGCAACAGGACCAGCAGAAAGACCAACAGGACGCTTCGTCTCCCGCTTCCGATCCGGCCCGCCTGCTACAGAAGCTTCGTGATCGCGAGGCGCAACGCCGTAAGGATCGTGAGAAGCGACAGCGTGGGGGACAAGACCCGGTCGACAAGGATTGGTGAACGATGTGGCGGTACGGAAAATCATGGTGGGTCATTTTGATATTATTGTGGGCGATCGGCCTCCGCGGGCGCCTGCTTCACGGACAGGATGTGCGGCTGCGGGTTGCGGTGCAGGAGCCGCCCTATTATGTGGGCGAGCCCGCGGTAATTCAGTTTACGGTCGACGGTTTCGAGGAAGGCCCGGAGCCCAGCGTCGCCATCGACAACGGCAGCGGCGAGTTACCGTCGGGACTGCGAGCGAACATCGCGGCAATTAATCCCAGCGTGGTGTCCCAAGTGATTCAACGCAACGGACAGATCTTCCAAAGCCGGCGCGTTACCTATCAGATCCAGTACGTTGTCACCGCCGATGAACCGGGTGAATACCAGGTCGGACCGTTTCTTCTATCGCAAGGCACGCTGGAGGGCCGGGCAAAGGCGGTTTCACTCCGCTTCGGAACCGTGCCGATCGATCCGCGAATGCGCATCCGGCTGACGTTGCCCGAGCGACCGATTTACCCGGATCAACGAGTGCCTGTCGGAGTCGAGTGGTGGTTTGACGGCGAAGTCGAGAACATCCTGAAGCTGGCGATCTATTCGCCGCTGTTCGACCAATTCCACTTTGCCCCCGATCCTCCCGCGGACCGCAGAAGCTCGCAGTTGCCGATTGACACGAAGGCCGGCCGCCTGGCTTTGGCGGCCTCGGTGCGTCAGGAGCAGGACGACGACCAGCGATTTGTCGTCTTGTCCGCTCGGCGGACGTTGATCCCGGACAAACCGGGCGAGTATCTTCTGGGGCCGATCCGGGCCACGGCTCGTCGCGCGACGGAATGGGCTCGGCCTCGATCGCCGTTCGACGATATTGACGATCGCGGTTTCGGAGGCTCGCTGTTGCGCGGCTTCCTGGACGAACGCCGCCGGCCGTCGCGCACGGAATTAGGTCGAGTCGAAGGCGAACCGTTGCGCGTCACGGTCAAGCCGTTTCCGCAGGAGGGCCGCCCAGCCAGTTTTGCCGGCGCCGTGGGCAGCGGATTTTCCGTCGATGTGGCGGCCGATCGCACCGTCGTCCGGGTCGGCGATCCGATCGGCCTGCGGGTTTCCCTTCGTGGCGACGGCAACCTGGAAAACGCCGGATTGCCGAATCTGACCGCCGATGGGGGTATGGACCCGCAGCGTTTTCGCCTGCCGGATGGGGAACCTCCCGGCGCATTTGCCGACGACACCAAGACGTTTCAGATTTCGGTGCGGGTAACCGACGAAGCGGTTGACGAGATACCCGCACTGTCCTTTTCCTGGTTCGATCCGCTGACCGAAAGCTACCAGACGGCGCATTCCAAGCCGATTGCGCTGCGAGTGATGCCGGCCCGAGTTGTCTCGGCCAGCGACGTGGTGCGTTCGAGCGCCGCCGCTTCGACTCCCCATGACGAGTCCAGCGACCAACGTTCCGCATCGGGAAGTCAGGTCGCGAAAGCGGACTCGGCGAGCGACCGCAGCGCGCTGTTTCTTTTCGGCGCCGAGCTTTCCGTGGAATCCGATCCCGGCATTGTTCTGGGTTCGACGGATGGTTGGCATGAATCGATCGTTTCGCGCCTGCCGTTGACCCTGTATTTCCTGGGAGCCGTGGCCGTGGCGATCGCCGTCTGGGACCGTCGGCGGACTTCGGTCGATCCGAGGATCACGCATCAACGCAGAGTCTTGTGCGAACAACGAGCCCGAATCGAACGTGCGCGGGGCCTCGACGCCCGCGCTGCCGCACGCGAGGTCTCAGCCGCGCTGCGTCTGGTCCTGGCGGAATCGTCCGACCTGGACCGCGACGCGGCCTCCGAGCTGATTGCCCGTTGCGAATCGATCGAGTACGCGCCTCAGTCAAACGGTGATCGGCCGTTCGACGAAGCGCTCCTTACTTCCGCGCTGCGTATCACGAATGGTGGTCCAAAGTGAAGCAGTCCGCAGCAATCGCGTTGTTGGCCGTCTGGATGCTTGCCCGCCCCTTGCCGGTTCGCTCGACGACTGAAGCGGCCGACAGCAGCGCCGAACAACTTCGGAAAGCGGTATGCGAGTACCGCGCGGCCCTCGACGCGCACGAGCGTGACGAGCGTCTGGCGCGCTTTCGCACCGCCGAGAACCTCTTCCAGCGTCTGATTTCCGGCGACGCGGATCTTCGCGGAGCACGAAGTCCCGCATTGTTCGTCAACCTGGGCAACGCGGCGCTGGGAGCGGAGCGGATCGGTGCCGCGATCCTGGCCTACCGACGCGCTCTGCGACTCGACCCACAGCATGTTCGAGCCCAGCAGAATCTGCAGCATGCGCGGACGCTGCTGCCGGATTGGGTGCCGCTGCCCCGCGAAGACAACTGGGTCGATTCATTGCTCGCGGGCGCGCCGCTCGCACCTCGTCAATTTTCGATCGCATTGGCCTTCGAGTTCCTGGCGGCCGCACTATGCCTGTCGATCGCCATCCGTTGGAGGATCGGTTGGTTGCGTTCCATCGCCGTACTGTTGGCCATCGCCTGGGCTCTTTGCGGTAGCTGGTACCTTTACAAGAACGCAAGACCAGCCTACGAAGGAGCCGTCGTCAACACCGACGATCTGCTCGCGCGAAGCGCCGATTCGTCACGAGCCCCCGCCCGATTCCCCCAACCCGTGCCGGCCGGAACCGAGGTGGAACTGATGGAAACCCGCGAGGATTGGGCGCATGTTCGATTCGCCGACGGGCGGGACGGATGGCTCCCCCGCGGCGCATTGGAAACAATCGACCAATGATCAGGGGGCGGGAGTCTTTGGCGGCGACGACGTTTCTGATAGTAAGCTGTTGGCGCCAAAGACTCCCGACCCCTGCGTTATCGCTGCTTCGCGCTTTCCAGCACACGGCGGTAGATGGTGAGCGTGCCTTCGACCATGGCCTCGGCCGTAAAATGCTGCCAGGCCCGGTCGTTGGCTCGCAGCGGATCGACTCCTGGAATCGGTAATCCCTCAGCAAGCGCCTGCAGGGCGTCGCTGACCGCCTCGGCCAACGCAGATGGATTTTGAGGAGGTACCATACGCGCTACCGCCGCGCCGTCGCCGCATGGCCCCACAAGATCGGGAATTCCGCCGGCGGTGGTCGTGATGATGGGCGTTCCGGCGAACATCGCATCAATCAGTGTGGAACAGAGTCCTTCCTGGACCGACGGCATTACCATCAAGTCAGCCGCTCGGAGCAGGTCGGGCACGTCCGATCGATAACCCAGAAAGCGAAAAAACGGCTGTAGTTCGAGTCGTGCAACTTCCGTTTCCAATGGGCCTCGCAGTTCGCCATCGCCCGCACAAACCGCGATGACCTGAGGGAACCGCTTGACGACCGTTTTCAAAGCCGCCAACAGGTCGCGATGGCCCTTGGCCTCGGTGAGTGTCGCCACCGTGACCAGAAGCAATTTGTCGTCGGCGATTCCCAGGCTGGCCCGACCGCGCCGACGGTCTCCCGAGCTGGCCCGATCCGGATCGACGCCGTCGTGGACGATGGTGATCCGGGACCGATCGATACCTGACGCGCAGCAGGCCTCGGCGACGGTAGTGGACACCGGGACGACATGATTGGAAAACCATCGGTAGCGCCAAGCGGAACGGATCGGAAAATCAACGCGCCGCGCGGCGATACGGGCCGGAATGTTGAGTCCCACGCAGGCCAGGCCACCGCCGGTGAGTGCGTGGGAGTCGTGCAGGTGAATCACGTCGGGCAACCGCCGCCGCAACGCTGCGCGCATCCGGACGATCGCGGCTGGTCCGCGTCCGCCGCCCGGCAGCTCCTGGACGGAAAACTCCGCCGACTTCATGCGGATTGAGAATTCCCCTCCCGCGCGAGCGAAAATCAGATTTTCATGTCCCCGAGCGCGCAGGCCTTCACACAACAACCTCGCCTGCTCTTCTCCGCCATGCCAGCCGCGCTGCGTGCTGACGTGGGCGACGGTCAGTCGACCCGTGGCAGCCGCTCCCGCCGGCAGGTTGCGGGAGTCACCTTCGTCCATGATGGCCATTCCGATCCTGTTGCTGCTCCGCGGTTCCATGCTCGTTTGCGCGCTCCGTCCCCGGCCAATCTTAGCAAACTTTGCCCGCCGCGTCTGTTTCGCTTGCCGCGAGACGAGCCGCTGCATCCTCTCGTCATGGCACGTCATCCCGCTTGTCGTCGATTTTGGCCTGCCCGATCGTCGAAGTCCCATTGCCGTTCTCGCGCGGACCCGCCGCGCAGGAACCACTCCCTCACGTCTTCACACCCATCGACGGCAGTACGTAACGATTCGCCAGAAACCAGGCCACAAGCACACCGATCAGAATTCCAATGTCTCGCATGATTCAACTCCTCACTACCTCGCGTATCGTCGCAAGGCCCTTCCTGGCCGGCGACTTGCCAACACGAACATCTCCATCGACACCGCTCACGACGACCGACATGAACCTGGCGACGTACCCTCGGGTGTCGTGGGGTTCGCTTCACGATTCGACGCGCCGGACCGCAAATGCTCGTTCATTTTCTCGACGCCGGTTCACACTTCTAGACGGGCCAGGAGGCCCTTCCTACCGGCCCCCTCCTACCTTGCGGTTCGGAAGCTTGTTATTTCAAAGCCACAAACCGCACGCAAACCGGATTGGGAACCGGGATGCTCGATTCGGTCGGGTTCAATTCGCCGGTTTTCTGATCGATGCGGAAAACGATCAAATTGCCCCCGGATTGGTTCGCCACCAGCATGTACTTGCCGGTTGGCTCAATAGCGAAGTTGCGCGGGGTCTTGATGCCGCGACTCTGGTGGCCGACCGCGGCCAGTTCCCGCGTTTTCGAGTCAATCGAAAAAATCGCGATCGAGTTATACGGATCGCGGTTGGAAACGTAGACAAATCGGCCCGACGGGTGAACGACGGTCTCGGCGGTACTGCCACCGTTACGCGTCGCGTCTTTGGGCAGCGTCGAAAGCACTTGCTTGCGAGTCATGGAGCCCTTGGCCGCATCGTAATCGCAGGCGATGATCGTCAGGTCGGTTTCGCCGTTGACGTAAGCGCTCTTGCCATCGGGGTGCCAGGCAAAGTGCCGCGGACCGGCACCTTGAGGCGTGTCGAATGCCCCGTGCCGCTTCAGCGTGCCCTGGGAAGCGTCAAAGGCGTAGATCAACACTTGATCCAATCCCAGATCGCAACAGAAAGCGAACTTATTTGCTTTGTCCAGATGAATCGAATGACCATGCTTGCGTTTCCCCTCGTGCTGCTGAAACGACGTCGCCTTACCGAGTCGGCCGTCCGCGTCGATTGGCAGGCAGATGCAGCTTCCTCCCGTATAGTTAGCGGCCAACACGAATTTTCCCGTTGGGTCGACGACCAGGTGGCACGGCGCGCCACCCTGCGATGGCTGTGAGTTAAGCACCACCAGCTTCCCGGAGGCGCCATCGATCGACAGCGCACTGATCGTTGCAGCGCCTTCGTTCACCGCGTACATGAACTTGCCGTTAGGATGAAATGCCAGAAACGACGGGTCGTTGGTCTCGCCTGCCACTGTTGCGGGCGTCAACGCTCCCGTCCGCAAATCGAATTCGCACTGGTAGATCCCCTTGCTCTCACCACTGGTATAGGTACCAAGATAAACGCGGTACTTTTCCTGACCGTTCGACGGCGTGGCGGACACGAGCGACAAAGAAAACAGCAGGACGATCGTTGACAGTATTCTGGACGTCATGGATGCGATCTCCGAGTATTTCCGGGCGACGTGGAATGCAAATGTGACTGAGGATTGTCGCCGAATCCAGTTGACCGGTCTACCGTGGGTCACCGTTTTTGACCCAAACCGGGTGGCCGGACTTATCCGCCATCATCCGCGAGGATGATGGCCACAAGTGGGTCGATTTCCTACCATGGAGTCTCGGAGAGACGGGCATGTTTTCAATTCAGGGACCGCGCGGACGGCTTTGCGATCGGAGTTCGCGTCGCGAGCTGCTGACGATCGGTGGCTCAACATTGCTCGGACTCAGTTTGACCGATCTTTTGCGGTTGGAAGCGGCAGGCGAAACATCGCGTGCCCAGCCGGTTGGCTTCGGGCGAGCCGACTCCGTCGTCCTGGTCTATTTACAAGGTTCCCCTAGCCATATCGACCTATGGGACCCGAAACCCGATGCGCCGTTGGAGATTCGCGGCGAATTCAAGCCGATCGCGACCAACACTCCGGGTCTGTTCCTGGGCGAGGTCCTGCCAAAGCTAGCGCAGCAATCCCAGCATTTCACGGTCGTGCGTTCGATCGGAGTCGACCCGAAAGGACTGCGCAACCATGGCGCGGCGATCTACATGATGCTTACCGGCCATGACCCGACGAATTTCTCGCCCACAGGACTGGCCCAGCCACCATCGCGCAACGATCTCCCTTCCCTGGGAGCGAACATCGCCCGCTATCGGCCAGCCGAGCGGGACAGTTTCAGCAACGTGGCGCTGTGTGGGCCTGTGTTGGAAGGCAAGGAGAGCGGCGTAGCGCAATCGGCCGGACTGCTTGGACCGGCCTATGACCCGTACCGCGTTTACGACGATCCGACGCGGCCAATCCAACTCACAGGATTCTCGCTCCCCGCCGACATGCCGCTGGAGCGACTCGTTTCCCGCGTCGACTTGAGGAGAAAGTTAGATGAGTCGTTCGCCGAACTGCGACAGCGTCACACATCCTTCGATGCGCACTATGACTGCGCGTTGGCGCTGGTTCAATCGTCGCGAGCGATCGGCGCATTTCACCTGGAGTCGGAAAAGCCGGAATTGCGAGAACGGTACGGCATGACGAAATTCGGGCAAAGTTTGCTGCTAGCGCGACGACTAATCGAAGCCGGCACGCGATTTGTCCAGGTCACCTGGCCCGCTCGATCCGACGACGAACCGATGCCTGGTCCGGACGGATCATGGGACACGCACCGCAACAATTTCCCGATGTTGCGCGAGCATCGTTGCCCGATTTTCGACCATTCGTTGTCGGGCTTTCTCGAGGACATGGCCGCGCGCGGCTTATTGCAACGCACACTGGTCGTGGCGGTGGGAGAGTTTGGTCGCTCGCCGAAAATCGGCGCGCCCACCACCGACAACGTCGGACCTGGCGGGCGGGATCATTGGCCGGAGTGCTACAGTTTTCTGATTGCCGGAGGCGGCACACAGCCGGGCCAGATTTACGGGCAATCCGATCGCCACGGCGGCTGGCCGAAGCTGGACCCCGTCCATCCGTACGATCTGGTGGCCACGATCTTCCATAGCCTGGGCATCGATCCACGCACGGAATATTACGACACGTTGCGGCGTCCCCGACAGCTCGTGCAGCGCGGCAAGCCACTGCTGGGCCTTTTCTAGTTGAATCACCATGCGACTGCTGCTGGAATATACCCCCGATTCCGGTTCGACCGCATCGATCTGGCTCTCGGTCGATCAGGCAGTCACCATCGGACGCACCGCCAAGGCCGATAACGTCATCGCTCACGACGCGCAGATGTCGTCGCTCCATTTTCGCGTCGAATGCGGGCAAGCGGGGGGCCGCGTCCGCGACCTCGCCAGTACCAACCGTACCTTCCTCAACGGTCAAAAAATCGTCGACGCCGTTATCCGCGACGGTGACTGCCTTTTGGCCGGATCGACGAAGTTGGCTGTGAGAATTGAATCGATGCGGGGGACGGATCCCGTCGAATCTCCGCGCGAAAGTTGCGCCGCCCTTGTTCCTCGTCACCCGCCGAAAAACGGCTCGCAAAACCGTTGAAGTAGCGGATCGATCCGTCCGATCGCTCGATGCTCACCGTCACATTCTTGCCGACGATCTCGTTGTGTTTTATGTCCGGCTGCTCGGAGATCATGTCCAGGGTGAAATGAAACAACTTTGATATTTCCTCACGACCGGAAAAAGCGGTGACGAGCAGCGCGTTGGGGCCCAGCGGCGTTCCCAGCTTGATCTGGCGGTTTTCTTGCGTCAGTGGCATCGGAACCCCTCTCCAATCGTATCGTCGATTCGATGGTGGCGGCCCGCTACGGAATCGGTGCAAGCCGGGCAAAGTACCGCAAAGCGCTGGAAAAGGTAACGGTCAGGCTGGCCGATTCCACACGGCGCCGCAATGCTCCCGTTATCGTCAGAGGGGGATGATGGTTGCGACAAATCCGTCCATAATCTTCAATTTGCCGCTCGACGTAGGCTGGCCGATCAGCCGGCTGCGGCAAGGTCGAGATCGAATGTGACCGGTTCGAGTGTGCCGACCTGATCGGTGTCCGGGCAGCTCGCCGAGTAGGAATCCGACATGCCAACATCGTTCTTCAGGCCTGATCAAAGCTTGCGGCTCGTGTTTGCCGGAATCGCCGGCATGACACTTACGCTCGTCCTCGCCGTAACGCAGTCAACAGCCGCCGAATCGACGCGGAAATTCAACGTCGTTTTCATCGCGATCGATGACCAGAACGACTGGATCGGACATTTGGACGGGCATCCTCTGGCGCGGACGCCGCATCTCGATCGGCTGGCCGAACGTGGAACGACGTTTCTCAACGCACATTGCCAGGCGCCGCTTTGCAACCCGTCGCGCACCAGCCTGTTACTCGGCCTGCGTCCCAGCACCACGGGAATCTATGGCCTTGCCCCCTGGTTTCGAACCGTCGACGGATTGCGGCATCGCGTTACCTTGCCGCAACATTTTCACGCTCACGGTTATCGCACGCTGACCGCGGGAAAGATCTTTCATGGCGGCGCGGGAAACGCCGCGGCCAGGGCGGAGGAGTTTGACGTTTGGGGACCGGCGGGAGGCATCGGCGCCGTCCCACCCCAGAAACTGGTCGGTGAGACCCCGATGGGCAACCACCCGTTGATGGACTGGGGGTGTTTTCCGCACCGCGACGAGGATAAAGGTGACTACCAGGTCGCGAGCTGGGCTGTGGAACAGATTCGTGGCGCGGACCCGCAGCAGCCATTCTTCCTCGCCGCGGGCTTTTTCCTGCCGCACGTCCCCTGCTACGCGACGCAGCGCTGGTTTGACCTTTTTCCCGACGATGACCGTTTGCTCCCACCGATCAAGCACGACGATCGCCTCGACGTACCGCGGTTCGCATGGTACCTGCACTGGCGGCTGCCGGAACCGAGGTTGGGATGGATCAGGGAAAATCAGCAGTGGCGGCAGTTGACGCGCAGTTATCTGGCGTGCACCAGCTTTGTCGATGCTCAGATCGGGCGCATTATCGACGCGGTGGACGAATCCGGTTTTGCCGACCGAACCATCATCCTGGTCTGGAGCGATCATGGCTGGCATCTCGGTGAAAAGGAAATTACCGGCAAGAATTCGCTCTGGGAGCGCAGCACGCGCGTGCCGCTGATTTTTGCCGGGCCCGGGGTGAGTCGCGGTGGTCGTTGCACGCGACCGGTCGAGTTGCTTGACATCTATCCCACACTTCTCGAGCTGTGTGGAATTGCTTCGCGGGATGATCTGGAGGGAATCAGTCTTGGCCCCCTATTGCGGAACGCGAGCGCCGCGCGCGAACGGCCCGCAGTGACCAGCCACAATCCGGGCAATCATTCCGTACGCAGCGAACGGTGGCGCTACATTCGCTACGCCGACGCCAGCGAAGAATTGTACGACCATGATTCGGATCCCCACGAATGGTCCAATCGGGCCTCCGACGTCGGTTTTGCGGACCTGAAAATCGATCTGCGCCGCTGGCTGCCGGCGATCGACGCACGGCCGGCCCCGGGAAGTGCCCAGCGGGTTCTGGTTTACGATCGGTCCAGCGACGAAGCGAACTGGGAAGGCGAGCCGATTCATCGGACCGACCCCATTCCAAAGTGAGTTGGCCTGCCGATAAAGTCGCCCTGACTTACTTATTTTCTCTGGATCTGGCATTGTGTAGCGACCGGGACTGTTCCGATAAACTCGCGCCGTGTCCCGCGTCGAAACAAGCGGACATGGAGGCTGCGACGGGCGTCCTGCCGCCCCTTAAGTTGCCTCTGGAGTTGCCCCCGTCTTTCCCGCCGGCGCGTCAAGGAAGTACATCGTGACTCGGCTTACCATCATTGTTCCTTACTCGGTAGACCGCTCGCAGCAACAACGCGGAGTGGAACTGCTGGAAGATACTTTGGTGTCGGTGCTGGAGCATCGGCCCCCGAGTTGCCAGTTGATTGTGGCCCACGACGGCAGTTATGCCGACCCGTACGCACTCCAGGGGGAGGTTGAGTACCTGGTCGATCGCGGATCAAGAAGCCGCGTCGATCTCATCAATCACGCGCTCCCTCAATCCACTTCCGAGATTGCACACATTCTCGCTCCCGGCGTCTTGGTCAAAGACGATTGGAGCGACGGAGTCGAGCAGCTGTTCCGCGACAGTCGAGTGGCATCCGCCAGCCCGTGCATCGTTCGCAAAGACGCACCCGACCGGCTGGTGCATCTCGGTCTGGAATACGGCGGGGGCGGAGCACGCCTGCTGGTTGCTGCCGGTCGCACGGTGAGCGACAAGCGATGCCAGACAGCGGTTGCGTTGGGTCCAAGTCTGACGGCCGGATTCTACCGCGTGGATTCGGTGCTGGCGGCGGGAGGATTCGCAGGCTGCGTAGGCGATGAGTTGGCCGATCTTGACATGGCGTTAACACTCCATGCGCGCGGTTTCCGCAGCGTGGTGGCCGGCAGTTGCCGAGTGGTTGCGGACGGTGAATCGGATCGGGCTGCCGGCTTTCATGGCGGACGCTGCCTGGAACGGTTGTTCTGGCGACACTTGAATCACCACGGCTTGGTCCGGTCGTTCGTCGCTCATCCACTTTCCGTGTTGGGGCGCGCGGTCGGAGACATTCCGCATCCTGGATCGGTGCTGCAGCTGTTTGGCCGCACGCTGGCTTGGTTGGAATGGTCGACACACCGGCAATTCCGGCTTTCGCTGCAGGCAGCGGAAACGCGAAAGGAACTCGAAGAGCCCGCCGCGACTCTCTCGATCCGAGACCATCAGGCAGGCCTTTCCCGCACTCATTTGTCCGATGCGCCACGTGACAGCCGCCGCGCTGCTTAAGTACTCGTCCAGAAACAAAACCGCAAAGTGTAGGACGGACATCCTGTCCGTCCTACAGTCTTGATTTCGGAGCGGCCCTAAGAACGGAAATTGAGGCGCTACGCAGCACTAGCCGCGGAAGCGTCCAGCAACCAGGGTTATGTTCTGCCCGCCGAAGCCAAAGCTGTTCTTGAGCGTCACGTCGCAGCGGGCTTCACGGGCCACGTTGGGGACGTAGTCCAGGTCGCAGAGTGGATCCGGATTTTCGTAGTTGATTGTCGGCGGCAGGACATTGTCGCGAATCGCCAACAGGCAGACGATCAATTCGGTCACTCCGGCGGCCGCGATCAGATGCCCCATCATGCTTTTCGTGCTGGAAACCGGCGTCTGCATCGCCCGTTCACCGAACACTTCCTTGCAGGCGACCGTTTCCACCCTGTCGTTGACTGTGGTGCTGGTGCCGTGAGCGTTGACGTAGTCGACGGCCGACGGGTCGAGCCTGGCGTCGCGCAATGCCATCCGCATGCAGGCGATCGCCCCGCGCCCTTCCGGATGTATATCGGTGATCCGGTAGGCGTCGGCCGTCGAGCCGTACCCCAGGATCTCGCCGTAGATTCGAGCGCCCCGCCGTTTCGCCCTTTCCATTTCCTCGAGGACGACCGTTCCCGCGCCTTCGCCGAGCACAAATCCGTCGCGCAGGCGATCGAACGGCCGGGAGGCTTTGGTGGGATTTTCATTATTGGTCGACAAGGCGGTCAGCAGATTGAATCCGGTCACGCCGAACGGATGAATCATGCTGTGTGTGCCGCCGGAGAGCATCACATCGGCATCACCGCGCCGGATCATCTCGGTGGCTTCTCCCACCGCCTGGCAACTCGCCGCGCAGGCCGTAAGGCAGTTCAGGTTCGGGCCCTGGGCGTTGAACAAACCGGCCAGATGGCCTGCGGGCATGTTCGGTTCCTGTTCCAGTTCCGTTTCCGCAACCAGCGTCGCCAGCCCTTCCCGGGTAAACTTCGCCAGGTCCAGTCCCTTGCCGTCCGGGGCGCCATCCAGGGCAGCAGTCATCATGCGCGCGAACGAAATGAAATCCTGGTTTCCTTCACCGCTACCGAGATAAATACCGAATCGCGTGGGGTCGAGCGAGCCGTCCAGAACTCCAGATTCGTCGATGGCCTGGCGCGCGGCACCCGCGGCAAAACGAGTATGTCGACCACGGCGCTGCCATAGCACGGGGTCCTCGCCAACCTGCGAAATGTCCCAGTTCTTGATTTCCGCTGAGATTTTCGTGGGAAAGTTGCTGGCGTCGAAGATGGTCGTGTAACGGACGCCCGATTGACCTTCCTTGAGCGCATTCCACATCGTTTCGACATCATTGCCGAGCGGATTGATACAGCCGATGCCTGTGATCACAACTCGACGTCGCATTCGCCTACCCCCTCCTCTCCGACTTCCGCGCCGCTCAAGTCGTCGCTTCCAACAGGTGGACCGGAATATCCAGCGGCGATCCATCCTCTTTCCGTCCGACCGAATACAGTCCCAGCAACCGCAGCATACCGAGAAACGTTGCCGGCTCAAACAGGTCGACACCTTCAAAACGGTCGTCCAGGTAGGCAAACATCAGTTCGACTTCCGCCTGCAGTTCCGTGCCACGTCGGGATTCACCCCGGCAGATGGCACCGTCGCTTTTCAGGTCGACGATCGCAGCATCGTACGTCAACGTGTCTCCGGGCTGCGCCAGAAAGTGAAACGTGGCCCGCGAAACTTTCGCCAGCACGACTCGTTCGCGAAACCCGCTATGTTCCGCGACCAACAATCCGCCAGTCTGCGCAATCCCCTCGACGACCAGGGACTGGGGGTAAATCGGCATTCCCGGAAGGTAGTCGGTCAGGTAGTCCTCTGCCAGCGAAAAGTTCTTTGTCGCGACAGCTCGACGCCCCCGTTCAAAGCTCACAAACCGGTCAATCCAGAACCAGCGCATCGCCCCCTCTCAACCGCTTACGCCGACTTTGCGCTCAATGTAACGGCACATATCGTTGACGGTCAGCAAGTTGGGGAATTCCTGAACCACAGGATTGGCCTCAAACTTGCGCAAATCAGCGAATGGCATGCGCGATTTCAGCTCGGCGACACCCGCTTCCGTGACCCGCCCATCCTTCACGTACTGGGCATTGGTGAGAATATCCTCGGGAAAAAGCTCGGAACGGGGTATCTCGATGCCGAAGGCCTTCTCCAGTCGGAAGACGATATCCAGAAAATCAATCGACTCGGCCCCCAAATCACCGACCATGGTGGCCTCGGCAGTTACCTCGTCTTCATCCACGGCAAGGGCTTCCACCAGCGCGGTCTGAACCTTTTGGAAAACTTCTTCTTTCGTAGGCATCTCTGGACTCGACCTCCGGTAATTCGAATAGAAAAGAGTTGCTAGGAATCGGCGTGCCGATTCCGCAACGACGTGGGCTGAAACAACAGTCGGTAGATTTCACGCAGGCGACGCGTCAGCTGTGCATCCGTGACCGCGGACTCCACTCCACGGTCGGCCAGGTTGTATCGTTCGAGGATCAATCGACCCCCGACGGCAACGGCATCGCCGAGCATTCCTTGAGTTTTCAATGTGGTCGTTGTTTCGTCTTGTTTGATGATCTCGCTGGAGATCGCCAGGGTCTGTCCCGGCTGCACAAATCCGCCGTAACGCACATTGCGGGCTTCTTTGAGGACGACCATCGAATGTCGAAAATCCTCGCTGGCGCGAATCAGCCAGGCGCTGGCCTGGTACATCGATTCCAGCATCAGTACCCCCGGCATTACCGGAAAACGGGGAAAATGGTCCTGCAAGTACTCTTCCGCCAAGCTCAAGCATTTAAGGGCCTGGATCGACTTTCCAGGGTCCAGGCTCGTAATTCGGTCAATCAACGAAAAATGCATGGAACAGCTATCAACGGGCAATTCGGTAGCAAGGCCTGGACGGCCGTCTTGTCGGGAATTCAAAGGAAAACAATATACAGTGCGCGATGGCGGCCCACAACCGATCTTGCGGAGGCCGGCCAGTCGCCAGCCGGGGCGCACTTTGCGCGGTAGCGTGTTTCGTGTTAACAAAAGGGGGGGTAAATTTGGGCCGTCGGATTCGGTCCGCTGATAAATTGTGCAAAGCAGGGTGCCAGGGATGGCAACAAGCAAGGAATTTCAGGATCGTTTGCGGCAGGCGGTGCGTGAGGTGGTACGAAAAATTTTTGGCAGAGGGGGATTTGCCAGACGGTGATCCAAATGAGGCTCTGTTCACCAAAATTGAGACCTTATCGCTGACTGCTGGCGATGCTGTTAGCCTAGAAGTATTCGAGCAGCAATTGGCGAAGTGCGGCATAGGAAACCCACACTGTCCCCACTGCGGCTCTGAGGGATGGCGAGTCAAACAGCGAGACCGTACGGTCCAAACGCGGCGCGGATTAGACGTGCCGCTGGACGAGCAGGAGTACTACTGCCCCGGTTGTCGCCGGGCTTTTTTTCCCTCGGTCCAAAGTTCTGGGCCTGGGCCTGGACGTGGACTATGACTACCGTCCAACGGCCTGGAAGAAGATAGCGTATGCGGGCACTCAGTCGGCAAGTTTTCCGCAAGGCTCGCAAGATCTGAAAGAGCTCGTCGAATTGGACGCTTCGCAGCTGCAGAACGCAAAGCGTTTGTCGCGGCCGGCTCCTAGATCAATTGGGGGGTGTGGCGCAAGCACTTCTCCGACTATGCGACGATCCTCGACTTCATTCACGCGTTGACGTATGTCGACGCCGCAGGCATGGCCGGTCGAACACTGAAAGAAGGATGGGGAGCATGCCGCGAATGGGCTCAGTGGGTTTGGGGCGGACAAGTCGAGGGTGTCATCGCCGCACTCAAACTCCGACAGCAAGAGTTAAACAAACCAACCAAAGAGACTCCCAAGACGGCCCCTTCGGCGATTGTCAACACGTCGCTGGGCTATTTACAGAACCAGCGGTTGCGGATGCGTTACCCCGCGTACCGAAAGCAAGGACTGCCGTTCACCAGCACGTACGTGAAATCCACGGTCAAGCAAATCAACCGGCGAATGAACGGTACCGAGAAATTCTGGTCACACGGCGTTGAAGGCATGTTGACCCTCGTTGCCGACCACCTCAGCGATACCCCGACGCTAGCCCGCTTCTGGCGAAACCGACCGCCGCGCCTGACCGGCTCGCGTTGCCATAAATCTACCGTTGCCTAAATCGCAAAGTGCGTGGTGCGCCC
>Ga0194121_10002056_pt1 | contig 32738 bp, 20 predicted proteins | sample TA2MahCa50mmetaG_FD_148609 | JGI IMG/M metagenome (GOLD analysis project Ga0194121, IMG submission 148609) | Freshwater microbial communities from Lake Tanganyika, Tanzania - TA2015020 Mahale Deep Cast 50m | ecosystem: Environmental > Aquatic > Freshwater > Lake | place: Tanzania: Lake...
CATACACTCGCCGAGCGGCGCGACCACCTCACTGATCGCCTTGCCGCACTCGCCGTACTTCCGAAACGCAAACGGCGACTTCATCCACGGCCCCAACCCATTCTGAAACGCCTCGACATACTCACCAAAGTCCGACGGCTCGCCGTGATGCTTCTCCAATTCCGGCTTGTGATCGAAGAGGTCGATATGCGAAGCCGCCCCACCCATGAAGAGCTGCACAACCCGCTTCGCCCTCGGCGGATGATTCAACGCCTTGAGCACTCCGCCACGCCCGACGCCTTGAGTCTCAGCGCGAGCGGATTCGTCTTGAGCCAGCATCGCTGCCAACGCCAACGCGCCGAAACCTTGGCCGGAGTGGGCGAGGAAGTCACGTCGGTTGAATGAGGTCATCTGCGAAATTTCCAGCGATTCACAAGCCAGACGTATGTGTCCAATTTTCAAGAGATCGAATTAGCCGAAGGATGTACTAACTTCGCAACCTGAGTAGCTACAGAGACCCAAACTTAGGACACAGTCGTTTCGAATTTTTCTTTGATTTGACCTTATTCGATAGTCACGAGAATACTTCCACACTTGGGACACTGCGATGAACGGTCAGAGCCGCGTGGATACCAAGTTGCTTTGCAGGATATGCAATGATTTATTGGCCTTATTGCTCGCTTAGTGATGGAGCTGGAGCTTGAAGGTAATGACGTTCTTCGCGGCGTTCGTATTTCCCGCAATGATATCGTTGGTTTACGGTTGAGATACTTGTTCGACTGGAGAGCCCAGAGTCCACAGTTATTACACCACAGTTGGAGTCCGCGCAGAACAACTGTGTCAGATCGTCCACATTTTACGCAACTTATTGTGCTTGAATCGGACATTGATATCTCCACCAAAAGCAAACAGCGACAAGCCTGATCGTATCCGCCCACGGCATTTCAGTGGAACTACGAAGTCACTGACTAATCCATGAACACAAACTCGCTCACGTTGAACAGTACCCGGCAGAGATCCTCGAAGCCGAGTTCTCGGCGTAGGCCGAGAACTCGGCTCGCTTCTCATTCTCGCCTCGTCTTGTGACGGAGCGGAATTGATCTGCTCGTCCAGTTTTGCTTCTTCAGTCTGCGTCACGCCAGTAATTCGTCGATGAGCTTGCCGCCTTCGACGAGCTTGAGCGGCTGGTTCTGGGCCGTGACATATTCGTCGTGCGGATTCATGCCGAGGAGATGGCAGAACGTCACGTACAAATCCTGCACTTTGAGGGGTCGATCGGTGACTTTCACGCCGTCGGCATCTGTCGCGCCGATGACTTGCCCCATCTTGACTCCGGCTCCCGACAAACAGGTGACCCAACCTTCGGCATAGTGATCGCGTCCGCCATCGGGTTTCAGTTTTGGCGTGCGGCCGAACTCGCCCATCCACACCACTAGGGTGTCTTCCAACAGACCACGTTGCTCCAAGTCGGTCAGCAGTGTGGCGTAGCCCGCGTCGGTCTCGGCCGCCAACACGGCGTTTTCTTTGATGCCGTTTTTATGAGTGTCCCAACCTTGATCGTTTTGAGTGCCGGCGCTGAAGACCTCCACAAAGCTCACCCCCGACTCCACCAGCCGCCGAGCCAGCAAACAGCCTTGGCCAAACGGACTGGAGCCATACGCTTCGCGCAGATTCGCCGGTTCCTCGTCCAGCCGAAACGTTTTCAAGAGCGAGCTGAGCACGAAGCGGCTCGTGCGATCATAGACGTCTCGTTTTTCGCGCGCGGCCGTCTGAATGCCCGAACGAGCGAACTCGTCGTCCAACTGCGACGACAGTGCCAACCGACGTTGCAACACGTCGGTGGAAACCGTCGGTTTGAGATCGGGAGGCAGTTCACCGGGCGTGTCGATTTTGAAGGATTCGTATTTGGCTCCCAGCACGCCCGAATTGACGTCTCGCGTTTTGATGCGCGGCTTGCCGACGCGCACGAAGGCCGGCAGGTCGAACTCCGGATTTTGGTACTCCCGCGCCACCACCGAGCCCCAGGTGGGATACGGAATGACCGGATTGATGGGATAGCCCGTGCGGACCAACTTGATGGCTCGAAAGTGATCGGCTTCGCCCGAGGACATGGAACGGATCAAGGCGATTTTGTCCATGACCTGAGCGGTCTTCGTCCAGTCTTGGGCGATTTGTATTCCGGGCACGACGGTGTTAATGGCTTCGACCGGGCCTTGGTTCGCCGAGCCAGTTTTTGGATTGAACGTTTCAAATTGGCTGGGACCGCCGTCCATCCAGAGCAAGATCATCGCTTTGCCCTGTTTTCGCAGCTCTTCAGCTTGAGCCACCAACAGATCTCGCCAACTCAGGCCGATCACACCGGCAGTGGTTCCGGCCATGAGCTGCTTCACGAATCCGCGGCGTCCCACGACGCCACCATCGGACGTGGTTCGGACATTGACAAAACTTTGCTGAATCATGGGAGATCGTTTTCCGAATGGTGTTTCTTTTTCGCGTGCGGCAGGATGACACACTAACCCGAAGCGTCAGCGAGGGCGGACGCTTCACGGAACTTCCAATTCTACGCGTTCTGGAGCATTCGCCCTCGCTCACGCTTCGGGTTACTTTCCAATGCCGATCGCCTTATCTTCGCGTCGTGAACTCGGCCGAATTGATGAGGCTCCACAACAGATCTTCGGTCGCCGCTCGCCGGTCTCCGATCTTGCTGATATGGCCCAGAGCGATCTTCAATTCGCGTTCGTTCGGCTCGCGAGCCAACACGCGGCGATACAAATGCTTGACCACCACGGCATCGTCCGCGTGCTCCGTCAGCAAGCGGGCCAGAACCGTCCCGCTTTCCGGCCGAGCGTCGATCTGCTTTTGCAGTTGTTCGTTATTCATCAGGAACATCGCTTCCGGCATTCCGCGAACGAGGCTGCCTTTCGACAGCGAAGGGTCATACCCGAAGGCATCGTTCACGAGGTCGCGCGTGCTCTTGGGGGGCGGCGGAAAACGAAAGGCTCCGTTCTCCTTGCCTTGAGGGGCCGCGACGTTGGGCAACTCCACTGCCGCTGCCAGTGAGTCGTAGATTTCGTCGCCGCGCAGCCGGACTGTTTCCAGAGCGGCGAACGCTTTCGTTTCCGTCGTCGATTCGCGAAGCAATCGCTGGTAGGCACGTGTCCCCGTGATCAGCCGCAGCAATTCGCGATGATCGCAGCCGGACGCGATGAAGTGCTCGGCCACGGCGGCGTGCAAGTCCGGCCACAGCGGGTCGGCGCCGATGCCGATTTCATCCATCGGCTCACAGAAGCCGCGACCCATCAGCCGCGCCCAAATCCGGTTCACATACGCTTTGGCGAACCACGGGTTATCGGGAGACACGATCCATTCGGCCAACTCGGTCCGCCGTTCGAGATCGCCGGCACCGACATCTACTTTGGCCTCACCGAACGCAGCCGGAATCATGGTGTCCTTCGAGCCTGGGATTTTGTGTTCGCCTTGCGGCTTGCTTTTCACTTCAATGCCGTTGCTGTCGTTTCGTGGCAGCTTCGCTTCGGTGCGCACGAAGTACGCGGCAACCTCATGGAAAACCTTGCGAGGCATGTCCACGAATTTGTGATCGTGGCACTCGGCACATTGAATCTGCACGCCCAGGAAAATCCGAGTCGTCTCACCAGCCAGTCGCGAGCGATCGGCCTGATGAAAGCCGACGAACGTGGCCGCCGGAACGTCGCCGACTTTTCCTGTGGCGGTCAGCACGCGATGAGTGATCTCATCCCAACCCGCACCACGATCCAGTTCGGCGGCCAGCCAGCGTTTGAAGGTCTTGTAGTTGAGGAAGGTCAATTCCGGCTCGATCACGCGATACGAGATCACGTCACTCCAATAGTTGGCCCAGTTCGCTCCGTACTCCGAGCGTGCGAGCAATCGTTCCACCACCTGCTGACGTTTGTTCAAGGCCGAGTCAGCCTTGAATGAATCCAATTCGCCAGTTAGCGGTGGCCGGCCAATCAAGTCCAGACTGACGCGGCGCAGGAACTGTTCGTCGTTGGTACGTTCGGCAGCAGACAGGTCGCCCAAGTGCTGAGCCAAGAGGCTGTCCAATTTCTCGGACGTGAGTTTCATCAGCTTGCGCGACGGCTTGGCACGCTCGAAAGCGATGGCGACCGGTGCTGGCCGAGCCTCGTTCTTTTCCGTTTTATCCTTAGGCTTGGCGGCAACGGGATCGGACTTCTTGGCTGGTGGCGTTTGTGACCGAGCTGCATCGAGTTTGGCCTGCTGAAATTGTTCTGGCGTCAAAAACTGGACGGCATCCGCAATGACCGCCCGTGTCCCCTCACCCGTTTCGATCGTCACCACGGCCTCGCCGGTGGAAAACGTGAATTCGCCGAGCGGATGAAAACCGTACGGCCCGTTGGGAGCCTGACGCTGGTCCACAGAAACCGTGTGCGTGCCGTCCGCAGCTTGGATCACGATCGGCACATTCTGAGAGCGGTTGCCGCTGGCACTGTAACTGACCAAAACTTGATATTTCCCGGCCTCGCGAACGGGCAGGCGATACCGAATCGACTGCCGCGATCCGGCCACAGCAGACAAATAGCCTTCACCCACGAATGGCGCGACCAATCGGGAGGCTTTCCACGGACCCGACTTTTCGGCGGCAACATCATCCACAACGATCCCGGGCAGATCCTCTGCGGACGTCGCGGAAACTAGCGTTAGAAAGGCCAGACAAAAAACTCCGACCACACAACAATTCCGCAAGCGATTCACGCTGACGACTCCGGGACGTTGGTAGAGACATTTGTGGCTCAAAACGGTCGAGCCAGCGGGATCAATCAAGAGCCGCAGTTTATCGTGCTAGCAAGTTGTCACAACGGCAAAGTTAAAGTTCGCGCGCCAGCAAGTTCGGCCACTAATCCACGAACACAAACTCGCTCACGTTGAACAGCACCCGGCAGAGATTCTCGAAGCCGTGCTTCTCGGCGTAGGCCGAGAACTCGGCTCGCTCGCGATCGGTCGGAGACCGGCCGGCGATCAGACGCATCGCGAGGTCGATGCGGTCAGAGCCGGTTTTGCTCTCTTCCCCCAGCCGCCGAGCGAAATGCCGAGACATGCTCAGGCTGAGCCGATTGTTGAGCAGCGACAGCGCTTGCAGCGAGGTCAACGTCTCGTCCCGCAGCGGCGTGCTCTGCGACGAGTCGGCACAGTCGAGCGTCGTCATGTACGGGTCCGGCTGCGACCGCACGATAAACCGATACACGCTGCGGCGATGCGAGGCCACGTCTTCGGGATCAAACTTGTGGTACTCGTAGTGCGGCGAGTGAGCCGTCTGCTCCAACGCGAACAAGTAATACCCCGGCCCACCCATCGTCCGCCGCATTCGGCCAGAGACGGCGAGGATCGAGTCGCGAATTTCTTCGGCTTCCAATCGCCGCCGATTCATGCGCCACAGAAACCGATTGCCACCATCGTTGGCCGCTGCCGCTTCGTTGTGAGCCGATGATTGCCGGTACGCCGCGCTCGTGACGATCAACCGATGAAGACGCTTGAGTCCGGCTGTTGGCCGATGGCTGAGAGCTGATGGCTGTCCAACCAACTCCGAAGAAAAAGGATCACGGCCATCGACCATCGGCTCACGGCTTTTGGCCAGCTCACACGCCAGCCAATCGAGCAACTCAGGATGCGAGGGCACACGGCCCATGCGGCCGAAGTCGTTCGGGCTTTCGACGATCGCCTGGCTGAAGTGAAATTGCCAGACGCGATTCGCGATCGAGCGCCATGTTGTCGGGTGATCCACACGAGTGATCCACTTCGCGAGAGCAGCTCGGCGGTCACCTTCGCGATGATCGGCCGGCAGCGAGAACTCGACAGGAACACCTTTCAGGATTGGGACGACACCGGGCTTCGCGGTTCCGCGCGGTTGCAGGACGTTGCCGCGATGCAGGACTTGCACGTCGCGCGGCTTGCCTTTTGTCGGCTGAAATCCACCTTGCGGCTCGAACTCGGTCGCGGCGGCGAGCACTACACGGCCTTGAGGCAGCGCGGCGATTTGTTGCTGTATTGCCTGCCGGTCTTTATCCAACTGCTCGCGGAGAGTTCGTCGTTCCGGCGTGTTGATGCGATCGAAGATCGCCTGATGCAGTTTCTGACTCTCGGCCAATTTGGCGATCGCGGTGGAGTCTCCAGCTTGTGGCCAGATGCCGTCGGTCAGATTCTTTTTGCCCCAGCGAATCGGTGCTTCGATCGAATCGAGCGACGCGACGGATGCGTTGAACGCGACGTTTTTGCCGTCGGCGTTCAGCACTTCGACCTCCGCGAGCGCGAAGATGAAGTCTTTGGTTCGCTCACGAAGCTTCGGCACAGTGATGCGAACGAAGCGAGCCTTTGTCCCCTTCGCGGTGATTGCGATCGGGACAAGTCCCGGGTTAGCAACGTCGTTTTGTGTTTGGTCGGCACTTGTAGCCGACAGCGTGAGCGAGGGTGACTTGGCATTTGATTTCAATTCGACGTTGGGGTTGGACTCACCCTCGCTGACACTTCGGGTTACCAGGCTGAGTGCTTCGGCTGTTTCTCCGGCATCGACGCGATACCGCAACGGGAATCCAAACCCGCCTCCGATGCCACCAAACTCATCATGGCAGGCGTGCAGCACAATGCGGTCGATCTCGACGACCTGGCCGAGGTCGATCTGCACCCACTTTGTTTTGTCCGGCGACGATTCGATGCCGCTGTGATAACCGTACTCCGGCTTCTTCGCGAGCGGTTGCGACTTCAGAGTCAGGTCGCGGATTTCCTTATCCAGACGAACGAACTCCTCGCCGCCGTCGCGACGGATGTCCGCTTCGAGGGCCGCGATCTTCGTCTGCAAATCGCGTTGCTTCGCGAGCAAGTCACGACGTTGCTGCTCAACCGACGGATCGAGATCGTAAGGCCGCTCGGCCCGATCGACCGCCGCGAAGACCGCTTGCAGGCCGTAATAATGCTGCTGTGTGAAGGGATCGAACTTGTGGTTGTGGCACTGAGCACATTGGATCGTCACGCTGCAAAACGTGTTGAGCGTCGCCGTGACCATCTCGTCCCGGTCGTTGTGACGAGCCACTTTGCCATCGATTTTCGATTCGGGAACTTCGACATGTCCGATGAAATCCCACGGCCCCGCCGCGATGAAACCGAGTCCGAGAATTCCGTCCGGCGTGCCGGGATACAGAACATCGCCGGCGATCTGCTCTTCAACGAACCGGGCATACGGCTTGTCTTCATTAAATGAACGAATGACGTAATCGCGATACGGCCACGCATTGGGCCGCAGCTTGTCCTTGTCGTAGCCGCAGGTGTCGGCGTACCGCGCCACATCCAGCCAGTGCCGGCCCCAACGTTCGCCGTAATGCGGCGACGCAAGCAGCCGATCAACAAGCCGTTCGTAGGCCGCTGGATCTGGATCGCTGACAAACTCATCGACTTCGTCCGGCGCTGGCGGCAACCCGGTGAGATCGAAGGTCACTCGGCGAATCAGCGTGCGGCGGTCGGCTTCGGGGGACATCGCCAAGCCGTGTTCGAGCTGCTTGGCGACGATGAAGGCGTCGAGTGGATTTTCGATATTCGATTTTTGTTTTTTGATCTCAGGTACTCGCGGCCGAATCAGCGGCCGGAATGACCACCAATCGGTATTGGTGACAACGGCGTCTTCGATGCGAAAACCGTCCGGCCATTTGGCTCCGTCGGCGATCCATTTCTCAATGGCCGCGACTTCCTCGACGCGAAGCGGTTCGCCGTTTTTGGGCATCGCCGGTCGCTTTCCGTCTTGCGGTTTGAGCACGCTGAGCAAGTGGCTCTCGGCCGGTTTGCTCGGCTCTACGAAGCCGCTTTTCGTGAGTTCGTCAGCGGTTTGCAGCGCGAACCCACCTTTGTGGTCGACGGAGTTATGGCAGCTCAGGCAGCGTTTCTGGATGAGCGGTACGAGCCGGTCGCGGAACAGATCGTCGGCTGTGGCAGAATTCGCGAGGGTGACAATCAGCAGCACGCTGGCGAATGCGAAAGGCATGGAACAAAAAGATGTGGGGCAAAACAATGGCGTCTTTTTTTGTCCCACATCTTTTTGTTGGCCCATTTGTCTCGCGTCGCGATTCGCAAACGTTCGCATTACTTCTTGCCCTTTTTGTTGGGCTTCTTGTTCTTGTTGTTGTTGTTGTTGTCGTTCGCTTTGTCGGCAGCTTCGGCCTGTTTGACTTGCAGCTGTTCGCGAACCAGTTTGGCTTGGTCGGCGGCGATCTTTTCGCGAATGCGTTGCATCTTTTGGCCGGCCAGTTCGGTCGCATCGGCGGCGGAGCGCATCGCTTGCAGAGAAGATTGGATCTCTGGATTGGAATCGATCTGACTGCGAATCTTGGCTCGGATTTGATTCACACGATCCTGAGCGTCGGCGAATTTCGCTCGCGCGGATTTCGCGGAGGAGTCGGATTCGAGCGCGACTTGTTCGAGTTCATTGGTCGCCAATTTATCCTTGCTGGCCTGAGCGATTTCCTTACGTTTGGTTTCGGCGGATAAGGACTCGTCGGCCCGGACTGCTTTCAAGCGAGCGTCGGCATCGGCGATTTTCTTCACGGCAGCTTGATACGCCGGTGTTTCCTTCAGCGTCTTCAGTACCGGCGCGGCGGCCACATCGTACGACTTCTTAGCGGACTCTTGTGCGGCCAATGCGTTGTCGATGCCAGAACCACTCTCCACCTTGGCTTCGATCCGTTTGCGAACTTCTTCCAATTTTTGCCGCGCCGCCTTCTCTTTGGCTTGGGCGTCCCCGAACGCTTTCTGAGCTTCCTGCAAATCCTTCTGATCGTCTTTGAGTTTGTCCTGAGCCTCCTTCACGTCTTCTTTCGCCTCCTTGATCCGTTGGTCGTCGCGCTTTTCCTGCGCGGAGTTCTTGTTGTTTTTGTTTTTGTTCTGTGCCGCGCTGATCGGTTCACACCACAACGCGATGACCAACGAGAACAGGCTCAACGAGACGAGACGCAACATGATCGACTCCTTAAATCGCCGATTCTTTGATTGACTTATCTTTTTGTCGCAGCTCTGTAACCGCAAGATCGCAGTTTTATCGTTTCTTGACTCGCGGACGCCAGCCGCGTGGGTCTACCGAAGCACCTGCCGATTAGCCAACGACCTCCTCGATGACGTGGCCGTGATCGAGAACGAACATCGGGCGGCCTTCTTTGTTGGCGACGCGTGATTCCTGGTCGATGCCTAAAGAATGATAGATCGTGGCGGCGATATCGGCAGGGCCAAAGTGTTTGGTTGTGGGATACGCACCTTGCTTATCGCTGGCTCCGACGACTTGGCCAACCTTCGTGCCGGCTCCGGTAAAGAAGATCGAACCGCAGGCCCCCCAGTGGTCACGCCCACCACCTTTGTTGATCTTCGGCGTGCGACCGAACTCGGTGAGGAACACCACCAGCGTGTCGTCGAGCAAACCGCGTTGCTTGAGATCGTTGATCAGCGCGGCGAACGCCTTGTCCATGCCAGCGACGTGATAGCCGCGCATCGCCATCTGGCTGATGTGCGGAAACTTTTGTTCGGGGACGTTGTGGTTGTCCCACAGGTTGCCGTAGTCCGGGTCGTAGCCGTAATCGACCATGACAAATCGCGCACCCGCTTCAACGAGACGCGCGGCCATCAGGCAGCGACCTCCAATTTTGGTGCGGCCATAAGTTTCCCGAACGGCGTCCGATTCTTTGCGAATGTCGAAAGCGTCCCGAATCTTGCCGGAGGTCAACAGGCCCAGCGCGCTGGAGAAATTGCCGTCGACCGTTTCAGCCAGTCGTTGTTGTTCAATGTTGCGTTGAGCTTGATCAAAGGTCTGTCGCAAGGCCGCTCGGCGATCGAGTCGTGTGAACGTGACTCCTTCCGGCATGTCGAGCAGTTTGGGACGCAGATCTTCGTCACTGATTGGCGACGGGTTTTCAGATTTGACACCGACGGTGAAATCGGGCTGCTCCGGCTGACCGCCGACACAGAACGGAGCGTATTGATCTCCCAACCAACCGCCGACGAACAAGGCATACGGTGGTGGGCCGGGCCGAGTGATCCCCGGCACTGCGATGTAACCGGGCAAGCCGTTTCGCGAACCTTGCAGATGCCACACGAGCGATCCGATGTTCGGCTCGGAGAAGAGCTGCGCCATCGTCACCTTGCGGCCCGAGAGTGTGTAAGCCTGGCTCAGCAAGTGGTCGTTGCTGTCGTGCGAGAAGCTGCGGATGACGGCGAGCTGATCGGCGATCTTCGCGAGGTTCGGGCAGGCTTCGCAGAACTGTACGCCGGGAAGTTTCGTGTCGATGGCATTGAGCGTTCCGCGGATCTCTTCGGGAGCTTCCGGTTTTGGATCGAACGACTCATGGTGCGTGACTCCTCCGCCCATCCAGAGGTAAACGACGGACTTGGCTTTGCCGAAGCTCGCGGCGCGCGTCTCATTGGCCGATGCCACGCTTCCCAGCGCGGCAGGGACCAGCGTCGCGGCCACGCTGACCGAGCCGACCCGCAGCACATCGCGGCGATTGACCAGCGAGTGGCCGGGGCCGAACAGTGGATCAAGGCGGGAAAGCTGCGGCATTGCTGTGTCCTTCAGAAATTAGGCCGGTCGCTCCGTAACCGGAACTTCAGGTCACGGAGTGACCCAACTACTTTCTCCTGAGTTGGCGACAATTGCGATAGCTCATCCAGCAAATCGACGATTTAGGTGGGCTCGCATTATGCCGCTTGGAACCCGATCGCAGCAAGCAGCAGATTGGGACGTCCACCACAATCTGCGACATCACCTGCGAACGATTCTGCCGCTTATTCCGGATCACCGCTGGTATCCGCTCGTAGTGACCCCATTTATGGAGTCGAAGCAGTCGAATGAAGCCGACACCGACCTGATGAATCAGGTCACTACGAGCGTGAAATACGGCAGCTTTGTGTTACTTCTCCCCCAGCAGTTCCTTGAGCTTCGGCTCGGTCGCTTCGGCCCAGGTCTTGTAGCTGGCTTCATTGAGGTGCAGCAGGTCGGGCATGACCTCTTTCGACAACGTGCCGTCGGCGTTCAAGAACTTGCTGCTGATGTCGAGGTAGTGAACCATTTCGCCATCGGCCAGCTTGGCGATCTTCTCGTTGGCTCCGATGTTGATCTTGCGTTTGGCGTCATTGGCATCCGCGCCGCGAGGGAAAATTGCCAACACCAGAATCTTTGTCTTCGGCAGTTTCGTGCGCAGCTTCTTAACGATCGCCTCGACACCATCGGCAATCTGCGCCGACGAATTCGAGCCCGAGTTGTTCGTGCCGATCATCAGCACGGCCGCCTTCGGAGAGATCCCTTCGATATTGCCGTTGTCCAACCGCCAAAGAACGTGCTGAGTGCGGTCGCCGCCGATCCCCAAGTTCACCGCGTTACGAGGCGTGTAGTACTTCTCCCACACGGCCTTGCCTGAACCTTCCCAACCCTGCGTGATCGAATCACCGATCAGCAACAGATCGACGTTCCCTTTCTTGACCCGTTCATTGAACGAGTCGTGTCGCTTCATCCAATTCCCATCGCGCGGCACCGGCTTGATGGCATCGTGAGCCGGATCCTCCGCCACCGACCGAGCGGCAGTGCTGACAAAAGCCACGCACGACCACAGAACCAACATCGAAATCCAACGACCTTGCAAACGAACCATGAACGAGTCTCCTCAAAAATGTGATGACGCGAATGTTCCCATTTTCCGCCCGCTTCTTCCGATCGCTGCAAAGTCGGGCGGAAAACGGCGGGCGACAAGTAAAACGGCAATCAGAGCGGGGAATCCTATCGTCCGGCCGATTGTTTTTCGCTGGTCAAAAACGAGATCAAGTCCACGAACTCATCGACCGTCAGCGTCTTCTCCAATCCATCGGGCATGATGCTGCCCGCGTGAGCCTGCGATTCCTCGATGTCGGCCTTGAGCAGCGAATGTTTCTTCTTCTGATTGTCGGCGAGAACCAGTGTGTCGGCGGTCTCGATGATCTTCAGACCACTCAGCACTTGCCCGTCGTTCATCGCGACCGTCTGCGATTGAAACCCTGCCGCAATCGTACGGAGCGGTTCGAGCAGCGACTCGATGATGTGAACTCGCGAGAAGCGGCTGCCGATGCCCGTCAGCTCTGAACCGATCTTTTCACCTTGATCACCAAGCCGGTGACACTTCAGGCACTGCGACTTCTCAACGGTGAGTAACCGCTTGCGTCCTCGTTCGACATTACCTGTGCGAGCCAATGCCGCCTCGACGAGTCGTTCGTATTCAACCATCGTACCGGTTGGGGCTCCAACCTTGCGTGACCCCCTTGAGGACATCGAGTTTCTCGCGTTCGACAGCGCAGGCGATGATGCGGGGGAGTCGCAGCATGTTGGCTCTCTCGTCGAGCCACGTTTCGCGGAAGTGAACCGACTCGCCGGTGTCGGTCCAGATCGCATCTCCTCCCAAAATGCGGGCAACGTGCAGCGAGACCGGGAAGTCGTACAAGTTGGGCGAGTGAATCAGCGAACCGCCGAACTCACCACTGGCGAGCAGCGGATAAATACTGCCTGGCATGTCATCCGGAGCGACCCCTTCCAGGCCGGCGGCGGTCACAGCGGCGGCGCGTTCGCGATCTCGCTGCTGAAAACCGATCAGATAAATCTTCTTCGAGTTCGGCCGCGACTCCCGCGTGATCGGCGTCAGGCCGTCGAGCACATCGCTGGCGGGAATGCTGGGATCGTCCTCGCCGACGACGATGTCCGATCCGATCGCTTCGAGCCAAGTTCCGTGCTCTCCCGCTTCCGGAACGAATACCAGCGAGTAGTGCAGCGTATTCCGGTCCCGCAGATGCAGCATGACCGCGTACCCGTTTCCGGTGTGATCGCGATACTGCTTCGTCCCGTCGATCGGATCGAGCGCGATCGTCAGCTCGCTCTCAGTCGCGAAGTATCCGAGATCACCGTTCGATTCTTCCGCTTCGATGCGGCATTCTCGAAAGAGGGGCGACCGATCCCGCAGCGCGGAGATGACCAACTCCTGCACCGTGAGGTCTGCCAGCGTGAGGGCGTCCGTCTCCGCGCTCCCCGACGTCTTGCCGCTCAGCCCGATGTTGTGCTTTCTCAATTGCCGAGCAATCGCGCCGGCCCAGCGCAGCACCTCCGGCATGTGTGCCGACAACGCTTCCGCCACTTCATCAACTGCTGTTGTCATCTGCGCCCCTCGCCCCAAAACCCCGGCCCCTACTCGTCGTCATCTTTCTGCTTGCGGTTGAACCACGCGAACGGCGAGCGGCCTTCTTCTTCCTTGGTCTCTGATTTACGCGGCTGCGCACCCAGAGCCGCGAGCACTTTCGGGAAGACCTCGTCGAATTTCGTATCGTTGCGTCGCCAGCCGTTAAAGTCCGCGACGACTCGTGCAGCGATCGCTTTGTCTTGCTTTCCCTTTGCGTCACCTCCGAAGAGGAATCCATCGAGCGTCAGCGGCAGCAATAGTTTGACCTCTTGGCCGACATCGCGTTTCCACTGTTGCTCGCGCTCGAAGAGCCGTGTGACTTCACCCTCAACCCACGGCGACGTCAACGAACTGCGCGACGCGAGGAAGATCACCTTGTTCGGTTGCTGCGAATCGAACTGCGCTTCGAGCGGATTTCCCGAGCGGCCCGCGTTGGGCATCTCGTCCATCCAGCAAACCAGGCCAACGGAACGCAGTGCCTCGGCCAACCGTCCCGCGAACGACAGGTCATCGTGGCTGAACCGAATGAAGCACGCCACCGCTTCGCGCGGAGCCGCCTGCAACGCGAGCACAAAGTCGTCGGGCAATCCACTGCCGCTGAGAAACTCAGTCGGGATCTGTCCGCGAGATTTGAGCCAAGTGTCCAATCCGATGCTGCTGGGCCCGTGATGCGTTGCGGTCTCCAAGCCGATGACTTGGCTGAGATCGCAGTTACTCCAACGAGTCCAACCGCATGTCAGCCGCGAAGCGTGCGTCGCTGCAAATCGAGCCAGACTGAAATCGGCACCCAGCACGGTCGCTTCATTGAGCTGAGCGTTGTTCAAGTCCGCTTCGAGAAATATGGCTCTCGTGAGCGTCGCCTTCGAGAGTTCGCAGCTATTCAAACTGGCTCGTGTGAAATCCGTCTCGGTCCCGTTCGATTCGCCGAGCAACGCTTTGAAAAGATCGGCCTTCCGCAAGTCCGCCCGCGAAAGGTTGGCGAATTTCAGACTCGCCCGCGTCAAGTCCGCCTCGCTCAAGTTCGCCCCGCTCAAATCTGCCCGGGCCAGTTTCGCTCCCACCAGCAACGCTCGACGCAAATTCATCCCGCGCAGGTCAGCCCCCTTCAAATCCGCCTCGGTCAAATCGAGCATCAAATTCGGGTTTGTCGCTCGAAATTTGGCGAGCGCCTGTTTTCCGGCTTTGACGGCTTCCAAAACTTTGCTGCTAGCCATGGCGAATTCTCAGCTTCGATGCTTTGCTCACGACAGCAGTAATTCTGAACAGAACCGGACGCGATCGGCAAGCAGGACAGCGAGATTGTTCCTGAGGTCGCGCTCCTGGCTTGCTTGCGATTGGTTCGAGTCAGCATCGACACGGGCCCTGGGTGGTCGCACGCGAACCACCTGCGATACAAGGCTGGCCATTTTTCGTTCCTTGCCCGCCTGTAGGGTGTCTGATAGTTTCCGTTCGGCCACAATTCAACTTTGTCCTGTTAATCAATCACCATCGAAAACGTCAGAAAGAGATCGAGGCTCGCATGCACCACGTCACGCTGATCCCTGGAGATGGAACTGGTCCGGAACTCGCCGAAGCGACTCGCAAATGCGTCGATGCGACAGGCGTGAAAATCAACTGGGACCGGCAGGAATGCGGCATCGAAGTCATCGAGGCACAAGGGAAGATTCCCGATTCGGTCTTCACGTCGATCCGAGCCAACAAGGTTGCTCTGAAAGCTCCAATCACCACCCCCATCGGCAAGGGGTTCCGATCCGTGAACGTCGCGCTGCGTCAGGAACTTGGCCTCTACGCCTGCGTGCGGCCCTGCAAGACTTACAAGGGTGTGCGGTCGTATTTCGAGAAGACAAAAGTCGATCTGATCATCGTCCGCGAGAACACCGAAGACTTGTACGCCGGCGTCGAGTTTCAAGCCGGTCAGCCGAAGACGGCGGAGCTGATTCAGTTCATCAACTCCATCGCGACCGGCAAGAAGATCGGCACCGGCTTGGAGACCACGGGGGTCAGCATCAAGCCGATGTCGGTTGAGGGTTGCCGGAACATCAGCCGCTACGCCTTTGACTACGCCGTGAAGTACGGCCGCAAGTCGGTGACGTCGATCTGCAAGGCGAACATCATGAAGTTCACCGACGGCCTGTGGTACGACACCAGCCGCGCGGTGGCGACTGCGTACGGTGCGAAATACGAAGACCCGAAGCTCGCCGAAGGAGTCAAAGCCGATCCGACGCTCGCGGGCAAAGTCCCCAGCGCGGCCGGCATCAACTACATCGAGCGACTCGTGGACAACATGTGCATGCAGTTGGTTCAGAAGCCGGAGAACTACGACGTGCTGGTGATGGGCAACCTCTACGGCGACATCCTCAGCGACCTGTGCGCCGGTCTCGTCGGTGGCCTGGGAGTCGCTCCCGGTGCGAACATCGGCCCGGATTCTGCGATCTTCGAGGCGACTCACGGCTCGGCTCCGAAGTACAAAGGCCAGAACAAGGTCAACCCGACCGCTTTGATCCTCTCCGGCAAGCTGATGCTGGAACACCTCGGCGAATCCGCCGCCGCCGCGAAGCTCGAACGAGCCGTCGCCAGCATCATCGAGGAAGGCAAGTACGTCACCTACGACATGAAGCCCGACCGCAACGACCCCACCGCCGTCGGCACCCGCGAAATGGCCGATGCGATCTGCAAACGGATGGCGGAACTGGGGTAGTTGCCCTTCAAAAACAGCTTCAACGCATAGGCGCGAAGGGCACAAAGCAATCGCAAAGGACTCACGCTTTGCGAAGCTTTCTGAGCTTCGCGTCTTTGTGTTGAGAGAACCTTTTCTTGGATAGGACGACAAACTCGTGAACGAGAAGTTTGTCCGCGAATTGATGTCTGGCCGGACGCGTGGTTTCGCGGCGTGCTTGTTGCGAGTCGGCTTGTGGTCGGCGCAATGGCCGTACCGCGTCGGCGTCGCGTGCAAGAACTTCGGGTTCGACTTCCGGCTGCGCGAACCGTTTGAAGTCGGTGTGCCGGTCATCAGCGTCGGCAATCTGACGACGGGGGGAACCGGCAAGACGCCAATCGTGGCGTTCCTGGCCAACTGGTTTCGTGACGCAGGAGCGAACGTCGGCCTGTTGAGCCGAGGATACAAATCGCTCGATGCGCAGGCCAACGACGAGAAGCTGGTGCTTGACCAGCTTTGTCCCGGTGTACCGCACTGGCTCAACTCCGATCGCATTCTCTCGGCGAAGCGAGCGGTCGTGGATGGCTGCAATCTGCTGCTTCTCGACGACGCCTTTCAGCATCGTCGCATTCATCGAGACCTCGATGTCTTGCTGATCGACGCCACGAATCCGTGGGGCTACAAGCATTGCCTGCCGCGCGGACTGCTGCGCGAGCCGATCCGCAACATGGAACGCGCTGACTTGGTGATCATCACACGCGTTGACCAAGTGTCGGCAGAGGAACTCACGGCGATCCGTGCCGAACTGGTCCGGCGGAATCACATTGGCACTGTGATTGAGGTCTCGTTTCGGCCGAGCCAGCTCATCAACAGCGCCGGCCAGACGAAACCGCTTGCCGACGCGGCACAAAAACGAGCCTTCGGCTTTTGCGGCATCGGCAACCCGGCGTCCTTTGAGCAGACACTGCGGCAGCTTGGCTCTGAGATTGTCGGTTTTGAATCGTTCCCTGATCACCATCACTTCACACACGACCAGCTCACAAGACTCGGTGACCAGGGGAAGTCCGTGAACGCCGATCTCGTGCTGACGACGCACAAAGACCTCGTGAAGATTCGCGAAACCGAATTGCAAGGCCGACCGCTATGGGCCGTGCAGATCGGGACCGAAATCCTGCGCGGCGCGCCGATGCTCGAATCTCGGCTGTGGTCGATTTTGGAACGAGTGCCGAAGTCGTAACCAGCACGACGCGCAAGCAAGTGATCATTCGCAGGCCGCCACTCGATTGCGCATCGTGCTGGTTCGGTGAGCCAGACTGGCAATCTCGTGCCGTTCTGAGTACTCAATACATTATGAATCAACCCGCTTTTCCGCCGTGTCCTGCCTCGCAAGCGACCGCTCATGTTGTTGAGCAGGAGCAGATGGCTCGCAACACGTTTCGACTGCGCCTGTACTGCCCAGAGATTGCCAGCCGCATCGTTCCCGGGCAGTTCTTCATGATTCGTCCGGCGCGCGGGAGCGACCCGTTACTCGGACGACCATTTGCGCTGTTCGACACCTATGACGATGATCAGGGACAGCCCGCCGGTTTCGATTTCGGCTATGTGACCATCGGCAAACTCACGGGACTAATGCCGAGTTGGAAAATTGGCGACGAGGTTTCGGTTTGGGGCCCCCTCGGCAACGGCTTCCCGATGGTCCCAAAGGGAACGAAACACTTGATGTGCGTCGCTGGCGGCATTGGACAGACGCCGTTCCTGGCAGTCGCTCGCGAACTACTGACGTCGCGCCGATACGGATCACCAACTCGTGATGTCACGACCTCTTCGACCAAGGTCTCGTTATGCTACGGAGCACGTTCCGCTGATTACCTGGCCGGGCTTGATCAATTCGCGATCAACGGACTGGACGTGCGGCTTGCGACCGACGATGGCAGTCGCGGTCATCACGGTTTCGTCACTGAATTGCTCAAGCAATCGTTGGCCTCCGATTGCCCGCCGGACCTCATCTATTGCTGCGGGCCGGAGCCGATGATGCACGCGGTGCAAAAGATCGCGACGGCGGCGAATGTCCCGTGTTGGTTGTCGCTGGAGACTCCGATGGCCTGCGGCATCGGCATCTGTTTCAGTTGCGTGGCGAAGATTCAGCAAGACGACGGCGAATGGGACTACCGCCGCACCTGCCTCGAGGGCCCGGTCTTTCCCGCCACGAAGGTCGTGTTCTGATTTTGGCCGATCGCCGTGAGTCGATCGCCGACAGACGTTATCCTTTTCTCTTGCTAAAAAAGAGAACGGCCATCGGTGGACGGTGATCGGCCATCGGTCGAATTCTGTGATTGTGAAAGGGCGACGATGCTTGTGCGAATTGGGCTATGTCTCTTGGCACTGTTGGCTCTTGGCGGACTCGGCCTGCGAACGCTCGCTCAGGACAAACCGTCGCCGTTGGAAAAGGGCAAATCGCTCAAGGAACTGATGCCGCGCATTCCGGCGACGGACGTCAACGACGCGCTCAAGACATTTCAAATCGAGCGTGGCTTCAAGCTGGAACTGGTCGCCGGCGAACCGCTCGTGGGCGATCCGGTCGATGCGTGTTTCGATGAGTTCGGTCGCATGTATGTCGCCGAGTTCCACGGATACCCGTACTCGGCCGAGCCGACCAAGCTGCATCCGAAAGGTGGCGGAAAGAAGAACGACGGAATCATCCGGTTGCTGGAAGACACGGACGGCGATGGCAAATTCGAGAAAAGCACCGTCTTCGCCGACGGCTTCGAGTGGGCGTTGTCCGTCTGTTGCTACGACGGTGGTGTGTTTGTGATCGGGCATCCGCACTTGTGGTACTTCAAGGACACAGACGGCGACGGCAAGGCCGACATTCGCAAAATCGTGCTGACTGGCTTTGGCAAGGACAACGTGCAGTCGCTGGCCAACAACATGAAGTGGGGGCTGGAGAATCGCATCCTCGTCGCTGGCGGTCGCAACCCGAACACACTGTCGCGCGACGGCAAGCCGGTGATGTCGGGAACGAGCGACTTCGCGTTCGATCCGAAGGTGATGCTTTCCGACGCGAACTCGGATGAAGTCGCGAATTCGATTGAGCTTCTCAGCGGCGGCGAGCAATTCGGGCACTCGACCGACGATTGGGGCAACCGTTTCGTTTGCAACAATAGCAATCATATCCAGCACATCGTGTTGCCACGTCGCTATCTGACTCGCAACCCGACGTTCGTCGCGAGCGGCGTCATCCGCAGCATCGGGGCAGAGGGGGCAGCCGCTCCCGTCTTTCGCCGCAGTCCACCGGAACCGTGGCGCATCGTCCGCACCGCGCGACGCAACGCCGATCCGAAGTTCGCGGGACTGCCTCAGAGCGAGAAGGTCGCCGCCGGCTTCTTTACGTCCGCGACGGGCGTGACGATTTATCGCGGCGGAGCGTATCCCGAAGAGTTTCGCGGCAATGCCTTCGTCGGCGACGTCGGAGCGAATCTGATTCATCGCAAGATTCTCACACCATCGGGGCCGAGCTTCGTCGCCAAGCGGGCCGACGAGATGACCGAATTCGTGAGTTCGACCGACAACTGGTTCCGCCCGGTCAACTTCGTGAATGCACCGGATGGGACGCTGTTCGTGCTCGACATGTACCGCGAAACGATCGAGCACCCGGCCTCGATTCCCGAAGATATCAAGGCCGAAGTCGATCTCGAAAGCGGCCACGATCGCGGCCGCATCTGGCGGCTCGTTGGAACCGATGGTCAGCGCATGAAAGTCGAACCGATCGGCAAGCTGCCGCCAGATCAACTCATCAAACAGTTCTGGTCGCCTAATTCGTGGAACCGCGAGACTGCTCAACGGCTGTTCGTCGAACGAGGCGACCTCTCCGTCGTCCCATCGTTGCGTCGCATGGCCGCGCTCAATCGTTCCCCGCTCGCGCGATTGCACTGCCTCTACACGCTGGCCGGATTGAACGCGATGAAGCCGGACGTGCTGATGGTCAACCTCAAGCATCCCGAACCGCGACTGCGAGCACACGTCCTGCGACTGGCCGAACCGCTGTTCGCCAACGATCGCGAACTCGCCGAGGCCGCCGCCGAACGAGCGGCCGACGACAGCGATCTCGTCCGCTGGCAACTTGCGTTCTCGGCCGGGGAAATGCCGAACGACCTCGCCGTCGCGACGCTCAGCCGATTCGCACGCGACCCGCGCAACACGGGCGACATCCGCGCAGCGATGATGACGTCCCTCAACGGTCGGATGTCGGCGCTGTTCGAGCAACTCGCCAACGACGCTGAATTCCAAAAACAGCCGCACGCCAACGGCTGGCTGGTCGAACTGGCCCGGTCGCTGGGCAGCGATACGAACAATGCGTCGGGGATCAGCGTGCTAATAGCAATCCTTGAAAAGAAGTTCGCCCCGTCCACCAATTCGACGCTGATGATCGCCCTTGGCGAAGGACTCAAACGCCGCGGAGCCACGCTCGATTCGTTGCTCAAGTCGAAATTCGTTGGACCAGATGATCTCGAGATGCGGGTCACGACATTCCTCGGCAGTTCGATCAGTGTCCTGAATGACGCAGGCCGACCGCTTGCCGAACGGATCGCCGCCGCGCGGATGCTGGCGTTCCTCGACTGCAATTCGTGCCGCGAATCACTGACTTTGCAACTCGGCCCGCAGACTGATCCACAACTGCAACTCGCCGCCGCCAACTCGCTGGGTCAATTGGCTCATGCCGATGTTCCGAAGTTGTTGCTGGCTGGCTGGCGCGGTCACTCGCCGGCGCTCCGTCGCGAGATCGTCGATTCGCTGCTCCGTTCAACCGATCGAGTCGGCTCGTTGCTCAATGCGCTCGAAGCAGGTCAAGTCGGCCGAGGTGAGATCGAAAGAGACAAGAAGGACTTGCTCGCCAATCACCCGAACTCCGCACTTCGTGACCGCGCGAAAAAGTTGCTGGCCGGCGAGGTCGATGCCAATCGCGCCAAGGTCATCGCCGATTACAAGCCCGCGCTCGAAACACCCGGCGACATCGCGAAGGGCAAGCTGCTGTTCCAGCAGAAATGTTCCAACTGCCATCAGATCGCCGGAGTCGGTCACGTCGTCGGGCCGAACCTGCAAAGCGTGGCCAACAAGTCCCCCGCCGATTTGTTGATCGCGATCCTCGACCCGAACCGCGAAGCGCAGCCGAACTTCGCCACCTACGTCGTCGAGACCCAAGACGGCAAAGTGCTCAACGGCCTGCTTGTCGCCGACACCGCCACGAGCGTCACGCTCCGCCGCGCCGAAGCGAAAGAAGATGTCGTGCTGCGAAGCAACATCGAGACGATCGTCACCAGCGGAAAGTCGCTGATGCCCGAAGGCTTTGAAAAAGACATTCCACCCGCAGCCGTCGCCGATTTGTTGGCGTATCTGAAATCACTGGGAATGACGGAAGCGAAACCGTAGTTCGGACGCCTACGTCCGAACGATTCGACCGGACGTAGGCGTCCGGTCTACTGCGTGCCGGTCACACCAGCCCGGTCAGCGTTCCCGTTGAATCGCGGAACTTGTCGGACTCGATCCCCATTTTTTGGATCAGCGTCAGCAGCACGTTCGACAATGGTGGGTGACTGTTGGGATCGTGGGCGATGTGCTGGCCGTGCTTGAGGCCCAGCTTGTGACCACCGGCAACCAGCAGCGGCAGGTTCTTCGGCGAGTGCTCGCCCCCCGCGCCGGAGTTCATGCCGGAACCGAACATGATCAACGTGTTGTCGAGCATGCTCCCTTCCCCCTCTTTCGTTGCTTTGAGGAACATCAGGAAACGCCCGAGCCGTTCGAGGTGGAAGCGGTCGATGACGGCCAGCTTCCTGAGCATCTCATTGTCGCCGCCATGATGCGACAGTTCGTGATGGTTCTCGCCCCCGCCACCGTAGCCCCCCGCTTCGCGCGACCATTCGAATGTGATGACCCGCGTCGTGTCGGTGAGGAAGGTGAGGTACGACAATTCAAGCATCACGTCGAGCCACATCGGCCGGTCGTGAGCATTTCCCGGTTGGCTGCCGAGCTGCAAGTTTTTGGCTTCAACCTGCGGCTTGGGCACATCAACCCACGACTCCATCCGACTGACTCGCTGCTCAGTCTCGCGCACCGAGGTCAGGTACTCATCGAGCTTCTTCTGATCCTGCTTACCGAGCTTGTCGTTGAGCGACTTCGCCTCGCCGCGCAAGCTGTCGAGAATCGACTTCCGCTCGGCGTAACGTCGCAACGTCGCCGTGCGATCAGCCGCGCTGTCAGGAACAAAGAGCCGTTCAAACAACCGCTTCGGCGAGTTCTCCGACGGCATCGGCGTGCCGCTGCGATCGAATGACAACGTATGCGAATGCCCGGCTGAGCCGGTCCCGCTGGCGTCCGCCAACTGCAATGACGGAAACCGCGTCTGCTTGCCGTGCAGTTCAGCGACAATCTGATCCGCCGAAACTTGATTCGTGTAATCCGCTCCGGGAGTCGCTTTCAGATCGGCTCCCGTGAGCCAAGTGTCCGCGCCGCTGTGACCTCCTTGCGAAGCCGGATGACCAAGGCCACTGAGCACCGAGAAGTCGGCGCGATGTTCCTTTAATGCCTCAAGTGTCGGGGACAGCGCGTAGTCGCGGCCTTTATCGCTCGGCACCCATTCCAAGATGTTGACGCCGTTCGGAATGTAGCAGCAGATCAACCGCGGATGCGTCCCCATCGACTTGTCGAGCGGCTTGTACTGCGAGGGCGCGGCCCACAGCCGCGGCAACATGGCGTCGAGCAGCGGCAAGCTCAAGCTTGCTCCGAGTCCTCGCAAAACGTGACGGCGTGACAAAGGTTGATTGATGATCGACATCATTGACGCATCTCCGCAGAGTCACTTCGATTCGAACGAACCAGACGTGACGATGAATTGAATCAGCAAACGCAAGGCGTAGCCGTTCTTTTTCGTGTGCGCGACCGCGGCCTTGACTGTCGGTTGATCCGCGATGCCGAGTTCTCGACCGAGGGCGTAGGTCAGAAGTTTGCTGGCGAGGCAGTTGAGGAAGAGGTCTTCGCGCTGACGCAGGACTGTTCGGAGTTCATCGACGCCGTTGATCTCGGTGCCGTCGGGAAGTTTTGAGGCGGCGTCGATTTTCGGATCGTTCCGTTCGATGCGGCCTTTGTAACCGAAACCTTCTTGCTCGCGCCACTCGCCGGCGGCGTTGAAGTTTTCCAGCGCAAAGCCGAGCGGGTCGATCTTGCTGTGACAGCGAGCACACTGCGGCAGCGTTCGATGAATTTCCAGACGCTTGCGGACGGTCGCCTTGTCGATGCCAGGGACTTTCGGAGCGATGTCTCCCGCATTTGCAACCGGCAGACCGGGATCGATGCCGAGCACGTTCTTCAAGACCCACGTTCCGCGTTTGACTGGCGACGTGCGTGTGCCGTTTGACGTGATTGTCAACATCGACGCTTGAGTGACGATTCCGCCGCGATGCACGCCGGCCGGAACGGTGACTCGTCGGAACTCATCGCCACGCACTTCGGGGATGCCGTAGAACCGTGCGAGTCGTTCATTGATGACGACGAAATCGGAACCGACGAAGTTCAGCACGCTCAGATCGTGCTTGAGAATCTCGGCGAAGAAGGCTCGCGCTTCTTCGGTGATCGACGTTTCGAGATGCCGGTCGTACTGTGGGTACAAATCGGAAGCGGGCGGGTTCGCGCCGACTTCGCGCAGTCCCAGCCATTGCCCGGCAAAGTTGCGAACGAAGGCCTCGGATTTTTCGTCGGCCAGCATCCGATTGACTTGCGCGGCCAGCGTCTTCGAGTCGCGCAGTTTGCCGGTGTCGGCCAGCTTGCTGAGTTCGTCATCGGGCAACGACGACCAGAGGAAGTAACTCAACCGCGCTGCAAATTCATGGTCGGAGATTTGGCGAGTCAAAGTCGACCGGTCACTCCGTGGCCGGACTTTCGAGTCACCGAGTGACTCGTCCACTTTGGGCTCCGCCAAAAACAGAAAGTGGGGCGAGGCCATCGCGGCGATGAGCGGTGTCTTGATCGCTTGCACGAACGACGGTGAGTCGGCTCGGACGAGGTCGTACAACATCAGCTTCTCGTCGATCTCGGCCGCCGTCACTGGGCGACGATACGCGGATCTCAAGAAACGAGCGATCAGCGACTTCGCGGCCTCTCGTTCCTTGTCTTTCGACGGCAGCGAGTTGCCAAGTAACCGACGATGACTCGGCGGCGGCCACGATTCGTGGATCGGGCCTTCAAGCTCAAACCAGTCGACGTACAACTCCGGCCGAGCGAAAGCGTCGTGGCCTTGAAACCAGAAGTTCTCCAACACGCGCGGGATTGCGTAGGCGTACTCGATCGTCAGCCCGGCTGGCTCGGTCGTGAAGCGGGCGCGGACTTCGTATTCGCGCGGCTTATCGAGCGGCGCATCGACGTCGAACTCGGCGAGCACCTTCGGTTGGCCGCCGAGGTTCTGGATCAGCCTCAATCGGGGCGGGCCATAGTCATAGATCCGGTGGGTCGCGAAATGTTTGAGATCTCGCTCCATCTGCTCGCGGTGGTATTTTTCTCCTTTCGGATTCTCTCTCACCTGCTTCTCGAAGCGGCCTTGCAACGCCTTGCGAGCGGACTCGACGACCGCGTCTCGCTGCGGAACAAAGCCCGCCGCGCGGATGCGGATGATGTAATCCCCCTCGTGCTTGAGGGCGTACCCGCGAGCGTTCAAGTGCTTGTCCCAGTTGTCGTGATGCAGCACTTTGAAGCCGTTTTTCACGGGGTTGTTGCCGCCGTTCACGATCACGCTTTGCTTGTCATAGATTTTCCGATTCGAGTCGTTGTCGCCGCTGTCGATCTCAAACCGCCATTTGATGGTCGGCGGCTGATCTCCTTCGACGAGCGCTCGATCCAGAATTTTGCGAGCGGCATCGAGGTACAGCTCGGTGAGCAGCGGCGACATCGTCAGTGCCTTGCCGTTGTTGTCGAAACCACCCGCTGGCGGGTCGAGCGGAAACGGGGAGACATCAAAGTCGATCCCAATCAAATCGCGAATCGTGTTGCGGTACTCGTCCCGATTGAGCCGTCGCAGGACGATCTGCCCATCGCGACGAAAAAGTTCCGCCCGCACCATTTGCTCGGTGATCCAATCGACGACCTTCGCGACTTCCTCCGGCTTCGGCTGCGGTTCTCCTTCCGGCGGCATCTCGTGGCTGTTGAGCACATTGACGACCTCGCTCCACTTCCCCTTGGTCGCGGGATCGGTGAACTCGTTCTTGAGATGCTGATCGATGCGGAAGTGTCCCTCCTGTTTCGCCGGGCCGTGGCACCGCACGCAATGGATGTTGACGAACGGCGCGACCACCTTCTGGAATCCGACGGCATCCGGCGCGGCTGACAGCGGTTCAGCGGCAGCAGCAGAAAATAGCTCACCAAACTTCAACAAGACCGCAGCCAGGATCGTCCACGAGAAACTTGCAGCGTGTTTGTCGAACGGTCTTGCAGCTCGTTGAAGCATGGTCTTGTCATTCTGAACCGGACGTCCGCGACTCGCAATTTGGCCGTGTTGCGAACGATGTTTTTATCGACTGACAATCGGGGCGTCACGGACGAACCCGGATGCAATCGGGGCGCAAATCGGGGGCATCCGCGAAGCGGGCGGAAGCCAGGGGTGAGTCTCAAGCGGGCTCGATTGAAGTTTTCGCCGTGCTATTCGGTCGAGCGACGGCGGCCGAACCAGGACTTCGCCTGTTGCACGACCGTTCGCTCGGGCGCGGAAGTTCGTTCGGAGGCAGACTTCTTGGCCTCGTCTTTCGAAGGTGCTGGCGCGGGGGGAATCGGGTTCGGGCGAATCGATGGCGATTGCGGGGCTTTGTTGGTCGGTGCATCGAGCGGCTTGTCTTCCAGTGGCGGAAACGGGATCTCCTCATTCGGGAGGTTCTTCAAGCGTTCACGCAGATTCGTGGGAGGTTGCAAGTCGAAGGCCTCTTCGGCCGGCTTGTCCGAGATTGGATAGCGATCCGCATTCAGAGACGGCCGCATGTCCTTGGGATAGCAGACCTCTTCGACAAAGTGACCCAACGGACCGACCCAGCCACACTTCTCTTCGTAGAACACGATGCCATGTGTTTCGAGAATCGTGCCGGTCTGACGCTCGAGTGTCGCGAGTTGCGTGTTGTATTGCGTAAGTGCGTTGGCCTCTGAAGAAACAGAGTTTCCCCAATCGACCAAGGCTTGCAAGACGTTCAGCAGGATCGTCTGCCCGGTGCGGTATCTCAGAAGTTGAGCATCCAAATTGACTCGCGCCGCCTGCCGAGCGTCTCGAAAGGCCAGGTACTGCTCGTAGAACTGGTCAAGGCTGCGGACGCTCGTGGCCAGCAGATGGCCGGCGTTGTGCAACCCTTGCTGAAGGTTGGCGCGATCGCGTGCGATGATCAGCTCGCGACTCCGCAGCGCGGCTCGCGACTGACGCAGCCCCAACGGAACTGAGAAATTCACTCCCAGCGTCCAGTCGGCAAAGGCTCCGGAATTCGACGAGATTGATGCACCGCTGGGCATCGTCCCTTCGAGTCCGTTCCAGCGATACAGGCCGACGGCATCAAGCTGTGGTAACGCATTGTTGCGAGCAATTTGCCACTGCTGCTCGTCGGCTTCGAGAATCAGCTTGAGTTCGATCACGTCGGGCCGGCGTTCCCCCGCGAGTTCATTGATCTGTGACCAATCGGGAAGAAAGCGTTCGGTGTTCGGCGGCGAATTCGGGATCAGCCGCATTCCGTCGGAGGGTGCCCAGCCCAAAATGTTGCGCAGCGCGGCTTCACGCTGAATCAGATTCGCCTCCGATGTGACCAGGTTGGCGCGAAAGTTCGCGAGCGTGAGCTGGGCCTGCGCCAAGTCCGCTCGATTGTCGAGTTCTTTGGCAACACGAGCCGTGATTCGCGCGACAGCCACGGTCAACTGATCAACTTGCTGACGTCGAGCCCAAACGTCCGTACGCGCCGCCACCAGCGACCAATACGCTTCGATAACTCCGCGGACCTGCTCCTGCATCGAATCTTTGAACTGAAAATACGACCGCTCAGTGTCGATGCGGGCCAACACAATCTGAGCAAGATTGGCTCCGATGCGCCCACCTTTCAGCAACGGTTGCCTGTAGCTGAGGCTGGTTGAGGAACTGGTCTGTGGATTGAGTGGAATCGGAATTAATCCGGTCTGCGTACGGGTCGGATCTGCGGTGAAGTCGAAGTTCCAGATCCCACCCAACGCATTCTGTTTGCTTAAATCTGCGGACGTGCTGAAGTTGTCGATCCGCGTACCGGAAATGAACGACTCCATCGGATTCAATGGGTCAAGAAAACTGGCGGTCGGTTTTTTGACCCGGTTCCAGTTGTTGTCGATCGAGAAGGTCGGATCGAATAGCGCATGCCGTTCGTCGATGCTGGTGTTCGCGACCGCTGGGTCGTAGATCGTCTTGCCGCTCGTCGTGGCTGTGACTCCGGCCAGCACCCGAACAACTTCTGTGTTTTGCATCGCCGTGCGGATCGCTTCATCGAGCGACAAATGGAACGGCTGCAGATCCGGTTGCTGATCCGAAACCTTCGATGGCGGGGGTGAGTCCGGGATGGGTGTCCGCTGTAGCTGCGAGGGGTCTCGAACGGAGATCGAGCGTTGCTCACGGAAGAGCGTCGGCAGCACGCGCTGGGCTTGCGCAGAATCTGCCGAAAGCGCAAGACACACCGGCAGCAGAAGGATCAACAAGTTGCGAACCATGCCGGAGTCCAGACTAACAACGCGATCGAGGCTTCACAGAGAATTCTGATCGTTCATCGTCTGACGATTGAGGTCCGCTTGCGGGTCATTCCGGAAGTTCCGCCTGAAGTGCTTGGGTAGCTTGGAGAAAGTCGGTGGTGTCGCAGACCACTCCGCCATCTCGCAGCACGATGATCCGTTTGGCGTTGCGGGCCACGTTTTGATCGTGCGTCACCAAGATGACCGTGATACCGGATTGCTCGTTCAGTTCGCGAAACAAGGCGATGACCTCGCGACTGGTTTTGGAATCGAGGTTTCCGGTCGGCTCGTCCGCCATCAAGATTGCCGGCTCATTGACGAGAGCCCGGGCGATCGCCACTCGCTGCTGCTGTCCGCCAGAAAGTTGGGTGGGATGATGATCGAGTCTCTCGCCGAGTCCGACCAGCTTGAGTTTCGCGATCGCGCGGCGATGCCGTTCGGTGGCCGAGATGCCTCGCGAGTACAACAGCGGCAACTCGACGTTTTCCAGTGCGGAGGTTCGCGCCAACAAGTTGAAGTTCTGAAAAACAAAGCCGATCCGCTGATTGCGAATGCGAGCACGCTCATTACCCGACATCGTGGCGACTTCCTCGCCAGCGAGTTTATAGCTGCCGCTCGAAGGGCGATCCAAACAGCCTAACGTGTTCATCAGCGTGCTTTTTCCGGAACCGGAAGGACCGATCAAGGCGACGTACTCGCCTTGCTCAATGGTCAGATGAGCGTTTTTCAGCGCCTCGACTTTGACCTCACCCAAATCGTAGACCTTGCACACATCACGTATTTCAATCAAAGACATTACCATCTCCGAACCGAACCGTCGCTTGGCAGAGTAATGACTGGCCTGCAAAGACTCGATTTCGCAATTCTTGCCTAAGAACACTAAAAATCACCATGCGCATGCTCATCAAAATTCTGATCGTCCTCGTCATTCTGGCAGGCGGTGCCGCTGCCGCCTACAAACCGGTGGCAGAATCTTGGGCCAAACGCAACAAGATTCTGTGGCGGACCGCGACCGTCGAACAGGGTGACATTATCTCGGTCGTGAATTCAACCGGATCCGTCAAGCCGAAATTGCGAGTGGTCATTGGGTCGTTCGTGTCGGGACCGATCAAGGAACTCTTCTGCGGGTTCAATCAAGAGATCAAGGTCGGCGACCTGCTGGCCACGGTCGATCCGACGCTTTATCAGGCCAACGTTTCGCGCGACGAAGCCTCGCTGGCCAGTCGTGAAGCGGACGTGTTCCGCGTCAAAGCTCAGTTGCAGCAGGCGATCAACGACGAGAAGCGGGCGATCGCCTTGCGGGCGGAAGACGAGACCTTTATCGCACCGGCGGAGATGGACAAGTTCAAGTTCTCTCGGTTGTCGTTGGACGCGCAACTCAAGGTTGCTGAAACCGCGGTGGCTCAGGCCAAGGCCACGCTGGAGAACTCGGAAGCGAATTTGAACTACACCAAGATTCTTTCTCCCGTGGATGGCATCGTCATCGAACGGAAAATTGATCCCGGACAAACGGTGGCCGCTCAGTTTCAAACGCCTGAACTGTTCATCGTTGCTCCCGACATGCGAAAAGAAATGCACATCCACGCTTCCGTCGATGAGGCGGACATTGGCTGGATCAAATTGGCTCAGCAGAAGCAGTATCCGGTCACGTTCACGGTCGATGCGTATCCGGAGAAACTGTTTAATGGCACGATTCTGGAAATTCGGTTGGCGGCCACAACAACTCAAAACGTCGTGACCTATCCCGTCGTGGTCTCCGCCGAGAACCCCGATTTGGATTTGCTCCCCAGCATGACTGCGAGCCTCTCGTTTCAAGTCGATCATCGCGACGACGTCGTCAAGATTCCTAACTCGGCGTTGCGTTTCTATCCGACCGCCAAGCAAGTTCGTCCAGAGGACATCCCCATTCTCGAAGGCCAGGCTCAGTCGAATCCGAACGACGACCAGGCCGAGACGCAGCAGTCAGAGAAGTTAATGTCGGCTCAAGAACGTGCGCAACTTCGGAAAGATCGCCACCGCCGGCACGTCTGGATTGCAGAGGGTAACCTGCTGCGAGCCGTCGAAGTCACGACTGGACTCAGCGATAGCCAATTCACCGAGATGGTCGCGGGAAACCTTAAAAAAGGGGATGCGATCGTCACCGGCGTGCAGACGCTGCCGATGGGGTCAACGCGATGAGCCTGTTCCTGACACTTCGGGTTGCCTTGCGAGCACTTGCTAAAAACAAGATGCGTGCGAGCCTGACCGTCTTGGGGGTGGTGATTGGAATCGCGGCCGTGACGACAATGGTGTCGCTCGGCCAGAGTGCCAGTGCGCTCGTACAGGGTCAGTTCGAAGCCATTGGCACAAATGTGATCGTGATCTTTCCAGGCAACCGTCGGCGCGAAGGTCTTTCCCAGGCCACCGTCACGTTGACCGCTCGCGATTCCGCCGCGATCTCGGACGATTGTCCGTCGATAGTCGCAACCTCCCCGATCGTCGGAGCCTCTGCGAAGGTCATCTACGGGAACTCCAACTTCAGCCCGCAGGACATGCAGGGGGTCGGCAGCGATTACCTGTTGGTTCGTAATTGGCCGCTGCGTCGAGGTGAGTTCTTCACCCAACGCGATATCGCCAGCGCGAACAAAGTCTGCGTCATCGGATACACCTTGGTCGCCAAACTGTTTCAGACGACCAATCCGATCGGCGAGAGCGTCCGTATCAAAAACATCCCCTTTCGAGTCATCGGCGTGCTGGAAAAAAAGGGAGCCAACATGGTCGGCCAGGATCAGGACAACATCGTCCTGATGCCCTACACGACCGTTCGCAAGCGGCTGAGCGGTTCCGAATTCGATAACGTCAACGCAATCATGGCATCGGCTCGTTCGACGCTATTGATGTCCGAAGCTCAAAACGAAATCGACCAATTGCTGGCGGAACGACATCGCATCCAACCTGGCGAACCTCGGGATTACGTCGTCCAGAACACAACCGAAATCGCCAACATCTTCAGTGTGGTCACCGGCACGCTCACGCTGATGCTTTCGGCCATCGCGGGCATTTCGCTGGTGGTTGGAGGTGTCGGAATCATGAACATCATGCTGGTCTCGGTCACCGAACGAACTCGGGAAATCGGCATCCGCATGGCGGTAGGAGCCAGTTCCGGCGACATCTTGCGACAGTTTCTGGTCGAAGCGGTCTTGCTGTCGTGCATCGGCGGCGTGATCGGCTTCTCGCTGGGGATCGGAACGTCGATCGGAGTCGTTTCGCTGATCAACGCCTTCAGCAGCGGGACACCCTGGAAACATGAAGTTTCAATCACAGCGGCCGTGGCCGCGTTCATCTTCGCGGCCGCCGTTGGCGTCTTCTTCGGCTTCTACCCTGCCCGCCGAGCCAGCCGCCTCGATCCCATCGAAGCACTGCGCTACGAATGACGGTGTACGAGCCGTAATGACGCGTGCCGGGCTTCTAAGTTCGCAGGTGAACTCCGGCGGGATACCTGTTATGGATGGCCTCGGAGCTATCCAATACCACTCGTTGCAATGAGCCATTGAACCCACGGAGCAAAACCATGCACCGCAGATCGTTTATCGCCAGCAGTCTGTTGTCGGGGCTCACCGTGATGTCTCGGATCAAGGCCGACTGGGAACCGAGTCAGCGGTATCCCGATCCGCGGATCAAGATCATCGATGCGAGCTTCACGAAGTATCGGCTGAACCTCGCCAAGGTCGAACGGATTGCGACCGGTCTACGCTGGAGCGAAGGACCGGTTTGGTTTGGCGATGGTCGGTATCTGTTGTGGAGCGATATTCCCAACAATCGGATCTTGAAGTGGGAAGAAGAGACTGGGGCCGTCAGCGTCTTTCGCAAGCCGTCGCATAACTCGAACGGCAACACGCGCGACCGACAAGGGAGACTTGTCACCTGCGAACATGAGTCGCGGCGGGTGACACGCACCGAATACGACGGCTCGATCACGGTCATCGCCGATCAGTTCGATGGCAAGCCGCTCAATTCACCGAACGATGTCGTGTGCAAGTCGGATGGCTCGATCTGGTTTACCGATCCGCCGTTCGGCCTGCTGGGCTTTTACGAAGGGCAAATCGCGAAGCAGCAATTACCGACCAACGTCTATCGCTGGGATCCAAACACCAGGAAGTTAACGATGGTGGCAGGCGACGTCGAACGCCCCAACGGCCTCGCGTTTTCGCCGGATGAATCACAACTTTACATCGTCGTGGCCGGCGTCTCGCCGCGCGTGATTCGCGTCTATGAGGTCAGCAAGAACGGCACCGAGTTATCCAACGGCCGCACGCTGATCACCGCCGAACCGGACGGCACTCCGGACGGGCTGCGAGTCGATGTGGATGGCAACCTGTGGGTCGGTTGGGGCATGGGCAAAGAGGGTCTCGACGGTGTTGCCATCTTCAATCCGCAAGGGACGCTCATCGGCCGCATCGATCTCCCCGAACGCTGCGCCAACCTGTGCTTTGGCGGTCGCCACCGTAATCGCCTATTCATGTGCGGCAGCACTTCGGTGTACTCGCTGTTCGTGAACACGCAAGGTGCAGTTGGCGGGTAAATGATTCCGCCATCGCGACTGCTAGTCGCGCCGCCGTTGGATTCGGTATCCTGACCCCCTGTTTTTGCGTCGCACTTCATTCCAAGGATTTCGACAACGATGACAAACAAATTTCTGATTGCGGCGGCGGGGATGTTTTTTTTCGCCGGACACGCGGGTTTCGCCGCCGACATCGTGGATTGGCGTTCATGGCGCGGGCCACTGGGGAATGGAAGCGTTGAACGGGGAAGTTATCCCGTATCTTTCGGCGCTGAAAAATATCTCTGGCGGACTCCGCTGCCGGGCAAAGGGTGTTCGACGCCGATCTTGCTCAGTGGGATGATCTATTTGACTTCCCCCGCCGACGGAAACGACGCGTTGCTATGCTATGACTTGAACGGACGCGAGAAATGGCGAACGGCCTTTGGGAAAGAGAACGCGGGCAAGCACCGTAACGGTTCGGGAAGCAATGCGTCGCCGGTCACCGATGGCAAAGCGGTCTTCGCCTTCTTCAAAAGTGGCACGTTCGCGGCGGTGGATCTCAACGGAAAAGTTCGCTGGAAGACCGATCTCGTAGAACGATTTGGCAAGGATA